>Ga0302285_10001264_pt1 | contig 13970 bp, 10 predicted proteins | sample III_Fen_E2_2_FD_200455 | JGI IMG/M metagenome (GOLD analysis project Ga0302285, IMG submission 200455) | Peat permafrost microbial communities from Stordalen Mire near Abisko, Sweden - III_Fen_E2_2 | ecosystem: Environmental > Terrestrial > Soil > Wetlands > Permafrost | place: Sweden: Abisko...
CTATCATATTTAGGCAACACCCTCACTTCTAAAGATATTGAGGCTTACGAATTTCAGCTTAGAAAACATATAAATTATCTCGGAACAATCGCAATAGATTCTCAGGATATCTTATCATCAGTTGAATGCTTTCAACAAAAATAATAATGAATAAGAATTCTCTGATTAGTTTTTCTATAAATAAGAAAGGTATTTTAAATCGGAGCAATCTCCGCACTGTTTCAAGTGATGGTTTTTAGTTGAAATAAGTTGTGCGTCTGATTGCTATTCCAGGGAAAATTCCTCAAAAACTATACCTCTCTTTTTATATTGTCTATTGTTTGCAGTTTATTAAATTATGAGTTATTATTTATTTACTTGTATTGATTTTTTTTTTTCAAATTAACTTTTCAAATTTTTCCTTGATATTAATTACCTTGACTTCACAATAGAAGAGAGGGGGGGGAATCAGAGTTGAAAAATGAATGTATTTTTTAAATTACATTTATTTTTCATTTGGTTTTCAAAAATTAACTAAAGTTGTTTTTCTCGAAGAAAATCAATCATTTAATTGACAAAATAATAAAAAATCTTTTGTTTTATTTTTAATTTTCAAATAAGTAACATGTATAAATATATAGGGGGTTTCAGCAAAATATTCGTTTCAAAAATGATACTAATATTAAAAGAAAAACGCAGTTTTTGCTGGGCCCCCCTATATTTAAATGTCAATAACATGCAGAATAAAACGAATAAAAAATTTATAAAATTAAAAAATCAATTGCTTATCTACTTTTGCTGGAGAGCTATTTAGAAAAAACAAGTTAATTTTGGGGAGTATTAAATATTCGAGAATAACAAATCCCATTCAAGTATCTGTCATTCTTCAATAGTAGCTATCATTTGCCTCATAGATTCAAAGAAATTTATCATTTCTTGAATAATCTACTCGCTGATGTCCATTTGCTCGTGCAGTTCTCGGACGCTCCCTCCTTCGTATCTTCAAGTGAAAACATCCCAAAAGTTAAGTTTAGTTAATTTAAGTGGTTTAACTCTAAAAAAATCATGATAATATCTTCGTTTTTGGGGATAAAACCTCAATAAATAATTATTTAATTACTTTGAATGACCGCCCATCGCCATAGTAATGAATTCTAGGAAGTGCCCCTTGCACTTATTTAAATTTACATTAATGAAGTAGTGCCTGATTCTCTTTTCCTCCATGATGTTGATAAACAATCTCTCATTGAAAAGTTTAAGCGCATCGGAGCCACCAATTTTTTCAAATAGCGAAGGAGGTTTCCCACCGATGACATCGATCTTAATCGTGTCTAAGAGGTTCATAAATTCTGCGACGCTCTCCTTAGAAGAACCATTCTCAAGGAGAGTATTTTTCAACAGAATTTTATATGCCTCGAACTCAGAGGACATGATGTTAAAACTCTTGTGGGCATCCTTAGCGCTTTTCCCTTGATATCTTTGGTTTAAAAAAAGGATGTATCATAACAAATTTATGTTAATCTCTCTTTCATTCTCTATAAGTTAATTATTTTAGACTTACTTAAAGGGTCCTCCTGTGATCATGGCGTAATATTAAACCATTTTAATCCCGAGAGCTTTCATGTCTACATTCTTGAAGAAATCAGAAATCTTTTCTTCTTTCATAATCAACTCTTCATAGAGTTTTTTGCAGGCCTTTTCTAAAGCTGGGGCACCTCCGATTCTTTCAAAAAGAGTGTTCGTTTTCTTTGGGATTTCACTGTAAAAACATTCAAGAAGTCTTCCTATTTCACTAAGAGAACTTGGATCAACACCAGTTTCTTTAAATGCATGTCTCATCTAGTCAATGCAATAGCGAAAAATCTTCTCTGGGATATGCACAGGCTGATGAGTTTCCTTCATTTATCTGCCCTTATATTTTGACTGCCCACCGAATACTAGTGTAAGATACGAGACATATTACTCCTAAGTCTTTTCTAAATCGACTTTGCTGTAGAAAGGCTTGATTTCATTGGTAGCGAGGATTTTACTGAAATATAATTTTATAGCCTTGCGAATTCCAGCTTCACCATTGACTCGATTGAAGAGTGATTAAGTTGGTTTCTGAGTGATTTATGATCTAAGTGGTTCGATGTACACGATTAGCTCATGAATAAACGCTGGCTTGAATCCCATATCTGTAAAGATTGTTTAGAAATACCCACTACATTTGTTGAAATGCTCATCATTCAGCATTAAATCTTTGTGTGCTTCTTTCATATTTCTGCCTAAATATCTAATTCAAAACAGATAATTAATTATTAAACACATGATGAATCTCCTAAAACACAATGAATAGTAGAATAATAATCTATTTTACAGCTGACTGCTGCCAAAGAATGTCTTAAGAAAATTCCCAACAGCTTTTTTAAGATGTCCTAAGCTGATTTTATTCAAAAAGAAAGGTTTCAACAATGGATCACTGAATACGCAATTCGAGAATCGATCAGCAATATCCTATACGATCTCTTCACCTCCTAACCTTATAATAATGCTTTCTAGTTCATCAACATTTTATGAAAGAACCTCTGATTTTTTAGCTAAATACTTTGAGCTTTGCACGTTTTTACTACTCTCTCCCTCAGCTTTAAACATAAAAATCATATTATTATTTTGCTGAAAAGTCAAGCAAATCAACAATTCGCATACCTCCTGATTTCTTCCTTTGATATTTAGATTATGTATCGATATCTGGAATGCTTTGAGCTTCTTTAGAATGGCCTGCAAATGGACACCCTGACATTTTTGCTCTTCCTTGAGGGTTTTCTCGATCGTTTTGCTAAAATGTGTAGACAAGTCTGAGGACTTCCTCTGGGTTCACACTGATTGCAACATCGTTTATGCTCATATGGCGGAGTATTTAATGATTATCAATGATAAATGTCGATCGAAATGATGCACCTGCATAGATAGATGCAAAAACATTAATAAAATAAATTATTTAGCTCGGAGTAATTGACAGTCTCTAAAAGATTAAATTCATTTGTAAAATGGCAAAGATTGTATTGAAAACAAATCATAATTTATGCTAACCTTTTTCTCCCGCTTCTCCGTCTTCGATTATGACTCCATAACTAGTGGATATGGATCTATCAACATCTGAAAGAAGAGGAAATTCAAGATTCCCAAGGCCACCTTCAGATCTCTTCTTACTGCAATAATTCATATGTACAAACTGACTATCTTAAGAACAGCCAATGATTTAGCATGCTGACTTCTAGAACTTCTCATTAAGATCAGAAAACGCAAGAATCTCCTTGCGGCACATCTCTGAAAAATCATATGGAAAGAAGAACAGAACAACATACTATCCCTTGAATTCTTTGAGCGATATCTATTTGAATCCATTTCTATAAGAGACTCCTTCGAAATTAGGTGCAGGTCTTCGAATAAATGTGAAAGGGCATTCCATAATGGCTTTTTATGACTAATTTATGTTTCCTTATTCTTTCTTCTTGCTTTTAGACTTATCAGTGGATGGACTGCGTTCAGGTCCTATTAGATAACAATTCATTAAAATTTGTACTTTTTGAATAATTTAAAAAATCATAGTAATTCTACTACTATTGCTGTTAGATGATTATTAAGGAGATGGAACAAAATCCTAAGAATGAACGGTATCATTTTCTTCTAGGATCTTCTTTGAATTCCCAGCTTCTGCACAATTGCCCATGATGTAAATATGTCTATAGATTGCGTGTTGTATTTTGGTTTGAAAGCAAGTGAGTCAGTTATTTATTATTTGTCCTCCTCGTTTGTGTTTTTTTGATTTTTTTTTTCTTTTTTTTCTGTGACTCTTCTATCCTGATTGTTGTAAGTTTTTTTTCTTATTGTTTTTTAATTGTTCTGAATGATAAAAATATCAAAAATTAATTGGCATGATTGATTCGAGAGATTCTTCGGAATACTGCTGCTTATATTAGCAAATGTTAGTATCATTTCAATACAATCAACAAGCAATGAGATAAAAAAACTAATATTTTTAGTGTAATTTTTCAGAAAATAATGAGTGAATCTAAATTAAAACAGGTATTTAAAAATAATCCCAAATACAATCTAGCATTATTTGAAAGCTGCATTTAAGTGGAATAGCAGAAATAATATATTTATTTCAAGAAGATTTAGCATATTCATTAGTTGTGTTTAGTAAATTGTCAACATTAACTAATTTGAATGCTCTCAAATGAGAAAAGAAAACAAGAAATGTTCTTTTGGAGTTAGCCAGAATTTGAATTTAATTGAAGGAGTTAAAAAAATCATCGAGGGAAGATAATAAAGATTTGATTGGATTAATAAGGAAGTTTTCTTAAGCAATATCTTTGCATTTTTTAAGAGAAGAAGAAAAAATAGAATCAAATTAACTCAAATCTTTTAATAAAATACAGATGATTAGAAACAACTCCACAGAAGTTGAAAATAGAAGAAAAATATCTAAAAATAAATAGACACTTCTTTTAGAAATAAAAAAATCTTTTTAATCAATTTAATTGCACAAGGTGGGTTATTGTTTCTTTGTTCTCAAATATTATCTTGCAAAACTCATTTGATTCTTCTCCGTTCTTATTAGTTATCCCTTAGAACTAGAATTAATATTGTTGATTCACATTTATAATAAGTTGAGTTGCATTTATTGGTTAAGATATTGTTATTATTCTAAAATTAAAGATTAGCAAAAACTGCTTCGGGAGGGGATTGAACCCTCGACCTTGGGCTTATTAGACCCACGCTCTAACCAACTGAGCTACCAAAGCATTGCATAGAAGGTATTCATTCTTAAACCATTTAATTGTTGTCAATTTGATATTTCTTAATAAAACATGGCAATATCATTCAATTCTGACAGCCCTAAAAGTTTAAATCATTTCAAATTTGCCCAAGTTGTATTCAAAACAGAAACAATACCAAGATGTTGAGAGAAAAAAATAGATCAAAATGGGTGCTGGGTAAAAAGATAAATTTTCAATGTGAATAATTAAAACAAACTAAAATGATTATTATTGTAACAAAATACCCTCTGAAATGCTATTTTGGCTACTATTGATTCAACCCCCTAAGCCTAAGATCAAATATATTTCTTATTTGTTTAACCATATCATATCTTTTCTTTCTCAAAAGATAGTTGAACATTTTTAGACATTTTGTTTATCTGCCATTTATTGAAATCATAGTTAGAAAGCGGATATTTAAATAATTATCAAACATTTTGGAGTGTAAAATAACTGTTCAAGTAATAATTGCAGTCATATGAGATCAAAAAAGGCATCGATTCAATGCAATAAGTGCATTCAAACACACACACAAAAATCAACAAAGTTTATTAAGCAGATTAATTGAGAAAAAAATTTTTTGTTTTTCGTTATTCGAATTCAATCTTCATCATCAAATTCATCATTATCATAATCAAGATCTTCCTCTTCTTCCTCTTCGTCATCATCACCATAATACTATGGGACTTTAGCTCCAAACAAATTAATTCCACCACCAAATACATTATTGCCTCCGTTATTCACTAAAGTTATCAGATAATATGGATATGCCTTTGCGTTATTAAAAATCACATATTCATTGCTTCCAATCTAATTATTCGACCGAATTGAATCATAGCGGATACTCTTTGATCCAGGAATGAAAGGAGGAGCTGTCAGCTAACCATTTGGAGCTGTTGCATAACATTTTCCAACAAGGACCTTGGCGCAGAATAGCTGAACTTTTCCACCTTTATTATGACCAAATCCATAGGAATAACTGGCTAGATCGTGGAAATATGTACCTCTTCCATACATTCCACCTCCGCAGACTCTAAAATCAAACCCTTCTTCACTTCCTGTTAGAATTCAAATACACAAACAATTTCAGAGACTTTAAACCCCTAAATAACATTTTTTAATCTGTTTTTACCTTTATATATGACAGAGGGATCAGTGTTGCGTGTACCATGGAAAAGCCATTTTTCAGAAGCATCACCTTTATCTTCTAATTTTTTTTTCTCAAACAAGAAATTTTTCCAGAGTCTCAAATTCTAAATCCGCTGGATTTTATGGATTCGAGCATTTGGCAGAGATTTTTTAACTAACTTTGAGATGTGTTTCGAATATTCAGTGTCAAGTTTACACTCGAAGATTTCAACTTCTTCATCTTACTGCTCCCAATCATCTGGCACTCTAAACTCATCAAATTATATACTCAAACTCTAAATTACTTAGCTCCTAATTCTATTAATAGTCTTTTTATATCCCTTGATCGATATTTCTTCAGTCTTTTCATCATAGTTCAGCTCGAGATTATTCTATTTCGCTATTTCATTAAGATACTTCAAATTGCCTTTTGCAAGTTTTTTTCCAATTTGAATAATATGTGTTGTGAATTTCTATTTCTTCATCGTTTCGAAAATATCTGTCACTAACTCTAAATTCTCCTTCAGCCCACGCACTCTCAAATGAGGGCCAATGTTCTTTTCTTCTTCCTCCATTTTATTTGGCTCAGCTTATTCTTATTTTTTAGGCTTTTCTCTCTTTTATTCCATCATATTGATTTTTTCTGTTTTAAGATTTGGATCAACTTCTTCAACTAAGTAGTTGTATTTTTAATTCTCTTCTCGTTTAATTGCGAATATATCACCTTTTTTAGAACAAAATATCAGAAATGAGTAACAATATTATGTTAAAAACTCAATTTATCTTTCAAATACCTGAGTTAAGATCGATCATCGAAGAAAGCGTGAAATCACATTTCATGATTTTTGAAGCAAGCGTGAAATCAATGAGATTACGCTGATAGTGAAAATTAGTTTACCCTTAATCTACGCAATATTTGAACACCTTGCATATTTCTTCTTCAAAAGGTACAAATTCCTGTGTTATTGTGTCAACATAGCACCATAAGGATTTCTTTTTGGGGTCTTAAGAAATTGGTCTTTCAATCCCACTGGTGATAAGTGTCTCAGTCATTTTTTCAAAGTCAACTTGCACTTCTTCAATCATATCATCATCAACTTCTTCATTCTTTACATTCACCTTACGGCCTTTTTTATAATAACCAAAAGCCTACAAAATAATAAGTAAAATTCAAATGAGGAATTTCCTGAGATTATTTGGATGTTTACTTAGACATTATTAGGCTAAATTAAAGCAGTTGTTGCAATATAAGTCTTCTTTTCTTCCCTGAGAAATGCTTTTTCAATTGCGACAGAAGCGAGTTCTTTGAAAGGAGTTGTCATGATATTCACGTTATTCGAGAAATTTGTATTTTAATAATTGTACATATTATTATTGTTCACATTTCCATAATATTAAATAGCATAACCCCATGATCCACCCTTTCGGACTTTCTCAGGGTTGATTGTTTTATTCTTGATCACATCGGAAAAATATGATAACGTATTTGCTTCTTTGTCTTAAGGGATGAAGACCAAGATTTCACTAGGGAATGCAAGATAAGAATCATCTTCATCAGCTAGTTTACTGAGATACCTCAAGAGCTCAGCTAGGTACTTCTTGTTGCAAGCTTAGTTTAAACTTATCCCTAAGTTAAGAAACCCTTTACTTTGCAGTTCTTGTTTGTCTAACTTTCCAAGAAGTTATCGTAAATTTTCTAGACATTTTTCTTGAGTTTTTGATGTTTGCAAGCATAAGTTTACATCCTAAAAATAGAAAAAATCATCATAATTAAAATATTCTGTGGAAATGAAGAATTTCTGATAAAAATGCTCCCCTTTGTTAAAAAAAACTAAATAAAAATATTACTTTGTTCTCATAAGGAAACATTAGATCATAGACCATGTCTTCTGAAGCAATTTTATCAGCATTTTTCTTAATAAGGGATTTAATCAAAGAATTCTTCTGGACAAGTTCGTAACCAAATGAATCTGTGAGAATTGAATCTGGATCGATATTTAAAAGAAATAGGTCAATCGTTGAAAACCCAAGTAATCCTGGCTTCTCGATCTTCATGATTTTGATAATAAATCTTTAATTAACCTTGAGAAAAAGGCAAATCAGAACATTGAAGTTGAGAAATATATAAAGAATTTTTTTATTTTTTCTTCCTTTTAATTACTTGATATGATTTTATGAGTTCTGGATCGTACGTGAGTTCAGGGTTAGCTTCATCTTGGTTCCCTTCTGGATCGATAAACTTCATCTCTGTTGAGTTAAGTACATCAATATAATCGTCTAATTCTTTCTTGATATGGTTGTATTCTTCTTAATTGCATCTAATCGAATTGGATGCAATATCTCGAGTTATTCTTTCTTTGTATCGAAGCACAAGTTATCCAAACTCTTCCACATCACCTATTGCCATTTCATTTGAGTCTGCACCAAACATCTCGATAAATGCTGGCTGATAGAAATAATAAAAATGTAATTAGAACAATAGCAATCGAAAAATATTTTCAAAAAAAAGTTTATTTATTTTTCATAAATACGATTATTTTGTGATATTTTTACCTTTTTATCCCTTCGTAATCTGTAACTCATGTTTCTGTCTGTGCAGAACGCTCTCAGTTCTTCTCCATTTTCACTGATTAAGATCTTAAGAACAAGTGCATCATCGAACTCGATAACTTAAAATCTTTTGTGGCTAGCACTTGGTACTCTTTAAACTTTTAGATTTGCTTCAGCAGCACTTCCATCGTTTTTCTTCATCATTTTCTTAAGATATGATCCGTTTGATTCCCTTTTTTCGAGCTAATCAGGAATCGTGCATTGATTATCCTCATCTTCTTCTGCGCGGATATATCCTTCTTCTTCTTTGATATCATTAGGTCTTTTCATTTTCTCTATTGGTTTATCTTTTTTCTGTGATATTGAAGATTATATTTTGATTTTAATCAAATTGAATGACTGATTCTATTTGCTTTTTCAGATCAAGCAATAGATATGCTTCTCATTTAACAAATTCTTTATTAAAATCTGTTAAATTCTTTGATCTCCCGCGCACCAACAATTTTCTGCTAGGAAACTATTAGTTTTTATTAATAATAAAAAAAATAGCTAGACAAACAATAATAGGTAAAAAATGAAAAATTAATTTTCTGATTCAAATCTATGAATTGAATAGAAAGAGCTTCATTGAGACACACAAATTAATATAATTGCTTCTATTAGCTTTACTGCTTGTCTCACATGCTTTTCATGAAGAAAATACATCTAAAAGAAATTAATTAGTATGATTGAAAAGTAAATAATGTATTGAAGACTGTATTAGGAAATACTTGTGAATCCATTGATCCTATTCATTTAGTAAGAAGAATGCAATATATTAATTTTAGGGTTATTGTGAAATCACAATTTTTTTCGGATCAAGATTTGAGAAATTTATTAGATTTGACAGAAACAGAAAAGCAAGCTACGGAGTTGACTGACAAAAATACAATTCAGAACTAGCAAACATAAAACCACAAAACGAACGATAAGAGAAAGCCTTCATAACTTTAGAAGAAATACCTAAACTTGATGAATTCTATGGAGTTCTTGTGATCGGTCCTAGTGGTTCAGGCAAAACAACTCTGTGTGAAGGTTTACAACAATTCTACAAATTACTTGAACGTGATCATGCGATCATTAATTTCGATCCCGCTAATGATAATTTGAAATACAATTGCACTATCGATATCAAAGATCTGATAAATCTTGAGGATGTCATGGAAAAACTGCATCTTGGGTCGGCATACAAAATTACAATAAAATATTACAAAAATTATATTTTATTGTTTTTGGTGATTCCTTATGAAAAGGCCGAATGGAGGTCTGATATATTGCATGAAATTCATTGAAGACAACATTTCCTGGCTGATCGAGAGAATCTCGAAGCTAAAAAATAAATATTTGATCTTCGATTTACAAGGTAAGAACAAAAATAGTTAAAATATGGTTACGTTTTGCCATAATTAAAGTAACTTTTTGTGTCAGGATAAATTGAGTTGCACATGGCAAGTGAACATGTGAAGAACATCATTGAGTTAATCAAGCGGAATGATAAATTCGAAGCAGAATTTACGATTGTTGAGATGCTCAATAGCACTTATTGTTACGATTACTCATCTTACACCAGCTTAACACTCCAAGCTTTGATTTCATTTGTTAATCTTGAATTACCTCATTTAAATGTAAACAGATACTTGATTTTATTGGTTACTTGATAACAACAACAAAATCTATTCTTTTTAGAGCTGTTGTAAGGTACTGAGCAAGATTGATCTCATGAAAGATTACGGGCGGCCTTAGATGTCACTGGATCATTATCTTGACGGATAGGATTTAGGATTAGTGTATGAGTTCGATCCTAAAGATTATAAAAACAATATGTCTAATTTCGAAAGGAAAACATATCAATTGAATGTAAAGTTAGCTGAATTAATAAATGAATTCAAATTGGTGACATTCTACCCTCTCGCGATAGAGAACAAGATGCTGCTATCGAACATTGTTTATATAATTGATAAAAGCAATGGATACCATCATTCAGATCAGAATTAAAATGAAAAATTCCAAGAAATTCGCAGCCAGATTGCAGAAACAAATTTAGTTTATTCGGTTAATGAACGAGTCATTCTCGAATCAGAGCTCTTTGGAGATAAAGATGAAGAGTTTTCTTGGGAAAAAGAGTTCTAAAACCCTATTTATCATGAATAATAATGATTCCCAAATAGACTATTTTGTGTTTTATGTGTTTTTGGTGCAAGAAAATTGGCAGTATATTGGTCTTGATTGCTTTCAAAGACTAGCTAACCTATCTCTTAATTTAAAATACTATTTTTCTAGTGGTAAAATAACCCTACAGGCATTTCAAACTAGTTTCATATTGATATTCCTTAAAATTATTGTTAAAGGTATCAAAAATTAAGCTCTTTTTCTAGATGCTTGACTATTATTTTACTTTTTTTTGTGAGTAGCAAATCATTCAATTATCTAAAATTACATAATTAAGTGATTAATTAATACTTTCTCTCTTAAAACCTTTGTTATTTTTAGCTATCTTCCAGAAAACTCTTTAATTTTTGATTACCAGCAAGTTCCCTAACATTCCATCAAGATGTCTGTATTTCGATCACTAGTTTCTTTTGTGAAGTTCACTGCATCCAACACAACAACAAAGATAGCAAATGTCGCTAAAAATCCTTTGACTTCTCAGAACTAAGACAAACACATATCCGCTTAAGCAAAAACCAATTCAACTGGGTTGAACAAACAAGACAACGAATCTTCACTTCAAATTGCCAAACATTCAGTGAACAATGAACTCAAAAATATGGCATACTGTCATGCTCTACCAAACGATTGGGATGAAAAGAAACTCAGAAGTTACTTCGATCCATCTTCAAAGAACATATCATCTGTTAAGCTGCTGAAAAACAGAATTGGCGGATATACAGGAAGAGCACTGATATAATTTCAAAATCAGAAAGTCTGCGAGGAGTATTTGAAGAAATACAGTGACAGTTTTATAGAATCAACAGATACACTGCAGAGAATCATCATGAAGCCATTCGAATTGAAGACGAAAACGACTAGATTAAGCGTTGAAAAAACCATGAAAGAAGTGTATTTAGCGAATTTACCCTTTGAAGCTACTTCAGATGAAATCTACGCACTTGCATTAGATTTTGGTGAAGTTCTACATATTGATATGCCACTGTCGTTTGATGGATAAAAGAATAGAGGATATTGCATAGTAAGGTTCGCTAAAGCGGAATAAGCTGCTAAATTTCAGAGATATTTTGATGAAGAAACACTTTTTGGAAGAAAAATACGGTATAAAAATATGATAACAAAATTCATAAAAAAGCAACAAAAAAGAGAAAGAGAGAGCTAGCTTGAAAAATACTGAGTTTAATCTAATATATTGAAGGAATTATGTCTTATTTTAAATGTGTTTTTCTTAGCGCTCAAGTTTACTACTATGAATTTGACACCCAAAAGAAGCGAGTGGAGAGATTTTCAGATAAAATTGCAAGAGAGTATGATTATATTAAATTCATTTTGACTTAATTTGCTGAAGAAAATTGTTTTTGGTGGTTGTTTTTGTAGGGATCCGAGCATTAAAAACGCAAATATAAATGCAAATAAGCAGCTCTTTAGAAAACTCTTAAGCTAAGACACTACGGAGCACTGATTAGGGGGACTACAAAATATCTTGTTTTGAACTCTTTTCTTTCTTTGTATGCCTTGTTGTTGCATATAAAGTTACCTTCTCCGTTTAAGTAATTTTACATTTTGTATTGGAGAATCATTAATTTGTAAAGAATGCACAAAAACTACTACAAACATGAGATATTTAACTTTTTCAATCAAACAACAATATCTTCATCTTTCACATCCTGCAACGCGTTGCCACCTTTCTCAACCTTGATGCCTTTAGCACGGAGTTCTTCTTCCTTTTTCTTTGCCACAGCTTCTTCTTCGAGGATGAACTTTTTCTTAAAATCTAGCACCTTCTTGAGTCTGTTTTTTTTTATATAAAATATTTATTTCTCTCCTCTCCAAATGTATGAAAAAATTCTTAGTTTACCTGAAGAAATCCTCTCTTGACATCTCATCGAGTTCCTGATTAATGTAGGCTTGTATATCAATGAAATTAGGAATGACGACGTGCTCAAGTGCGTTGACTCTTCTGTTTGTAACTTTGATGACTTCATCGAGAGTCACGAAACTTGTCTATAGAGAAGCAACCTTCACAAGAAGAATCAAGGCTTCTCTAAATCTATCTCTGGCTCTTTAAATCGAGAGACCACCTTTGTCTAATCCCAACTAAGCGAGATTGCCCTCTGATATTTTTCCCATAAAAAAATGTTAATTCAAGAAGTTATGGAGTCATTTATTGCATCATAATTCTCTTTATCATCAATTCTAACCTGAATCTTCAAGTTCTCTGATGAGTAAATTAGGTAACATGACACCAGCAATGTTTTCAGTTGACATATCGATTCTGATGAATGCGCGCTTGACTGATTCTTTGACATTTGTGCTGCAAATCAAACATTTTTCCAATTAGAATTGTATCTTAACACATTGTTCATAATATTCATTGATCTGCTGAGCACTTACTTGAATTATCCTGCAGCCCAGTAAGCATCAGCGAGTTGGATAAAAGCCTTTTGCATTTCCTCATCCATTTTCATTTTGTTCTCCAAAAGTGCAACCATAATTGCTCTGAATTTTGTTTTAAGAGCATCGCATTTCTTCTTCAACAGTTCATGTCCTTTCTTAGCTGAAACTGTCTTTGCCTTGTAAAGGGCAAGATTCCTTAAAAGTTTAAACAAAATAATCATTATTATTCAATTTAGACGATTAAAGAACATCTCTTTTTCCTCAGATTCAAGCTAAAATTGCAGAAATCCTCCATAATGAAAACTTTTGTTTTTTGAATATTCATGTAAAGTCTTGGTTAAGAAATCTTTTCTATCTCTCTTTCTCTCCAATCTTCCTTGGGCTTACATTCTACTTGGTGTGATTTGTTGTCCTGACATTTCTTTTCTAGCAGATTGCTTGTGATAAATAAGATAGCTTCAATATTTTAATTTGCCTACTGAAGATTTATTTTGCGCCCTCTCACACACACCTACACACATGACTCTATAACAATCTTCGTTAACCCCTAATTTATTTTTATTTTCTAAAATTTCCCCTCTCTTCTTCTTGATACATTATTTTCTTTTGAGTTATTTTTTTTCTCATTCTTAAACTTCACTATGGGGAAGTTAATAAGCCTTGAGTCATAAAGATTTCACATGAATCTGCTGTTCGAATATGCTTTGCTTAATCTGTAAAAATTGAATTAACAGGGACACCCACTCACAACATATGTTTTGTATTGCTTTTTGTTTGATTCACAGACTTAGTATTATGCTTATGGTTTGATCAAAATGATAAAACAATCCATATTATTAATAGACTTTTTTTTAAAGAAATGAGGTCAATTTTCTAAGATTTTTTCTTGTTAAGGCAGGGCTA
>Ga0302285_10001272_pt1 | contig 13933 bp, 7 predicted proteins | sample III_Fen_E2_2_FD_200455 | JGI IMG/M metagenome (GOLD analysis project Ga0302285, IMG submission 200455) | Peat permafrost microbial communities from Stordalen Mire near Abisko, Sweden - III_Fen_E2_2 | ecosystem: Environmental > Terrestrial > Soil > Wetlands > Permafrost | place: Sweden: Abisko...
CCAAAATTTCTTATATCCTTCAAACTAAGTTTGTTAATTAAATTTATTAACATATCTCTTTTTTTTTCCTAATAAATATCTTCTTCTGAAATACCTCAGTTTTTAACGTCTCTCAGCACATATCTTCCAATAATATGAAATAACAATGACAGAGAGAGTTATTATTCTGATCTACAAATCCATTATTTTCATTGAAAATACAATAAACAACAAATATTTCTTTAATTTTTAAATCTAAAAATAGTCAATAGAATACGCTTATGTTTGCCCTTAATTCTCATATCAAAATACATTCAAGTACTAAATACTTGATCATAGCCCCTTTTGTTTTAAAATAAAACAGAAACAAATAAATAATAAGGAAAAACAATTATTTGTCTTGAACTACATTAATTTTGCAAATATCTATCTTTTCAATGTTTTTAATCGTATCAAGCTAATACTGTGTATGCACAGCTAATTTTAATTCAATTTCCCCTATTTTTTCTCCTTTAAAAAAGAACATCAATAAATTCATAAACTCAGTCAATAAATTTCTTATTTTGGTTGTCATTTTTTATGGAATAATTTATTTTTGGTGGTCCTAGCTTAGAGAACAGAACAGAGTGCAGATCTATTATACACTTGAAAGTAAGAAAGCATCGAAAAGATTGATAATTTTTGCTTTGTAATAGTCCAGCTACAATCGTACTTAATAGAAAGAAAGTGTTTTTATCGCATAAATCAGGATAGCAGAAATTCACATAATTACATTAATCACAAAGCAAAGGAAATAATTATTAAATCATTACAAAACATATAGTAGAATACACTTGGAAAATTATGGACTAAATCAACAACAAAAGCAACCCTCAAGACGGATAAAACCAACTAAAAGGTGAGCTTTCTGGAGAAGAAGAGCTCGATTTATTGAAGCGGTAGTTTGATGAAATAAAACGGGAAGCTGAAGGAAACTCTCCTCTAATTGGAGAAGTTGAAGGTGTTGAAATTCTATAAGTAGAATTCGAGCAACATCCAGCGTTCCTCTAAAAGATCTTTGTAACAAACTCAAAAATAAAGAAATGAGACTCTTTTTGACAAGCAAATCACTAACGTTTATCAAAAATAAACCATTAGCAATTACATATCATTAACTTTTTATTTATTAACAAATCTTATTTAAAATAAAAATCATTAACAGTCCTTGCGAGAGAGTTTTCCTAAGATTCGAAGGATTCGTCGAGATGGCAGCTGTTTCTATAGGTCTTATCTCTTCAGGATCTTCGAGCATATCGTCGAAAAGAAGGATCTAAAATTACAAGAATAGCTCCTGGAGACAATCAAGAAATCAAAGGAAGAATTGAAATCAGTCGGATATGAAGAAATGGTCTTAGAAGATTTCTATGATGCTATGATTGAGAAACTAGAGTAGCTCCCAACGCTACAATCTCAAGATGTGTAAGTTGATCAAAGTTTAGAGCAAAAAATAGTAGATTTCATTCATTTTATTGTTTTTTTTAAAAAAATAGCATAAAACTCTTCTCGGAGAAATTCTAATCTGATACATTAGTCATGTATCTTCGTTTCTTGACCTCTGGCTCGCTAAAGAGAAATGCAGCGTTGTATGAATGCTATCTCGAAGATGGCATGACAATTGATCGTTTCTGTGCTGCAGAAGTAGATCCTATCGACAAAGAAGCTGATTAAGTAACAGAATTCAATTTTACACAAAAATAAACATCAAAATGCATACTTAAACACTTCTTGTTTTGTTACTTTTTCCATTTAGATCTCGATAATGGCCTTGATAGGTTGCTTGAATGTACCAATCCGAATTGTGTACTTAGATGCGAATGTTAATAAAGTAGATCCTGACATACTAGTTTTACCTGAAATGCCTGCTGAAGAACAATCTAAGGTATTTGTGAATCTTCTCTACAGACCTGGACACTACGACATAGCTTATCCACTTTGATAAGAGTTTGATTGTTTTAAAAATGTTTACATTTGATTATTTTTGTAGTGATTTTAAGCAAATGAACAGATATTTTGTAGGTTTTTTCAATAATTTATCCAATTTTAACCATCAAAATCTCATTTTTTCAAGAATGTTTAGAGATTATTGCACAAAACACACAAGGTTTTATAAAAAATGCATAATAATAATTGTATCATTTGTTTTATCTTTGTCTTCGTCTCAAGACACTTTTATTTGAATGAACAGCTCAAGTACATTATTACAAAAATATCTTTTTAACCAACAAACTGTAGAAGTTCTTGCATTTGAATACTACAATTCTAATGTGAAATACAAGTATAAATCTTTTTTGTCTTTCTTTTTTGTTACAAGAACCATAAAATAGTACAAAATAACACTCTATAATGTTCAGTTTTTATGTGATTATATTGATTCCTTTTTTTGTTAAGAAATACAAAAAGCAGCTTAAAAGTTTTTAGAGATTCAAACCTTGGAAATTACAAAATATCTTTAAATTAATATGAAGTACGATTAATTTCAAGCAACTCCAAAAAACTAATTTGAATCTCTGATCTGAGTAATTATTAAAATAACATAACCATACATAAATGAGATTTTGCTTCCTCAAAAATAGTTCATCCAGCTTTTACTTCATGTTATATAAAAGCTTTATTATTAGTGTTTAAATTTATTCCGTAAAATGTTCTTTCAAGTGGGAAATAAAAAAACTTGACAATATTGTAAAGATTGTGACGTACAAGCCTAATAACTTTCTAAATAATCCAATCTCAATTCTGGAATTTTTCTCCTTTATCTGATCTTAATATTAATCTAGAAGATTGGAGATTAGATTGTAGATTAAAAATAATTTAACTGATTCACCATTTGTATCATCTCCCGATACTTTACATTCGAGACCGGAATTGCTCGTACAGTGTGAAGTGAAATTCCAACATTCAAGAAGAAAAAGGGGCATTTTTATTCTCATCTTTCTTTTTTTACGTTTTCTAGAGGAACAGTTCAATTCTTATTTAAATTAATTAGCATAAATGCTTTTAAAATTGATACTCTTGAAGATTTTTTTTAATAACAACATTTATCTTTCTCTAATCAAAAGCTTACAATAATATCGAATATATTTATGCTGCGTTCTTGCTCCATAAGGATTTTCTTCAGTTTAGAATTGAACATTTTTCACTAAATCTATTTATGAATATCTTTCTTTTTTCTTGATTCTACTTGAGTTTTCCCTTCCATTTGCTTTTGATTATCTTCTTTATCTTCCCTTCAATTATAAAATAGACTCTTTTCTCATATTTTCTTTCTATTCGAAAGGACAGACCATCATAATCACTTAATTAGTAATCTTCTAAGTCATGCTCAATTTGTGGGGTCAAGATTAGTTTATTGGCATTCATGTATGCTTTAATTACTCTAAATATCTTTTTTTAGAATTCAATAACACGTTGAGCATTGTTTTAATCACTTATTTTCTCAGTTTTGTGTTAAGAAGAATTGTTAATATTTTTTATAAATATGCATATCTTTCAGCTTAAAGCGTTCCTTCTCATGGCATATTATGCTTCCTCATTATGTTATTATGAATTATTATTAGAGTTTTTAAATGAAACTTATAAGGAAATGATATTAAACTGAGAAAAAATGTAAACAAGTTAATAGTGTATTTTCGTTTGTTTAAAATAACAGAAAAATATATCCATTTGTATGTAATAATAACAGCATTTTTAGCCCTCCTTTTTCTGTAAAGACTCCCTCTGAGTCTCTGAGGATTACTCCATCAGCCAAGACTGACTATTCTTGCTCATTTATTAAATCTTCTTTGCAACTAATATCATTGGATTCCTTTTTTTATAAAAATAACAATTTTAGCTTTAAGGTTAAGAATTCCCTATTTTCGTGAACAATTGAAGTTATGTGATGATAATATGACGTTGCAGATATTAATTAAGCACAATATACTTGGATAAATTATTCTTTTGTGCGAAATTATTATTAAAAATAAAATTCTTTGGAGAAAAAAAATCAATTTCGAAGACGATTTTTGAGGGTAAAGAATTAAGATCTTTTGAGATAAAAAATAAAAGAAAGCGGGCTCATTTTTCTTCCCAATATCTGACAGGTTCTTTAGAATCATCCAAATAATTTAATAAAATTGAATCAATAAATCGCTGTCATTGAATTGACCTGCAATGAGATCAGATCAGAGAGAGATAGAAAGATTGAGAGATTGTTTATTTGAAAAATAGATAGCTATTAAAGAACAATTATTCAGTCAACTTTTTTATTTTTTTTTATTTTTCCTTTTGCCAATTTCAGAATTTGCTATTTTCAAGGCTTTACACTTGCCATTTTAAGACAAAAAATATTTAAAATTGTAATTCATTTGATTGATAAATGATAAATATGAACATTCCCTTGAATATCTCTCCATCATCAGTTAATAATAGGAGATTTTTTTCTTAGTCCATAAATAAATGTTTCAAGTGTTTTTGGTGATAATTTTTCTGACAGATCCATTCTGATTTCTGTTGGAATTTCAATTTTGAGGGTATTGAACTGGGATGTTGTGCGTGTGTGGGTGGAAATCAAGAGTATTTACACACAGCAAATCAGTAGAGACGAATGGTTGAGGGAGGGATTGTTTAAACCAGATTACAACTGTGTGGAATTGAGGGGAGGAACTCAAAAAAAAAAATCTAAAAACTAATTAAAAACAAATTGAAGAACACACCAGTAAGTAGCTTAAAAATCATCTTCTTCATCATCTAATCATGGCAACCGTGTGCCTTCAGCAAATAGCTCCTCCACTTACAAATGATGCTCAAATAGATCTCCAACTGAATCAACTTCCCCCAATCTAAGAGAATCCCCATAAAACCAATGGAATCTACATAAACTTACAAAATTTCCAAGTGAAGGCTAATGAGCTGCTTTCAGGGGAGATCTTGTTGGATATAAAATAATGTTTTAGAACTCCTTGTTCTGTTGTTTTAGCTATTGAATGCTAAGAGAAAGTTCTCAAATCTGATATCTGCTTATGCACTGAGATGGCTATGAGTATGCGGAATGAGATCTTCCGTTTTCAAAAAGGTTCTGTCGTTCTAAACACTCCAGGAGTCTACAAGATGCCATTTGAAGTTGAAATATCATAATTTTTCGAAGCTAGCGAATGTTTCAAGCTAGAAAATGATTTTTCCTTAAAAGTAGAATATGAAATGTCCGTTTCAATTGTGCGATTTCCAGAGGATTAGCAAAAGTAAGAAGAGTGCACTACCAGTAACCATCATCACCATCATACTCACAGCAATTCTAATCATAAAAAACTACCCGGTACTACAATTTATAAAAAATATTAAACAATAAATTAACAACTTTTTGTCAATCCATCCCCAAAGATCAAGATATCTAAAAGAAATAATCAAAGGATGCAAACGATGAAGACATTGAAATACTCCTTGTATCAGAGCCAACGCCACTGATGATAATCAATCATTTGACAGCTAAACAAAGTGAGCCCATATAAGCAGTATAGCGATTGCTAGCAAGAAAAAGAAGTTTTTTTCAATCTCTTGGCAGTGCATTCTGCTGCTCTAAATCCCCTAAAAAGAACAAAGAAGCTACATAATACGCTAGGAGTATCACTTAGTTCTGTGTGAATGTGAATACAATAAATCTTTATCCTGGAGAAACCTTTGCATTTTTCATCAACGACGACAGTAAACTTAGTTTTAAAGCAGGTTCTGCAGATTCCACGAAATAAGAACTCAGCAGCGTAGAAGCAGCTGTAGATAATTTATTCAAAAGTGACAATAAGAACCCTTTATAAGATTCTAAATCAACTGGTGTGAAGAGTGCCAGCATAAATTTCAGGAAATACAGTGAAGACACATATCAAAGTAGCCTTTAGAAAAACACAATCGGCAATAATAACAACAATAACAGTGAAGGTGCATCGCAAAAGAAAATTCCTGAAGATAACTATCAATTCCGTCTTGTTAACTACACTTGCTTGGTGGACACAGCTAAGAAAGCAGTTTTATAAAAAGACTGCAAAGTCATATTATCCCATAGTATCCCTAAGGATTTTAAAGACAAAATAATAATTCCTTATTAATCTGCACCTTCATATAAAAGCAGTGCGTTTTAGAATTGGTATGAATTGTAAATCGCCCCAAAAGGAATAGATTTCAATGAGCAAGGTTGTGTTAAAATTCCTATGCATGTTAACTAAAAGCAGCTAAGGTTGATTCCGCTTTATTAACCGTAAAGTGACTCGGTAACAAATGAAAATGAGTTTGTATGTTAGCTGTCAGGGAAAGCATAGCTTGTAGCTAAGATTCAGTTGAAATTTGATGAGCATAATCAAGGCAGATAAGATGATAACGGGGATAATAATCAAAATGGTGATAATGCATCTCAAAATGGGTAGATTCCAACGAGTTTCAATAAATACACTCTCACATAATAAAAGCAATAAAAACACAATGCTCCTGTGATTACTCCTCTCAAAAGGTCTTTCGAATGAGTTCTAACTGTTTATGCTAAAATCATCCCCAAAAATCAGAACACATCTTAACAATATTAGAAGTATGCTCTCATACTAATGCATTCAACTTCTTCTAAAACTCTTTTCAATAGCTAATGCTTTTATTAAAACTCTGTAATTCAAAGTTAATAAATACCTAATCATTGCAAAAAATCTATTTATTCTAGTTATTTTTAATCTAAAAGTGTCTTTGATGTTTTGATTGATGATCTCATCTTCGAAGGTTATTCTATGTTTAAGGTTGAAAGATAATTGAAACGATTTGAGGCTGATAAAAAAATAAATTGAAAAAATCAGGTGAGAAAAGAAAGCAAAAACTATCCTGAATTTCAAAAGGAATAAATAAAAATCTGTTTTCTGAATCCGGTAGCATTATTGAATTTTAATGATTCGGAGATTGTACATAGCAGTCTAGCAGAAAAAAATCACATAATTCCAAATTAATTGATCAAATCAAAAATCATTCTTCTAATTTATCTATCAAATTCAAGAATTATCTGCTTTACTCTGAAACCTAGTGCTTTTCTTTGAAGGAATACATAAAAATGGTGTGCTAGAAGGGTTTCAATGTAAAATTTCTACTAGAATCTTTATTTCTGCTGTACATTGCAGCATCATAAGCTTCAGCAACTTTAAGCTTTATTTGCTAAACTGATGAATGTGCGCTCTGCAATATTTCTTCGATTGGTGTTGTGACTTGCTTGGTATGTGAGTATGGATATTAATTGTCACCTTATGGGCAATGCGAGAAGATCAGCTGTGATAGTAATATGTACTTTGATAGACTAAATGGATGTTAGCCATGCGATTTAAGCTGCAAAACGTGCATTAATGGAGGCAGTGATGATTGCACATCCTGCGTAGAAACATATTACTAAGTTCAGTCTTCTAAAAACGATCATCTTTCGAGTTGTTTCAAGTGCCCAAATCAGCATTGCAAACAGTAAGAAATATATTATAAAAGCTAAAACACAAATAAATATCCATTTCTTTCAATATTATTTTGGTTCTATTTTGTGCCATGTATTTAACAATTAAAATATCTAAAAAGTGCTTAATATTGTTTTGAAATTCCAAAAGATGCAATTCGCTTGGGTATTGCTTAGCTTGCTAGGATGGATTTTTCCTCAACTCCACAACTTAGAATTGTGAATTGTGTATGATACCGAAAAGCCTTACTTGCAAGACTCTTAAAGCTGTCAGTTCTTGCTTCAGCGGATTTTAAGTGTCTGATGATTTAACTAAATGCGAACCAATAATCGATGATAATTCTTGTCTACTTGGTACTTATGTTGATTCGAACAACCTATGCTAAAACTGCACTGATAATTGTAAGATAACTAACATCGATTGAATTTTGATTATTTTTTCTATGCATTTCATTGGATTTTTATCAATGAATCATTCTTTTATTTGTTTGTTTAGGTGTTCATTGCAGTAGTCCCAGCTAATGTTATGCTTGTAAGGACCCGTTTTATGTTGCATAAGATGGGACTTGCACATCATGTGTCTAAAACTGTTCTTCTTGCGATTCTCTAGGCTGCAAAATATGCAATTCTGGATATGTGAATAACTTAACTGGTTCTTGTGATGCCATCCCAAGCAGCAGCAATCCAGCATGTTTGGTTAGTTAGTATTTAGATAAAACAGTAAATTAATGTGTATCCTGTGGACAAAACTGTGCTGAATGTGATTAGTAAACTGGGGCATGCACGAAATGTTGGGATGAAATTAACTACTAGCTTTCTTAGAATCAATCAAAGCAATGTGTTAAGCGGTGTGCTGATGGTAACTATTTCGATATTTCGTTGTTTTTTGTAACTGAAATGATCTCAAGATTCGCGAATAGCACTTTGAATGGATAAAAAATAACACTTTCATCTTCTGTTATTATTTCATTAGCTAAATGTACTCAATCACAAGTATCCACCTGCTCTACTCCCGCGTTCTTGCCTACTTTCTGTCTAATTTGCTAGAGTTCTGCAGTAAATTACTAAGGAACTTGCTTAGATTCTTGTCCAGAAAAAACCTATTAAATAACTGACTTCAAAACTTCCTAAAAGCGATGCTTCCGATGGTAACATTCTCACAATAACAACTAACTGTGTGTTTGCAATTTCTACTTGATTAATTACTTTTTTGTGACTGTCTAGCCCAGTTGGATGCTTAATATGCTAGGACTCTCATACTTGTTTGAAATGTACGGACAAATATTTTTTAGTTGATTCTGCCTGCATGAATTCTGGTGTTACAACGGGCTCAAAAGGTGTTGGTGTATTTGTTGCTGGCCATTGGATGAGTGCTTGTCCTAAGGGTAGTTTTCTGTCAGGAAATAAGTGCTTGCCGTATTTAACATGTCAAAAAATAAAACTAAATTTCATAGCCTAAACTCTTTTTTGTTCTGAATGCGCTAATGATGTGGTTTCAGTTTTCTTGCCATTGATATCTGGGTATATAGCTGCTGATTTTCCAACTCCTACAATAGCTTACTATGGTAAATGCTATGAAGCATGCCCCTTGACGACTGCAGATGAAGATCAGAAAAATAATTCCTCATCTGGAGAAGATGATGGGGAAGATGGTGAAGACGGTGATGATAGCAACAGCAATAAATCTCTTTTCTGCAAGACTTCTTGTCCTTTGAGCAAACCCTTTGTGATATAGAAACAAGGGCTAGTTTCCAAATGTAAGAATTCTACTACCTGTTCTAATCCAGAACTTGGGAGATTTTGCATATCTAGCAATCCCTGCTCTTCAGGCGAATATTTGAGTCAAGAAGAAATATTTAAGAGTGACTATAATTTCAAATAGGAGACACAAACTAGGGATACATTCTGCAAAACTTGTCCCACTGGTTGCTCTGATTGCATCCAAGATGACAGGTAGATCATCTGCACATCTTGCTAGACTGGGTATGAAACTTATTCTTCATTTAATATGCTAGATCCTACTTCTTATCCTTCCTCGAGCACTTCTGAATCCATATTTCAAACAATCCAATGTTTATTACAAGCCACAGCAACTCCATGCACTTAACTCTAAGGATATCACAGTTCCTCAGATCTTTCAAAATGCATAATGTGCTAAGAAATCAATGCCTCCTGCACAGCTTGCCCATTGGGTATCTATTAAAACATGAGCACAGGTAAATGTGTTGCATTTTGCTCTCCTGATCAAATTGAAATGAAGGATGCTTTATTATGCTACGATAAGCCAACAATTAGCATCTCTGAAAATTACTTAAGTAGCACGGTGTCAGTTGGAACTTCCACAATGAACATAGCAACAACAGAATTCAATGTAGATGTCAAGATTATCAGCAATCTTCATTAGATAAATTTCATTTCGGGATAATGTTAGATTCCTGCTATAAATGGGTATTTTTCAGTGATAAGCCCATTAACTTAGCTTTCACCATCTCTGAATTTAGCTTTCTCATCTCCAATCGCCTCTAGCCCACTTCTAAAGAAATTACTTGCAATTCCAAGTTACTCTTTAATCTGCCTTTTGACAGTAAATTTTGTAGAGAATCCAACAAAATAATTCACTATTTCTGGTGAAAAACTTTCAATTCAGCAAATTACTGTGCCTGCTGGAAGCTTTAAAGTGAGCCCTCTTACAGGTAATAGCCTCACTGTTTTCAGTGGCAATATCACGAATTGGAGAATGGATCTTGTCTAAAATATCTCCGAGTTCAATATTTTTAATTATTAAATATCCATAGTGGCACGAAACACTCATGATCTCAACGTGCAGCCAGCATAATTCATTCTGAAAGATATCACATACGTCTTAAATCATAATTTATACCCAACAAACAGCAGTTTGTTAACAACAATTCAGACAACATTCTCAACGAACCTTTAGAATAATATTTACAACTCTGCATATCTGCTTCTCAATGTCACATCCAATAAACCTAAATTAGTAATTCTCAAAGGGTATTTCAAGATCCCTTTAGCATATTCTTTTGATAAATCAGATCAACCAAAAAATTCTTAAAAAATATTAGTCTCACAGTTAATCAATACCCCGATATTAATTGAAAATGTCTTATAAAAATCGACTATGCTACAATTAGCTGATGAGACACTATTGTCTAGAGGTGCTCTTCCTTTCGATCAAGAATTACAATCAGATTTATAGCTTTCAAAATAGTCTTCAGCTCTTTCATCAATGAATGTACCAATTCCATGCAATGCCACTGCGAACTGCAGCGGAAATGGAGTCTGCAAGAAGTTTAATTCAAATTGGTATTCTATGTGCTAATGCAATGCCGATTACGCAGGTAAGAAATCAATCATATTTCAGCTCCAAAAACGGAACAGCATTTACTGATTTATTATGTGATTTTATTATTTTATCCTATAATGTCTGTTTTTTCATTTTTTTTTTCTAGGGGAGCAATGTGATTGGAAGAGAGGAGAGTTGAAAATGGCAAATTAGATTCTGCGAGTTTATCTTCAGACAATTCTTTGTGATATGCAAACTCTCGATTCTGCAGGTGTTTAGTCTTCCCCGAACGGGTTTAGGTAACTCATTTTGCATCTCTTAGAAAATTTCATTTTTAATTCTTTTTTTTCCTTAAAACTTTCAAATATTTCATTTGCAACTTTTACTCATTTTCACAGCATTTCATAAATGATTACGCTGCTGTAAGTGTGGAGTGCAGCCAGAGATGCATTTGGAAAAGAAGAATTACTGCTTCTCTCGGAAATATTGAAAGCAAGTTCATTAAACAGAATTGATGGAGAAAGTGAACGAGTGCTACAAATCCTAGACAATGCTATTGATCTAATCCGTAAAGTCCCTCTAAGCTAATCCTAGTTCTACTAATATTCTAGTTTCATAAGTGAATCCATATCTGCAATAGGTTTGTCGATGATAAAAAATATTACTCAATAGTATTCTGGATCTATTCCTGTGATATTTCCAGTGATCATAAATCAATCTAATTTCAAGGGAGCCCTCATCCTTCCATCAGCATTAAAAGCTGCTTTATCAGAAGACTTGGTATCATCCCTGCATCTGCCAAATGAAACTATTTTGAAAATAGCTCCTCAGGTATTATCTGAAGGGGATTACTTGGAAGTGATTCTCAAGCCATTAGATGTACTTCCAACTCATGTATAAGTCGAACCATATGAATTACAAGTGCTTCTATCTAATCCTATCACGATCACTGTTCGGAATATCTTCGATGGCAGCGAAAAATCTGTGGATAGTTTATTGGAATAGTTCCCAATTTAGTTTGAACTCCCATATGTTCTCCCAAGTACTTATCTTACAGGCATAAAAAACGTTTCTTGCGTGTATTACAATCAATCCTCAAGTTCTTGGAGTGTGGAGGGGATATCTAAAATCAATTAATCGATGACAGATTCTATCTAATCCATATCCTGCAATACTATTCACCTTAGCTAATTCTCATTGGCTAATATCGACTACAATCCAGTCATGATTCTCCCAACTTCTATTAACTGCAATGGCCAAGATTCATTTAAGACATCCCAAGAATTCAAGTTCTATTTTATAATTACTCTTGTTTCCATTGGAGTTCTGATGCTAATTATCTACACACTTACATTCGTTTTCGTGAAATAAACAGTTGCCTCCCTGAGCTTCAGTTCGTCTGAAAATGAGTAATCAGAATATTCTAAATAAATCAAAGCTATTCTTCCTGCATTCATACAGCCTGATTTCTAATCTAATGAGCTTGAACCCACGAACGACGATGACGAAGAAGCTGTTCCTGTAGCTTCTCCTGTAGAAGATTTAGATGGATAGGAGTACAATGAAAAATTATCAAGACAAGAATTAAAATAATCCATGAAACTGCCTTAGGAGAGTCATAAAACAGCAGTTCATCCTAGAATTTATCTTCACATCAAGACAATAAAACCAACTCAGGTTATGCCTATCTAAAAATCAGCTCCTGTCTTGGAGAATATCAGTATCAGCATGATCAGAAAGCAAGATTCTCTGCAATAACAGAAAACACCTCTCTCAGACACTAAAGATTCGTCAAAAATGAAGTTTAACTATCCCAAAGATTATCAAATGCCAAAAAATTAACTTCTTATTGAAGAAAGAAATCAGAAGAATTCTCAGGTGCAAGCTCCTTTCCCTACGCGAGATGTGCTCTAAGAGGTGTAGGATGCAAAAAGTCAATCTCCAAGCAACTAAAGTGGAAAGAAGAAAACTGAAAAGAGGAGAAGGAGAAGAACCAAATAATAATAACAAGAAGAAGATCTATACTCCTATTAATTGAAGCAAATACCATTAGGACAATCAGCAGTAGGAAAAACAGGAACAAGAGCATCCTAGCTGTTTTAACCGTGCATCGTAAATGATAATTTATCTAGAATATCTGAAGTTGAATCTCTTAAATCTCATGCGTTATCAGTCGATTTATTGCATGACCCGTCCGCTTTGAATCAAGAAAACAACAACATTCATTCCTATCACAAGTAATCCTCGAATTCTTCAGACAGCGACAGTGCAAACATGTATGAAAAACAAGAAATTCTCACAATCATGAGCCCATACTTGTCTATCATGAGTTGGAAATACAGTTTTGAACAACTCCGTAACGTAGACAGAGTGCTGATCTAAGTGATAATCATCTCCTTCGTTTTCTTTTGTTCTTCCTTTTCGATTACTTATATACTCTCAGCTAACAACTCCTATTCAACTTCTACGTCTTCTTCTTCTTTTCCTACTCCTTCTCCAGACAGCACTCAAGTTGCTGTTTCAACAATCAATCTTTCTTTGAAAACTGTGCTAGCAAACACAGCAATCTGCCTGGGTGGTATTGAGCTTACTACATGGATTCTTGTAGCGGTACGTGGCGTCAAGCGATTGGTGTTTAAAGAACTTTGTAGTTGTTTTTGTTCCTGCCATTAAACCTACAAGCCATTTTTATCTCATCTTTGGTAGCTCTTTGTATTCATCTTTGCATTCGTGATTTTCTCTATGAATTCACTTTAAATAATTGAATTTCATTCTGATCTATCCGTCACTAAGTTCTACACTTGGATAATATCTTCATTTGCAAGTCTGGTTCTCAATTAGCTTTTAGAATTCATATCCTTGTATGCTATCCTCAAAACAAACACGCTGTGCCTTCTCTCCATTGTCAAATTTAAAAGACTAGATTTCTGAAATGGCATAGCGTCTCCTTAAGTATTGAATAAATCTCATACATTGCCAAGAGTTATTTCATAATTAAGTACAAGTAATACCAAATTAGCAGACTGAGTAAACTCTGTAGAGAAATTAAGGATAAGTTAAAAATAATTCTTAGAGATTAAAAAATTGGTTGGGGAAATTAATCTTTAAGTATCCCTATTTTTTCAAGTAACATTTATAAATCCAAGCTGCTCTCGGACTATTCACTCCACTTTTGA
>Ga0302285_10001274_pt1 | contig 13903 bp, 11 predicted proteins | sample III_Fen_E2_2_FD_200455 | JGI IMG/M metagenome (GOLD analysis project Ga0302285, IMG submission 200455) | Peat permafrost microbial communities from Stordalen Mire near Abisko, Sweden - III_Fen_E2_2 | ecosystem: Environmental > Terrestrial > Soil > Wetlands > Permafrost | place: Sweden: Abisko...
CTTATTATTTTGAAAAGTATGATTGGTGAGCTGAGATATCTGATTATCTTTAAAATGATTGTCTAAATATTTAAGTGTGTGTTATTGTGTAATTAGTTGAGTTTTGTGCTATTGTTCTAATTAATTCCGTGGAGGCTAGATACAGCTATGGAATTTATTATTTTCAAGCAGATAAATGACTGGAATTTATGATAAATTTAGAGGGATTTCAAAGCTAGTAACTAGAACACAACGATTTAGAATATTAACTGATTTGATTAAATCATTCAATATGATGTAAAAGCAAAGTAATCCCTGTATTTTTATAACAAGGAAGTAACATATCAAATCTAGAGATAGAAATTATATATTAACAAAATAGAAAACTGTTTACATTTTGAATTGTACTCTGTTTTGAGTATAATACAAATAAAATAGCAAATATTAAACCTTATCTTGCTGATTTGCCATAGTAACTAATGGATTTGAAAAAGCAAGGAGGTTAATCTTAGGGTTTAAGCAGAGAGAGAAAGAGAGGGAGGATGCAAGTGTGACTTGAATGAGTTATTGATTGCTTGGGAAGGAATCAGTGATTTAATTAGATGGAAAAAATAGAGAAGAAGAAGTAATTCATTATTCGATTGAGCTATTACAATGGATGCGATGAATGAAACATCTTTGAATCCTTCCAAAATATCCGTTGGAATCGAAGGATCACCAGGGAATTAGAGTAACTAAACGCCTCTTGAAATCAGCGCGAGCAATAACAACGGACAGTGGAACAATCAAATCAGCAGTAATCTATAGAGTTCTCGTACGCTAGTTGAGCAGATCAGCAACAACAACAATCATAATAATGCTACATCATCCAATCTGCTGATTTAATCCATGGATCAAGCAAAGGTTAAAGAAACTCTCAAGGACAATTCTCACAGGTAGAACATTCACTTTAGGACTCAAATCCCTGCTTAAGAAAAGCAAGGGGATGAAGAAGTTGAAAATCAAAATACAGTATCTAGAAAAGCTGATACAGTGCATGATAGGGAGTCTTCTTCATCTTACAGGGAGAGCATCCATAAAGAGCCGAATCCTGGGTTGAGAGCAACAAAAACTCTAGAAGCCTTCCGATCAACTAAAAAAAATGGTACGGATATTATGGGGCTAATGTTAACTGATGAAGACGACATGCAACATCAAAGAAAGGACTCCAAATATCTATACGTTGCTTAGTTACCCGATTAAACGAGTTAAAAACAACGAAGAAGCAACAATAATTGTGGGAGCAGCACTATTCAATGGAAGCTCAATAGCTCGTAGTAGAATGCCTCGTACATGCAGGATTCGGTGAATCTAGGAACAAAAAGTTTTAAAGACGATTATTCAGAGTACCAAGGGACAGTTGTAAACACAAATAAGACAGTAGGTATCGGGGAAACATGGAAAAAGAGGTTCTTTGCGATTATATAGAATGTCGCGAGATTTATGAATATCATGCTTGTTCACAGCAGCTCGAAGAATTTTTCCATGCTACGAAGAGAAGATTTTAAGATTATTGGAGATATAGCATCGAATTATGAATTCTTTCTCTACAAGGATTTCTTCGCAGTTAATGTAAGCAGCAAAGCATCCAGAAAAAATAAACAAAAATGCAGATACAGATTCTTATTCATTCAAAAGCACTTCCCCCTTTCTCTTTATTTTTTGGATTATTTTTTCTAAGAATAAAATTCACAAATCAATAATAAAAAATGAATCTTTCACTGTAACCTAACAGTTTGCTATTCATCTCCATCTGATTTTTTTGGATTTATAGCACAAATTAAAAGGCTACATTCCTTGAACCTTTGTGTTCTTTGATTTTATTTTCCTCCCCCTTTTCCTTAATTTGATGTGTTAGACAACATAACTATTGAAAAATACGCAATTTGGGATGAAATTTTCAGACCAAATGAGCTCAAAAATCAACATACCCCATTGATCTTACTCCTTTTTCTTTTTGTTTGTAAAATTAATTACTAAAAGAGACCATCAAAATATTAGAAGATCATGTTTAGTCTATCACAGAAGCTCAAGAGTAAGAGAAGATTTAAAAAAATCATAATAAACTTGAAATCGATTTGATTCTCTCCTTTATTTAAAAATATTAGGTAAGTTCGGTGGACTGAAAAAGATAGGCAATATTAGTGTCCTAAAACCCTACTAAACGATCAAAGTCTCATGGGATATCATCATCCTCATGCTGACAATCACTAACCTCATAATCACGTAGCAGTTTTTTGAAGAATTCTTGGGGGAAACATCATAAAACCATTCAAGTTACCCCCACCATATTTTTGATTTGATTAATTATGCGATTGCTTGGGAAAAATTCAAACAATATTTATAAATCTCAATTGTCTTATTTTCTTTTCATTTCACAATTTGATTCTCTTTTTTGGATGCCCACACAGACCAGTGATCTGCTTCTTTGAGGATTTTCTCAGCACTCAATCATGGACTACATTGTAAATTATAGTGCAAAAAATTACCAAATTGAAAATGAAATTGTGTTATTTATTTCTTATCCTCAACAAGTTATGTCATTTCAAGCATTGTGTTCTTGGTGGACATCTTTGTGAATATCAACACTGCATTCTTCTAACAAGGAGTCATTTAAGAAAACAGAAAGCAAATCATCATCAGATATATCAACGGTAAAGAATAAAGAAAGAGCACAAAATAACAGCAAAATATTAAGCGATGCAAGACCAATTTCAAAATACCTATGCAAGAAATTTGATTATTGTTCCTTTTGTAGAGGATTTCTTTTTAGACGTCATTACACTCGTACCATATATTCTTGGTGCATTCGGGCTCAGCAATTATTTCCTATTGACTATTCTGTTTAAGGCTATTCGTGTAAGATTATCTTGATTATGTTACTTTTTCCCATTTGAAAATGATAGGATTCGAATTTTAACAAAAAAGTTATCCAAAACGAGAAAGCATTTAATCGAGGTATTCTAGCCATCGGAGAAGATACTGATTATCATTAGAATCATCAATGTTTTCAGCTTGGTGTTGTTCATAGCTCATATGACATCCTCTGGGTTTGTATGGATAGGCATGAGATAATATTCGACTGTTTAAGATCGACTGACAGTTGAAACTTGGCTTTCTAAAGAAGGGCTTCTTAATAAGAATTGGTCAGTTATCTATGTCAATGGACTTTATTGGGCTATCATATCCATGTAAAGAACTCATTGGGAAATAATTGAGGAAAAAAGAAAATATTGATGCGATAATTATTTGTGCTTTTTTGAATCATTAGGATCACGATTGGCTATGGAGACATCACTCCAATCACGCCTTAAGAGAAGCTTTACACGATCATTAGTACGGATTAAATCAATAATGGGAGAGACGAAACATAGTTTTGTGTATAAATTTTCTTATTTTAAAATAACAACTTCATTTTTATTTCCATAGTTTCCTTGGTGTCTTGTTTGGTCTTTGCGTATTGTATCAACACAAGTAAGCCATCACCATCTTCTGCCAATTCTTTTTGTCTTTTGATGTTAGCTTTGGTGCTCATATCTTTCTTGTTTATTAGTTAGTTAGGTCATAACAGATTTGAAAGTGAAGCAAAAAAAACTCAAGGAACGTATTGCGAGTCTCAATCGGTTTCTCCAGACTCGAGGTCTTGAAATGCATCTCCAAATGAAAGTCCGTAAGTACATAGAATACCTTTAATACAGTGAAGAAAGTGAAGGTCAAGCTGTGAAAGATTTAGAAATGATCCCCAAATCCATCAAAGAAGAAGTATAAATTGATATCTACGGGAGAATACTCGGGAATATCAAGCTATTCAAACTCAATTTCTCCACGGAAGCCATCAACAATCTCGCATTGAGACTCAATGAATGTTCCTTCGGACCAGGTGAAATCATCTTCAAACCTGGTGAAAAATCCGATAAAATGTTCATTGTACTCACTGGGAAAATCGAGTTATCTTTGATAATGGCTAGCAATAAAGGAAATGAGGAGATTGAGCATTCCATTGCGCTTATTCAAAAAGGCCATATTTTCGGTGTGGAAGATTTCTTCGGATAGTAAATGCGATAAACTTAAGCAAAAGCGACTTAGCTTTCTCAGGTCATCGAGATATCATCGAAGAATTTCTAACTTGCACTCTCGCTGTCCACGAAGTTTGATTTAGTACTTATTCCTGATAATTTTCTTGGTTTTATACTCAATTTTACATTATTTTTCCTTTTACTTTTCTTAATTCGCAGGAGAAATTCCAAATGTTACGTGACTTAGTGAAATTCTCCAAAACCACAAAGGGTCTTGGTATTCAATGTTTCTATTGTTAAAGCTTCGATCACAGCTACACTAACTGTCCAAATGTCATGCTCTCCAGGAATAAACCATTATGTTTAGCTAAATATAATTTCAGTTAAGTTGAATTAAAGCGAGAAAAACGAGATCGAGTTGTTCTTCCTAAAATCAGCGCTTTACCCGATCGTTAGTTCATAGAAAAGAGCGTAAATTATTTCCGGCATTATGGGAAACTAGATGACAATAACAAAGGAACGGATGGATTCACAGAAGAAACTGTAGAAATGAGAGGTAGAAACGCATCCAGTTTTAGTTATGCCTTAGCATCGCAGAAGAATATCGCTAGAAGGAAAAGACATACAGTCGATACACCAACGAATAATAATAGAACTAATAATAACAGTGCTAATAATATTGTAAATAACCCATAAACATCGATTTAGTTGCAGGCTGTGAATAATCCATCGCTGATGTACATGGAAGGGATCGATTTACAGCAATCTAACAATAACAATAACTTCAACAATAACAACAATAATAATAATAATAATCCTAATCCTAACCTTAATCCTGGTACTACATCCAATAACAACCCTTCTACGTTGAACTCTGAGACATTGCTCGATGAGAGACCAACGATTAATTTGAATATGTAGAATTCGAGATCATTTTTTAAGATTTTACGATAAAAAAGCAGAGAACACAGTAATAGAGTTTAGCGGAGGAATCTCACGAATATCGTCGAAGAACGATCAGCTATGGATAACACAAACCTTTCATCGTAACCATCTTAATTCCATTCGAATTTGAATATCATAAACTCAGCTGCTTAAGCTGCCTAAGCCGCTGCAGCTGCTGCGTTTTAAGCTGCATCGAACACAAATACACTCCAACCTCTCAATAATGCATTTATGCCATCTAGATCTCAAACAAACATCCGAAATCTCACTTGGAATGGTGGATAAAGACATTAGCCACCACCTTAATATAACTAATAATTATAAGCTCAAAAAAGCTTAAATAAAAACGATCTTTCCACTGATTTCTAAGAGCAACCAATTTAGAATTTCCATTCATATCTCTCTCCTAAACTCATGGTGCAGAATTAATATAATAATAATTTCTTCCCAATGAGTCCACAAAGTGTCAACAGCAGTAGTATGATAACTTCCACCCCGATGGCTTAGGATCTCATTGCGAAAGGATCATAAGGTCGATTACCACCTCCTCCTCTACCACCGGGATACGATGGATTTATTCTACGTGACAACTCCAACATGAGTGCACTAAACGCTTTCTAGAATCAATAACAATCATCACACAACTATCCACATTCACAAAAAGAACCATAAGGTAATTCAAACCTCCATAACAACATTCCCAGTAATCTCAACTTCAATGGGAATCTAGCTGCCAACAATAGTGTTCCCTTAATCCCTCCAGTCAATTAAAGCTAATCTATCGGAGGAGTATAAAACAGTAATTAATACTCGAACTCTGATTTAAACGGTAACAAAGGACACAACAATGGATAAAACGATGCTGTCATTGATATTTATTCCATCAGGAATGTCAAAGCTACGTGTAATTGGGAAAGTGAATATATGAAAATATTTGATAAATTCAAAATATTCAAATAATTCTTCCCTTATAATAACATCGATACTGTCTTGAAACGCTACAATGGACCATTCTTCTTAGTCAAGAAGAGGCAAGAATAGAATAAGAAGAGAATGACGTTGAAGAAATAGATATAACTTATGAAGAAGAAGAGTTTTGTACTCGAATAAGGATCGAAAATATTGAATTCAAATCAATAATCGTTCAGGAAAGGTAGTTTACCTTAAATGCTATCGTAAGGATTGAATCTAGGGGATATTGCATCGTTGAATGCCATTAATTAGTAGAATAAGAAAGAAAATTAGATGTTATTCACGAAGGATAAGACATCTTCGAATGGAGGAGAAGCATAAAAGGTTAATAGTAATATCGTGAATAGTAATAATTAGAATTAGAATAATAGTAATAGTGGAAATAACAATAATAATAATGGAAATCTTAATAGATCGAGCATTCAAGGGTCGAGTAGCTTTAACTATGCGCTGTGAGAATGAAAGAGAGGGTTGTATGTATTGGGTGGTTAGAATATATATATTTACTAAATTAGGATAGATTTCACTCATATTTAGGTAAAATATTAATTAATGGGAGGATCGATCTTTTTGTGGAGAGTGTTAATCAAAAGTAGGATATTAGAAATTAAAGATATCAAGAAATTAATAAATTTTGGCGATTTGGGTAGCTGTTGTTATTGTTGTTGTTTCAGCTGTTTAGGAGAGTTTAGGTTAGACTCATTGTACACTGAGGTTTAAGTAGACTAGATATTCTGAGTGATAATGCTACATGGATACTTTGAGAATGAAGTTGATCTTGAGCCAGTACGGCTGAATGCAGTTTTTGGTGAATTTTACATCCATCACGCAATTGAAAATGAATTGAATTATGAAAATGGAAAAATGATCCCTATCTACAATCAAGAAAGCTATTTTACTTAATCAGAAGATGGTTAAAGTGAAAATACTAATGTCCTTGGATAAAAGTACAGTCAGTGGAATATCTTGAAATATAAATTAGACAAAGACATCATTGAGATACGAAGGGAGAATCAATATGAACTTAGCAATTATGAAGATGGTGATGATGATGTTGGCGATAGCAACAATGATAATTCAATTAAGTTTTCATACCATACGAATGTCACTCCATATTCATTTCTCTTAGTTGACTCTAGTAAAGGGATTATTAAGGCCTTTCTTAGTGAAGTTGCTAAGCGAAGTTGTCCTTAAGGTAAGGAATGGTTCCAGCATGAAGATTGGACAGTATGCATGACTGATAATAAAATATAAATGGTTGAAACTGCGTGTGTTATTGAGACGATTAAATTCAGACTCAAGACTAGTTACATTTAAGCGAAGATTGGTAGCGATGGAGAAGGTGATAAGGATGATAAGATGATAATGGTGTTAGAATGGTCTCCTTGTGTGATTGTAGTTAATAATTAGTCATTGGTGAAATCGATCATGATGGGTTAGAATCCACTGAATTTATGTGGGAAATAAGTACTTTATTAGTAGAGTATCACGAATAACTCGAATATTGAGCATGTTAAGTAAATAGCAGCTAAAAGATGTCAAGTATTCACTATTTAAACTGTTAAACTCAAGGAATAACAAAAAAAGACATAAAATATTGCAAGTTCTAAAAAGCAGAAACAACATACTAATCAAGATAAATCTTAAGATTCTGATAGCAGCAACAGTAACAGCAGCAGTAGTAGTGTTGATTCCTCAGACGAAGATAATTCTAATTAATTCAATGAATACATTGTTCAAACAACTTCTGGGAAACAACTCAACTTATCAAATTGCTGGGAAATTCTTCCGCTTGAGCATTCTCCAGCGCTTCAAGTAGCATTGTTGTAGAGCCTTCATGCAATGCGCGTTCATCTTAACACCCCATAGCAGTCGAAAGAAGGAGTTTCTATGTCAAGAATGCTCATTGTCCAATTCAACTTAGAAAATGAATTTCTGTTGAAAGTCCAAACAACTATGAATAGGTCTGTTTAAAAGTGTTATTCTCTCCCTTCACCTATGCTTCTCTTCGGCGGTGGAGATACATTCTATCCTTCATTTTAGCCTATTAGGGAATACGAGAAATATGAGACGAAATTACTTAAAGAGATAGCGAAATAATTATTATAACGAGAATGGACACATAAAAATGGCAATAGTCTACCTTAATTAAGTGATCTATCGAGTATTTAAGGTAAAAATAGTTCCTTTTCTCAAACGAATTTTCCACAAAATCAGTCATTTCAGACTACTTCGGGATATTACAATGATACTGTGAACTAAGATCAATTTCAAGGTACAGATGATGCTGATGAAGATTACGAAAAAACATATAAAACCACAGTCAAGAACATGAATCTTCTGCCATATCACATTAGCGAACAATTAACTAAAGAAGCAACAGAGAGTTAGCTTCCAAATGACCTTATTGAAAGTATTCTTGGCCTCCCTCAGACATAAAGACCAATAAACTAACAAAACAACTCAAATAACATAAACGGATGGTAATAACCCCGATAAAGTAATAATACCTTAAGAAATTTCTTGCCAGTAACTGCAGCAACGTCAGGAGGGGCCTCTTGGATGAGTAAACACACATAACAATCGTAATAATAATAATAACGGAATATGTTCGATATTCTAGATCAATCTGACAGCCCTGATGCTAGCATGATATCTTAATAACACGCAAATACTAAGAAGGATTCGACGAAGAATAATAATCATAGTAACAAAGATAAACGCAGTCTTAACGATCGGACTAGCTTTAATTCTAGTAACAACCACAACAACAACAAAAGCTACAATTAACAAGAAAACAGCAGTCGCAACCTCTCTTCCAAATAAATCTTCCAATAATTGAGTCATTAATATTTCGGATTATCTTCTCCACATACATTGGCTTCTCATTTCATCATGGATAGCTGGGCAATAGCTTATCAAGAACAAGAACGAGAATTAGTCTATGGATATTTATAATTACTGAAGATTTTCAGTACAACAGTTGGAATATAATTCTTCAATCCATTGGAGATTATCATACCTAAAAGCTGTAAGACGAATGATAATTGGATGGCTGAGATCAAGTTATGTCTAACGATGCATAGCAATGTAGAACTTAAGTTACTCGTGTCTGTGTTCCCTTAAGGAAGTGATTAATTTGATTTTAACAAGATCAATTATCTTCTGTAACGATTCTGTGCTATTGAATAGTAATGCATTTTGCTACATTTTCCTAGTCAAGAATTGTTCCCTTTGTTGAATCTACCAGATAAAGATAACAACAATAATTTGGTGCTATTAGAAGACCACAATTGGTAAGCGACAGCTGCAAGGAAAGTACTCTAGAATTTACTGCTAATTGCTGTAAAATGCAATGCACCGTTGTGGATTACGATATAGAATCATTCTTAGAATCAAGGGAATCTAATGATATTTGGAATCACATAGACGATAGCATTGCTGGATTAGGATAGTCCAAAGAGGGATGTTCTATCAGCTGTATCGAGTACTAATGATAAATTATCGGAATTCTTTTCGTAAAGTATTTTCGATGAAGCGGAAGAGGAGAAGAGTCCTTTTGAGATAGCAATCAAGACAGCAATTAAGGAGAGATAGAAAAGGAAGAATCATAGAAATAATAATAACAATAGTTAGTCGTTTCAGCCATTGACAGTTGTTATTTTCAGAGATTATTAGGTTTCTTTGTATGAAGGAAATACAAAGCTAAAAGTTTAAGAAATAGATATTTTAAATAATCTTTTTAAAGAGAATGAATTGAGATTCTTGCTGATAAATGTAGAAACTAATGTACTGGAGTGTCTGTTCCCTGAAAAGAGTGTGATTCTTATTAAAAATGAAGAGTAGTTCAATTCAGAAGAACAAAAAATACTTCCTGATTTTTATATTTGCTCAGATGGTTATTCCTTTACACGATATGAATGTCTAGTAAATCACAGTGACTTCAGCTTATCTGAGATCGTTAGTTTAGCACATAGTTAATGCTATAATTGTTTCTTGTCATGTTCGCCAGGAGATCACCCAGGAATCATGGAATATTCAAGAAAACTCTCACGATTTACAGCTGAAATACTCAAATGCGAAGTGCCAGAAAGACTCAACAAAACGCTGTTTTTCATATGATGATTTTTTATCTGTTTTTAGAAAAATCTATCGATATGATTAAGGGCATAACGATGAGTGAAAATGACAAAAAATTAAACCAAAAAGATATGATTGATTGATCTCAAGAGATAGAACAAAAGAAAACAGGATTTCAAATTTATATAAAGGCACTGATAAATAATTCCTACTTTGTGTGTTTGAAGTCTTCTGTGGGGGGATTCTAGTAAGAAGTTTGTCTATCGATTTAAAAAAGATACAAAAATCTGTAAAAAAACGTCAAGGGAGGAAGGAAAAATCTGTATGGATAAATGATGCTAGAGGTAGAAAAATCAAAAAAAGAAAGAGACAGCATTTATTTTTGAATAATAATTGTGAGTTTTATCCCTTTTATTAGGGGAATAATTGCGTTGTGAATTGATCTTCTACTTTTTTTGTTTTTGTCATGCTTATTTCAGCGAATGTAAGGATTCAAAATAAAATATAAGATCTGCATCTCATTGTGTTGAATGGAAGGTGGGGGAGGAAAAATAAAAGTAAATAATGTGGCTGTGAGAGAGAGAAATAGAGGCTAAATAATTAAGTGTAAAAAAGGAATACAATACAAATAATTTCAAAGACAATATAATGATAATAAGAATAGAATGGGTGATTTGTTGATTTTTTGTTAATATCTCAGCTGGGGAGAAGACAAAGTACCAAGCAAAATGAGTAGTAGAAGAAGGATGCTCTTGTGAAAAACACAGGAGATTTTTTAAAGATATTTTTAGGTTAATTAAAAGAAGATGCTGCAGGACTGAGAAAGAGTTTTAATGAAAGAAATAAATGAGAGTGGTTTAGAGTGCATTGGGAGATGGGGGTTGTGGGGAGGGGGAAATATCTTTTAGGTTTGTCCTTTAGTCGTTCTACATGCTCAAGTTTATGGTTTTGTCTTTCCATTGTTGAGAGTGATTATATTTACAGAGATGATAGTGATGCTATTTGTCAAAGGGGGTTATTTAGTTAAAGGTGTGATGTTTTCACATAGTTGTTGTTGATTACAAGGTGGCGATATTGTGATTGTTAAAGAAGACAAAAGAGATAAAAGAAACTGAAAGGTGAGTTAGTTGAAGTTGTTGTAGTAGTAAAGTTAATTTGATTATTCAGTAAGGGAAGTTAGCGAAATCCTGTTCGAGTTGTTCAAGAAGCAAATCGTTATCGAAAGGTTCGTTCTCGATCTGTGAATTCCTGTTGATTTCGTTCTCAAGTTGGTTCATAGAATCAGCTCGGAGTCTGTTGATTTCTTACAGGAACAGTGCAGGTTGAGATGGTTAGTGTTGTGATTGTTCGTCAGGTGATGAAAACAGCAATCTTCTGACTGGACTTATTTATGAAGCCTAGTTGAGACTGGAATGAGCAGCCATCATAGCATCAGGTGAGAGACTGTTGACACTCCATGACGATTCAAGGTTACCATTAAACCCACTGAGTTTCACAGGCTGAGGAGAGAACACCTTATGGTTCGAAGACACAGCAGGTGAGCATTATTAGTATTATCCAATCATTTGCTTGTTTTTTAAGAAAACTGAGGATTTATTTTTTATTTTTTGCTCTCAAAAATAATTATTCTCAGAAAAACCAATGTGTTTCCTTTCCCACCCCTTAAAGTTCTAAACACCCCTCCCTTTTTTTTTTCCTTCCCCTCCTTTCCCCCCTTTCCCTCCCCAGCTTTGTAGGCCTTAATATAATTATAAGATCGCTAATTTTCTTTGACATTCTCTTCTATTTATCAATCTATCTCTCTTGCTTTACCCCTTTCCCCCAAAGATCCCCCTTTCTTTCCTACCTTCTCAAAAATTCATTTAAATTGCTCCCAATCTATTATCAGTGTTATTTTCATTTATAATTTCATTTTAGGTTGATAATTTCCCTCTCAAATGCTGCTTTTCGGGCTTATCACTAGATTTGCTCTTTTTGTTATTTATTTTTTACTTCCCCTCCTTTTCTTTTTCCCTTTTTGCTGCCGAGTCGCTTTAAGAATCGAACAAAATTTCTTGTCTGTTCTTCAAATGATAAAAATATCCTCTTTTGTTTTATGCTATTTTTTCAAAGCAAGACAATGTTTTCAACTTATTTCTTCCAAAATTATTATTTCTCTACGCTAAAGTGAAAATAAAAACTGTTTAAAACAGCAAACGTCCATGGATTACATTTGTTTAGTTGCAAAAAGCTAAAATAATCATACATAATAATCATTTTCGTTCTAAATTATTATAGACCACTGAGTTTTTTGTTTTTTCCCTTGGAAATATTCAAATCCTACCAGAAATCTTAAACTTCTTTGTTAAACCCTAAATATCGCTCAATTGAGATCATAAAGCAACGAAAAATAACATCTAAACCTTTCAATTTCGAGTTCCAGTTGAGTCTGGTATCTATCGTTACCTTGGCAGCCAAGTATCATCAAAAAATATTACAAAAACTCATTCAGTAATAAGATACGTTTGCATTCAGCCTAAAATCCAGGCCAAATAGCTTTCTTTATTATTCGTATTATCGTATATTTCCCACCCGCCGAGTTTTTGTTTTGTTTGTTTGTTTGTCTGCTTGTTTTCTCTTTTATTATCTGTGGGATTTTCAGCACAAAGTCAAGTTAATTCTTAATCCATATCCTTTATTGTTACTTCCAATAACGCAAACACTTATTGGAGGCTTGAATTCATTTGCTTTACTTTGCTAGAAAGAAGAAGCTAGCTCGTTCTTAAGGTACTAATTATTTTTTTCACTGGATGGAAATTTCTAAAAAATATTTCCGTATTTCAAGAGATAGATAAATAGCGAGAGTAATAGTAACAAAAGTTAGTTCATTCAACGCTTTCAGTTTTTACAGCGATTGATTCCTCTTTTTTTTTTCTTCCCAAAGAAACTCAGAAATCACATCCAATAGCGAACATCCTCCACCCAAAAACTATTATTATTATTTTTAGATTGGTGGTTTTCGCTCACAATACAAAACAAAAAAAAGATTGTTTACTCATTAGAGTGCCACCCCAACATATAGTCTGATTTTCAAAGTAATTCGTCTCTATTTTCTCTTTCTCCACTCCACTAGAGCCAATCAAAATAAACCTTATTACAATCACCTTTGCAAACGCCCTTCGAAAAAGTACAAAAAGATCTAAATTTATCGAATTAAATGATCCAGCGAAAATTCCTCTGATAATTATCCTTATTTTCTTGCTTGCTGTTGTAGATAATCATCAATAATGTTGTAGTAGCACTCAAAACCATTAGTTATTATGATAAAACAAGAGTTAATTTTGGTAATTTTTCTTGATAATTCCACTAAAAAAACTTTTTCTCTTTACGTCAATTATCTCCTGAATTGGACCAGCTATCGTGTAATTATAATAAATTTTCAAGCGCCCAGCTGAAGATATAAACCTATGTTGTATGTGAAGGACATAGCATAAAGAATAAAATATCAAAGCTGATTTGTGGTCAGTTAGTAGAAATTGTTAGATAAGAAAGAAGAATCACCCAGCTTTTTTGAATTTTTCTAAAAAGTAGAAGAAAATAATAAAGGATTTTCATTCATTTTAGCTATTCTACGAAATCTAGAAGAAAAAAAATAAACAAAGTTGAAAGAAAAAAGCTGAAATTAGATTGATCAAGGGGAGGATAGCTGGAAGCAGAGGTTGATTTTATTTTTCTGACGCATTAATCTTTTCGTTCGTTCTATCTTTTTGAAGCTCTTTGGTTGTTTCAAGAGAAAGATACATAGATTTTGATGTTATATTCGTTTGTTTTATTTCGAAATCACTCAGTAAATAACTCATGGCAACTAAAGATTTTCCATTCTCGACAAAATA
>Ga0302285_10001276_pt1 | contig 13894 bp, 13 predicted proteins | sample III_Fen_E2_2_FD_200455 | JGI IMG/M metagenome (GOLD analysis project Ga0302285, IMG submission 200455) | Peat permafrost microbial communities from Stordalen Mire near Abisko, Sweden - III_Fen_E2_2 | ecosystem: Environmental > Terrestrial > Soil > Wetlands > Permafrost | place: Sweden: Abisko...
ACAAAGCGGATACTTACTTGATTTGTCCATTTCTTCTGTGTATGCGTGTATGTGTAGTTGTCCTGGTCTTTTATTTTTAAAAACTACTCCAAGGGGATTGTGTGTATTTTGATTGCTAGTTTCTAATTGACTTGCTTTTCTCTCTCCAGAATTCTTTATTAATTTCAAATATTTTGGGCAGCTTATCGTGCATCCAAATAATTATCTAATCCAAGTACAAAACAAGAGAATGATAATGATAATTCAATTAAGCTGTATTTTAATCGAGATATCCATCTCACTTTGCATTGTTGATCTTTTGCTCCTTCAGTCAACTCTAAATTAACTCCACCTGAGGGGGGTTGAATACTCTGTTTTATCAGATTCATTTCAAATATATTTATTATCAATTCGTGTATCAAAAAAATAAATATTCTTTCTATTCGCACATTAAAACCGCAGAGGCATTCGCAGGTAAATAGTAGAGTACATCAATTCTAAGCTATAAGTACTCCTTTTGTGTTTTCTGTTATGCATCTAAAGTAATCAAGAGGATCTTAGAGAATTGCAAATTTTGTGGGGAGGAAAGGATATTATTCCCTATGAAGCAAATAAATTGTTTGATGCAGGAAAAAAGGGAGTGAAATAAATTAGAGTTAAGATTATTAAGGAAACACTTAGGATAATACACCAATCAAAATCTACACTTAGAAAAAAATGACTGACCCTCAAGAATTCTCTGATAGCAACAATTTAGACCCTGTGGCCAAGCTCAACTATGAGGCAGCTGTCAACATGGGCCGCCAAGAACTTATTGCAAGTGAGTACACCTTCTACAGCGACTACGAGTTCATTCCTATTCAAGAGGATAAAAAGCAACTCATGCAAACTGCTTTGGATAATCTACACGCAGTTATCAGCCCCACTGTCACGTAGCTTAAGAAGAAAGCTAATATCTAGGAAATTCAAGACAGAATTTTTAGAAAACTCTCAATCTGGGAAGGAGAACTCAATACCTGCGTGTTTAATTCCAAGAATGTTCGTGACTCGAATTTCTGCGTTGATCGCTTTGTCGGTCAAATCAACAACGACGGAGTTGCTTTCGTTAAGTCAGTTCTTAAGGATTACTGAAGAAATGTGACTGTGAAACGAAATCATACTTATCTGATAAGCATATTAGTCACTTTATATGTTTTAGGTATTCGTTCACAAGGCTAATGAAACTTAGAAAATGTTATTATGAATACTTTTTTTATAGTAAATCTCTTTCAAAATATAGATCACATAATCTAGAATAAGCAGAACAGGTCATCATTGATAGTGAAACTCATGAAGAGATAAATTATTTCTTAGAATTTTGTAGGAAATGTTGATTTGCTAGATTATTTTGTTCTAAACGCAAGTTGAAAAGATAATTAGTTTTCTCATATTAGAGGCCTTTAAAGTATTTTTGTTGAAACCCTCCTCAGTTTGTCAATTGAGTCATTCATCATATCCAAGATATTCTTTTTAGTTGAAGAAATTATAAAATATTGCTTCTCAATACTCAAAATAATCATAATATCTTCATTAATAATCTTGACATTTGGAATATTTTATCGAGAAAATGGAAACAATGAATATTAGGCTTTTAATAAGTGACGGGGAACACATAATGATACAAGAAACAGTTTATTTATATCTTATGAATGCTATTCCTCTTTCATCCAGCTCATTTCTTCTTGCCTTGGTTAGAGACTGCTTCTTGCTTCTTCTTGAGTTCTTCAGGATCAGCTGTATTAGTAATTTTATGAAGTCAAAATCCAAAAATAAACATTCTCAAGAATATCTTACCGAGATAGTAGTTTTTAACGGGCTTAAAGTTAGCATCAAACTCATAAATGAGAGGTACACTGGTAGGAATGTTAACTCCAATGATATCAGTTTCAGAAATATTGTCGATGTGCTTCACAATTGATCTGATTGAGTTTCCGTGGGCGACAACGAGAACGTTTTTGCCATCAAGAACTTGAGGAACAATTTGATCATACCAGTAGGGGACAACTCTAGCAACGCAGTCTGAAAGGGCTTCAGTTCTTGGAAGAGCTGATGCAGGGATGCTCTTATATCTGCTATCATGACCAGGGACTAATAAAAAAAGAATAAGATTTATCATTTCACAGAAACTACAAGATTAAACAGGGTTTTCAAAAATGATAAATTCAAAAATATATTTTTCTTTATTTACATCTCTCGTCTGTAAGTTCAAGAGCAGGAGGAGGGGTAGAATAAGATCTTCTCCAGATTTTAACTTAAGCTTCACCATGTTTTTCAGCGGTTTCAGTTTTGTTAAGACCCTGAAGAGCACCATAATGTCTCTCGTTGAGTCTCCAGTGTTTAATCACAGGGAGATGATGGCAGCCGAGTTCGTCTGCTACATTGTTGTAAGTCATAATTGCTCTGGTCAAGACAGAGGTGTAGACGACATCAAAGTCAAATCCGTTTTACTTAAGGGTTCTTCCAGCAATTCTAGCTTCCTCAATACCTAAGAAAAAAATACAGTTAACAGAAAGAATGAATCAAAGCTGCTATGTGTGTCTGTATGAGCTGAAACGTTATCAAGACTAGATATCTTATCTACCTTTAGTAGATAACTAAACGTCCTTCCAGCCAGTGAAACGGTTTTCCTTGTTCCAGACAGACTCACCATGTCTAAGGAGAACAATTTTGTACTAATTTGAGAGAAAAAGAACATTCAAAAATCATCGAAAGAATGAGAACAGTCTATGAAATATTTCATGTGGATATCAACAAAAAAGAAAGAGATTTCATAGCAAAGATGCATAAAACAATAGAACATATCATGGTTACTTTAGTTTCCCCAGTGGAAGAGAAGCCATTCTTGGCAAGAGTTTGCATGTGCTTTGAGAAGCGATTCAAGAAGTTTCTGTTCATCGTTGCTTGTTTTTTGTGTTTTTTTTATTTCTTATCAAACTTTAATTATTTTTTTAATTTGTAATGAATCTCTTTTTTATTATTTCTGGTTTTTATTGTGGTATGGAACAGGAATAATAAATATCTTGCAGCTTGCTGTCATGATGGGTTTGCACCAAGCACTACTACTTGTCATATCATTAGTAGATTATGTTAGAAGTTCTTCAAAAACTCATCGGATTCTCAAATCAGAATAATCTTCCTCTCTTTTGATAAAAATACGCATTATTTCTTCTACTTGACACTTCTGCCAACAAAATCTAAATATTTCGTTTTCCTTTTTTAAAATGAAGAAATCCTTTTCGTAAAGAGAAAGACAATGAGGTTTGTATTTTAGATCCTAGACTAGCTGACGAACACAAATTTCAGATTAAGAATTTAAAAATATCAGCAAGAATCAATTAATTCAACAAAGAATAAGCTTTTTTGTTATTGAAATATTGAAACTATGATAGCCAACAAGATACTGAAACTGAAAAATGGAGATAGCTATGAGGGTGAATATGATGAAAAAGAAATGTAAATGAGCGGTAAAGGAATCTATCGATTTTCCTCAGGAGCAAAATATGAAGGATAGTTTAAAGACAATAAATTCAATGGAAATGGTGTTCTTTCTTGCAAGGAATTCACAATCAAAGGAGATTTCTTAGAAAACAAACCTTGCGGGATGTGCACTATTGACTACGCAAGTGGTGAGAAATATTTAGGAAATATGAAAGATGGAATGAAGGATGGATCAGGCGTATTGATTTTTCAAAAAGACCATCCAGATTGTGTAAAATACGATGGATAATTTGAGAATGATCAATTTCATGGAAGAGGCAAATTAGTTTACAAGAAAGAAGGACTTACATATGAAGGAGAGTTTTAACTAGGGTAGATGCATGGTTATGGTGTAATATACCATCCTAAATATAAATATGAGGGTTAGTTTCAATACAATAAAAAATATGGAAAAGGTAAAATTACTCCATAGCTTATTTGTTTTTACAAATTACATTCATCAGATCATGCATCTTCTACTTGAGAATTACAACTAACTATTCATTTTCATCAGGAAAAATTGAATATGCAAATGGAGATTCATATTAAGGTGATTTTTAGAACGATTAAAGGCATGGAAATGGACTCTATCTATACTCTGATGGAAGTGAGTATGAAGGAGGGTTTATTAAAGATCAAAAGGAGGGGAAAGGAGTATTACACATGCCATCGAAGAATGCTAATTATGAAGGATATTTTTTATCTGGGAAATATCATGGAGAAGGAAAGTTTATTTTCACTGAGAAGTTAATCGAAATTGAAGGTTAGTTTTAGTAAAATAATGCAGAAGGTCAATGCAAGTTATTGCATTTTGATAAACGTGATAGCAATGGTGGCAAGGGAGATTGTTTAGGTGTATTCGAAGGTGAGTTTTATAGCAATACAAAACACGGCCCATGTAAATTCGTGCTGTTTAAAAACAACGAAACCCTTGGAATATTCACAGGAGAGTTTGTGCATAATCTTGAAAAATTTTCAAGTTCAAATTATGGGAAAAGATTTTGAAGAAAAGAAGGAAATTTTTTTATTATTGCTGTTTCATTTTTGTAAAAAATTAATATTTTTTTCTTTAAAAACCTCAATCTATTATTATATCTATTTTTCAACTAAAACATCTTAAAAAGAAACAATAAAAGTTAATATAATTTATTATTATTGTTTGTTCAAAAGAAATTCGGTCCAAATGTGAAATCAGGAATGTCAATTGGCTAGTTGAGCATATCAAACAGTGGATTTCTAGTTTGCTTTGTGGTGTCTTTCTTTGCCGATACTGCTTTACCGTTGTTGACGGTTTTAATCACAACCTCATTCTTGTTTTCTTTCTTGTTATTGTTGTTCAATTTGTTATTGTAGTTTCTCTCAAAAGTTTCGAAATCTTCTTCTTTCCCTGTTTTCATGATATCGTCTTCTTCATCTTCAAGACAACTAAGCATGTCCTCCACTTCACTATCAGGATTTTCATAGTTGATTCTTCCTCTACGCTCTATCTTCTTCATCATCTCCTCTTCTGATAATTTCACTTTCTTCTTTCCATTCTCAGCAACTGGTTCCTCCTCTTGATTTTTTCTTTTTCCGTTTAAGTTCTTCTATTCTGCAGGTTTTTTTTCAGTGCCAACTATTTTTTTTTAGTGACTTTCTTTCTTTTCTTTCTCAGGGAATGGTCCATACTTAGCAATGAAAGCAACTCTCTTCTTTAGATACTCTTTCTCTTATTGCAATTCAAACTCCTCCTTACTTTCAGCAGGGAAACTTTTCCATTATTAACCGATAAAAGCGGAGAGTTCTCTTGAATCCATTGTGTGTTTCTTAGTTGCTAGTTATGCTCTAAGAGTCTTCTCAAACAGATAATAGCCACTCAATCTCACTGGATACTCAACGTGAGAACCATTCACGACTATGTAATTCTTAGTAGGGATTGGTTTTGCCTTAGTTTTTGGATTATTGTTAGTTTCAGATAACTTGCTAGCTTTCTTCTCCTTCTTCTCATTCGCCTTAGCAACAGGCTTTGATTCTGTTTTTTTATGCCCATTCGATGATGGAAAGAACCCATGTATTCTAATGAACTCTTCCTTTTACCTTTGAAAAGCAGCTAGTTCTTTCATATAAGGAGCATTGAATTCTTATTTCTGCTCTTCCGTGAACTTGTTCCATTTTTCACTAGCGAATACAGCTATCAAATTCGACGTTAACTCCGGTTATTCCGCCTTGATGATTTCATAATTTTTCTTGTAGAACCGAAGATACCCCGTGAGTGGTTTCTAAGGGACAGCTACTTCCTTCCCAGCGATTACAATCATTCCATTCGATTGGGAGCCCCGCTTAGATTATTTTTTGTTTTGCTTCAGTTGGGATTTATTCTCCTTCTAGCGGATCTTCAAGGAGAGCTGCATGAGCTTCCACTCTTGACTGATGACTGCAGTTAATTCTTTGCCTTCTCGCTTTGGGAATTACTGTTTGTATTTCGCGAATTATCCCTTGAAGAACTCTAAATATGCCTAGTGGTTAGCACCACGAAGATCCTCAGGGTTGTGAAGGCTAGAAGGATGCTGGGGAGGATTAGAAGCAGATTGAGATTACTGGGGATGCTATTGGCTTTTGGAATGAGCAACTTAAGAAGCTCCAGTAGATACTAATGCTGCTGGTTAGTTTGTTTAACCAGTTTTAGCATTTCCAGTAGTATTGGTTGCAGTTGTTTTATTTCCAGCAATTTAGTGCACTTTCTAAGCTGTCTACACAATGACTTTCTTGAATGCATCGACATTATCTTTTTTAAGATCTTACTTGACGAATTTCAAGTTCTGAGCAGCTTTGCTTGTATTATTGCTGTTATCTCTCCCATTTTTCCCTTCCTCTTTTTTATCGGCATTCTTGGTCGCATTAGAGCTATCTCTTGTCTTGATAGTATTGCTATTATTGTTTCCTTGTTTCTGGAACCTTTTCAATGCTTGCTACTCTCTTTGGAGCTGCTCATCGTACTGTCGTTTCTTCTCCACATATGGCTACTTCTCCTTTGCACTCATAGCAGTCCATGCAGAACCAATTTACTTCTAAATATCCTTAGGCTGCTTTCCATCGGTTTTCTTCTTGGATATTTTCATCTATTCATCGTGATAGAACTAATATGCGGTCTTGGAAGCCATCTCTTTTGAAGTTTGTTTAACTTTTAGTAAATATTTGAGAATTGTAGATCTTTTTTTGTATTGAATTTTCACAATTTGATTGATTAACTCCTATGTGAATTTGGGTGTATTTCCAAAAAGTGATCCCAATTATATTACTCATCACCCCTCCCCCCTCTTATGGGGTCGAAAAATAGGGTTAACCCCCATTTCAACCCCAGTAAATCAAATTTTTATGCTATGGCGGCGAAAAATCAAAAATTCACATTTTCTCCTTTGAATATTTTAAACATATCTCCCCACAACTCAGACTCACATAAACACAAGGAGATCACATGGACTTAATTTTAGTAAGAAACTGTAAAGGGATGAATACATTCACACAGACAATAACAGCTACAACAAACAATAGCAAGAATATGAAATATTATTATTTTAAACCAAATATTTTAGTTGTTTCCCCTTTCATTTCGTCGTTTCAAACAATATTTCAGCATGTTTCTTTGTCAGATCAAAGCTGATTAATTTCGCTTCTTCCTCTGGTCTCAGTTAAAAAGGATTAATAGCACACTCAAATGTCTCCTATGTGTCCATATCCATAAACGTAAACGACCCTTGCATGTTCCCAGTGAATCCCTCTAAATTTGTGCAACTCTCATAGATGAAGTCCTCACATCCTTAAGAGATCTCAGGAAACTTCCCGATAACGCCTGCTCCTTTAACGAGGATTTATTCAACTTCTGCGTTATCTGATGATATTATCCATGTTCTCGATTAGAGTTTATATTTCTTTCCAGGTTGGATGGTGGTGCTATCTGCGGAAATACGTATGCAATATGAATATAAGAACGTGTCCTCTTGCTCATGTGGCATCAGATAAGCATGCCTGAAAAGTTAATTTTAAAAAATAAAATGGGAAATTAAGACCAAAATCAGCTTCATTCAAAAGAAATCAAAACAACCCTCAATAACTATGAAATTATGTTCATCATACTTTGCAGTAGCTCTGATTCTGATCCCTCTTGTGGTTGTGTCTGAACCTGGTTGGATTAGCGTATCAATGGATAAATAATTTTATTCCTCAGGATTCCAATTGTTACGCGAAATACCCAGTATAAACGAGTCTAAAGTTAGGTTAACAATATAAATCAGCATTTTTGACTGTGATCCCCTGAATCTCGGAGTGAAGAAGCAGAATATCGTTTGATTTCCAAATCCTAAGACGTTCGTTGGATCGAAATACAGTCCCTTTCGATCTGGCAGAACTTGTATGAAGTACAGCGCATGGAATTATTCCAGGAATCCACAGAGTGGAGGTGTAAATGGAGCGAAATAATGAACGTATTCTCTGTAAGAAAAATGATACTTACCAAATAATGAAAAATGCTCGTAATGAGTGAGTCCTTATTCGACGAGTTCTTGTTGTCCATTCAGGATTCGATAAAGTATCATAATATCTTTCGATATGCGCTTGTAGCTTGTTCTGAGGATTGTCTTGATCATGGCGACTTTCGCATGATCACTAACATAAGGTTTCTGTTATTGCAAGCTTTTGTACTCTCCTTTGCTGAGAGATAGTTGTTTTGATACAATTTAGCTGAAGATCTGCTGGTAAAGTTATGATCTGTTGAGATTCTCTATGAAATATTCACGGTAGGTAGTAGTTGATTCAGGTTTGGTCTCGAGGATCAGCTCAGGATCTTCGAATAAACATGTATTGCAGAGAATTTTGAAGAATCGATCGGATTATACGCAAGGAAGGAGTTGCTTGCTTGAGAACATAGCTAGGGCGAGATTGCGGGATTCAGGGAAATACAAGAAAGAATAGATGTTCAAGATTAAATGGTTGTCTAAAAGAAGGAAGCATTAGGGAATTTGAGGAGTGGTACTACTGTTGCTGTTAGTGATATGCTAGTCTTATTTGACCTGTGAATGGTCTTAATCAGGCAATGATTCATCTTCCATTTGTTTATTATTCCTTGAGTAATAGGAATTTTCTTCTGTTTTCTGCTGAATATTTCTAAAAGATAAATGTTTCTGATCTGATTAAATCACTTTTTTGATTTGTTGAGTTAAGGGGATGGGGTTATGGAAAAGAGAAAGAGTTAATTCCAATTAGTCAGTGAGTGTGATTGTGAATGTCTTCAAGGAAATGAGAAGAGAAAAAAAGTAAAACTTATTGAGAGAATCAAAAAGATTAAAGAAGCAAATCAATCAAAAGAAGATAATTAAAAATAATTAATAACTGCTATCAATTATTGAATAAAAAATAATTTAAGGACTTCAAATCACAGAACTATCTCTCAAGAGGATTAGTTATTCAAAAAATAGAGAAGAAGCTAATAGGGAAGAATAGATAGATAACACAAACACATTAGCACATTACCATTTCCTTAGTAACAGCAAAAACAACAAATGGAATACTAATACTCCTCGTAAGATCAAACGTAAATCCGCGGGAACGTTGAGTCAAGCGCTGTGGGATATAATGGAAATGGAACAACCTAATTCGATGAGGTTGAGTTCTAAGTACTCGTTAGAAAGAGCGATCTCGATGACGTTGAGGAGATCATGAAATCGATATCATAGCAAGAACGAGAGTCCAATGATCTGCTGTTTGACTACCCAAACTTATTGAATCTCTTTGAGAGAAGTTATCTGAGTGTAACAATTCTCAATCAGCAATAGCAAATCATTGGATGTGCTGTATTCAATGATATCCCATAAGGTCTCACTGGGATGATCGATTTCTAGCATGAGAACTTCTGGGAGAATTGGATTTTCGATGCGTTCGATATTGATGAAGGGATATGCATCACACCGTATAATACACTCTGGATGACATTCTTCTATGTTGGTAAGCAGGAATAGCAAAATGAGAGAGAGATTTCAATATAATTTTAAATCAAATGGGGAGATTGATTCTTATTGAATTATGTTACAATATATTGATTTGTGTTTGTGTTTGCTAAAGCCAAGGAAGCATTTTAGTTCTCTGAAGAAGAGTACTTGTAAATATGCTAGAAGGTGCTGTAGAATGTGTACTCGACGCTACCGTAGTTGGAGGGGATACTATTTTTGAAGAGAGGAGAGACATTGGAGAACTAAGCAGCATAAGAGTAGATGTTTAGTGTGCTAGATAGCATTTTTGTACCGATTCCTGTTAAAGACAGGGAGGTTATTAAGGTAAATAAGATAGATTAGAGATAGAGAGAGAAAGGGATATGGGGTTAATGGGAACAATGCTTATGTTGTTTTGCTTTGTTTCTTCTTCAGAGAGTTCGAGGAATTCATTTAAACTCAGAGATATTCTATTCTCCTAAGCATGCTTGCTAAGAGCAGATGGAAATAAGAATGGCTAGAGAGTAGGATCACGATGACTTAGCGGAAATATTCAATAGGTAGAGTGAAGTGCTGACATCATAGTTCGGTGAATTCTTCATAGCAGATCTCATTGCGACGTAGAACTTGACGAGAAGGATAACGAAGAAATTTGCTAATAACGGAAAGGCTATTGTTGGATAAGTGAGAGATAAAGCTGTTGGTCTTATGAGTATCTCCACGGATATCGAGTAAGAATGAGAGAGAAAGGGTGGATATAAGAGGATTTGCTGATTGTTGTTGTTGTGTTATTACTAACAAAACAGTTACAAGTTCTTAGCGCAATGCTTTGAATTGGAGACATATGATAATCTCTTTAAGCCTGATTTCATGGAGGCGATTCAGAACAAGAGAGATGACATTAAAAGGGAAAATTAGTACAAAGAAGAAGATGAAAAGAGGGAGATAAGAAGAATCATGAATGAAGAGAGAATGAAATGCGATTTTGTAGGGTAGAGGATATCATTATAGCGACACTGCAAGGAAAAAGAAACAGATATTGTTGTGAAAATTGATGAGATACTTAGCAGTGAAGATGCATAAAAAGCATTAACCAAGAAGAATGTAGAGGACTTCATCGATGAATGGCTCTAAGGTTGGAATTTTTGTTGTTGTTTAGAGAGGGATATTATCTGGGGAAAATCATCTAAATTGTACTTTGTTCTTTATTTTTAGGTTTTGAGCTTCATCTTCCCTCTGATCTATTCTATTAGTATCCTGATATCTTCCCTGACACATAATCTATCATCTTATCTGCGAGATAGCTGCTCATTGAGACACTGGAGTTCTATGGACTCCCTTAAGGTTACATGAATGGTGCTGGTCATTGGAAAGATTGGGTTTAGAAAAAGATGGAAGAAAAGCGACTTGCATCGTTGAAGAGACCTTAGAAGAAAGCGACTAAGAGACCTAGACGAAAGCAAGAAGAAGATAAGAAAGAAGATGAGTTCAAGCCACCTAGTTATTTCGATTTATCGCCGTTTTAGAACGCATTCAAGAAGTTCTTGATGATTGGATCAGAAGCGAGAACAGTGTTTAGATAGAAGATAGAGAGTAACATGAAAGTTATTAAGATGATGTTCTGCAATGAGAATGGAGAAATGAAGGAAGAAAGACATGTTGATCTTAATGATCTTGGAATGAATTTAAATAGCTAAAGTAAGGAGAATAAGGGAGGAAAGATGGCGATTATTTTGAACATTTGTTGTTTTTATTGACAAAACTAGATTTAGATATCAGCCCTGAAGTATGTGAGAACATGGCATCGTTTTTGGAGTGTTTCGGTGAGATTGTGTATGAATAGGAGACAATCATGGTTATCCCTAAGGAAGACGTTGATTAGAAGGCTAAGAATGTTGCAGCGAAGAAGATGTTTACGTAAGAACCTGGTGAAGCTAAGCCAGTTCCTAAGAATCTCAAGAAAACATCATTTTAAGAGTTCTTCGATGCGATTAGCAAAATGAGAGGCTTCGACTAAATGATGTGTAGACTAGGCGTATTAAAAAGCGCAACACTGCAAAAAGAAGTTAATATAATTATCGAAGACGAAACAGCTTAGGAAGCTGCGAAAATTAAGATGAGATAGATCACTAGATAGCCGAATCCTTATGATGAGTATGTCAAGAATCTTAAGGATTTAGATAGCATCCCTGAAGTCCCTGTGGATGCGTAGAATGCGATTGTGATAAATCTATTTTGTATCGATGAGAATTTCGAGAGCAGATCGATTGATTATGTCGAATATGCGTTTAGTATCTTCGGAGATAGAGATTATATTATATTAACTTAGCCGTTTACTGTACCTGAGACTACGTTGCTGTAGTAGTTCATTAAGATTCCAATGAAGAAGAATAGTACTTTCGATCATGTGCTGTATATTTATCATAAGGATTGTTTGTAGAGTAATTCAATATTCGTAAGGAAAGCGAAGTTAGAAGATATGGATTCAGTGGAGCCGTTATTTGCGAATCTTATCAATAGAACGTAGGTGCATGAGGATACACTGGAAGCGATAACTAAGACGGCTTCGAGGAAAGTTGCGTTCTCAGTGTTCTGCGATGAATCAGTAAGAGAGATATTATTTAAGATGCTAATTGTGTTAATGCTAATCTTGTGTTTTGGTTGTTGCAGTTGATAGGAATCTACGTGGTGTCTAAGAATGTGAATTTGGATTATTATATTTCCCATTTCTGTGTGCAAGATCACATCATCCTCAAGGAACATCCCATGACATTTCATACAAAGCTAATACACACAGCATTGAACCCGCTGTTCTCCAAGAACACAAGATTTATTCTGAAAGAAATCCTCAGACTTACGAATAAGGTAACTAACCTTCAGGAGTGGGTTTTCCATTTCATTAATCCCATTTTGATTCGTTTTTAATTCTGTATTTCTTTCTCTAGACATGCATGTACTTTGAAGTGCAAGAGAAGACTCTTTTACCAGATGTCTTCAATGAGTTAGTCTTTGTGAGAGCTAGATAATTCCCTCATTTCCTCAAACGCAAATGGGACTTTGAGCATGACAAAGAGCATTTCGAGAGAGCTGGAGATCTAACTGAAGTCTAAGATGGCAAACGAGATGCATTCGATTAAGAACAAGCACCGTTCTCGCTATCAATTATCACCAAGAAAATGATGAGTAAATCATTTTAAATCTGTTTAATTAATGATTTCAATTTATCTTCTAATTATATCTTAGGCAGCGTAAAAGTGAACAACAACACACGTATCGTCGTCGTTGGTGCATCTGACACTGGTATCTCCTTCATTGAGAGTTTACTATCTGTCAAAGATATCAACTTCACTCATATTTCCTTACTCGCTCCTGGAGGCATTCTCACAATGCATATTGTCAACCCAGGTGATTAACTCAAAGCGCTATCAACTAATTACCTTTTAGAAGAATTAAAGAACCTTATGCTCGATGCTAGAGTGTCTGTGCTAGATGCTAAAATGGTGGAATTAGATAAAAAAGGAAAGAAAATCAAATTAGATAAAAATGCTGAGTTACCTTATGATTATCTCGTGAACACTGTTGGACTAATCGACACAGAGCTGCAGAATAGAAGACTCATATCGACAGGATTGTATTAGTCCCCACATTATTAGGATCTCCTCGAGAAATTTGGAAGAGATAAGGTTATTGTGTAGAACATAAATAGTATTAATAACCCCTAAGGGAACATTGCAGGAACAGCAGGATAAAACAATAACAACAATGCTAATAACACCAGCAATTTCAATTAGGATGCACAATAGCAATAGCAGCTGCAACAACAATAATAGTAATAGCAAATCATATAACAGCACTCATCTCATCCAGTTTATGGCAACACTATCCATGGAGTCTATACCATCGATGATCCGTATCTTTATCAGCATTTCAACGCAGCGAATGGAAAGGATTCTAATATTGATCTGTTAACTCGAAAGAAACGTCCATAGACGATTACAATCTATGGTAGGACTCTGCATGCCTTTGCGTTCATCTCAGGGATGATTAACAGAGGTGTCTCACCGAAGAGAATTAACTATGTTATCCCGTAGAGGGTGTTTGAACCGTAGATAAAATTCAAAAACAACACAGAACGATTAGCATATGATGATAAGCGAATTAATGATCCTGAACCATTCGATGATCCTGTTGTGGAGGAGAAGATTTTCTAAGGGATGGAGCAGCTTGGTGTGACTGTTCATCGAGGGTTTAATCTGCATGTCATCCATGTCGATGAGGAAACTAGGATATGCTAAGGTGTTACATTCAGGAAGAAAGCGGAAAATTATGAGGAGATAATTCAAGAAATCGAATAGAAGAAGCTGCAAATCATCGAGCGTGATGCCAATGCGGAGGATAACGATAAAGGGTTCGATGATACTTAGTCAAGGAATGAAGAC
>Ga0302285_10001277_pt1 | contig 13887 bp, 7 predicted proteins | sample III_Fen_E2_2_FD_200455 | JGI IMG/M metagenome (GOLD analysis project Ga0302285, IMG submission 200455) | Peat permafrost microbial communities from Stordalen Mire near Abisko, Sweden - III_Fen_E2_2 | ecosystem: Environmental > Terrestrial > Soil > Wetlands > Permafrost | place: Sweden: Abisko...
TACTAAATTCAATAATTATCAGTCACTCAGTCTAATCCCCCCCCCCCCAGGAATTTCCCTCCTTTCTTATTTTTTGATCTATTTCTTCTCTTCTCTCATGTAGATCCAACGTCACACATACCCATCTATTAATAAACTCTAAATTAAGTTCTGAACACCAGTGAAGAATTTACTATCATTCGTTTTTTCTAAAGATCTTCAAAAATACTTTCCTCTGTTCTTAATTGCCTCTCAATTCTCACTAGGTTGCTCTTATTTGTTTTCTTAATATTTTGACTTGAATTTCTTGATTTTGTATTTTCATTTTTAAACACGATTTTCATTAACGTAAATGCTTTTTTAACATCCACTTTTTAACCATCCTTTTAAGAGATACTGAATGGTTGTTTTTGTCGGACGAAAGACTGGTTAAAAAATAGTGTGTTGATTTGTCTGTTCTGCTAGATAAATCTGACTAGAAATCAATTATCTTCTTTTGAATTGATCATATTGGATAAATAGAAAACAGGAAAAAGGAGGGAAATTGGGGGATTTAAAAAGCATTTTAGAGATTGGTTATGATAAAAGTAATCATTTTTTACCAATCATCTTAAAACTAGTGAAATTTAAAAATATTTTGTCATTTCCAAGGCAACCTTTCAAGCTAATCATTTAGCCTTCAAAATTGATGAAGATTATTGTGGATAAGAAATAAGATAATTCCATGGTAATCAATGCAATTTCCTTTAAGCATTTTTCATTTCTGAAACGACGGAGATAAACTAATGGAAGCGCAGTAGCTTGAACAAGAAATATTATAAATATTATGTTTATGAAAAATTTTAATTTTTCTTCTGGAATATCTTGAACGTTCTTGTGGGAGAACGCAATATATTAATCAGAAAAAGTTGAAAAAATAAATACCAACTTTCAACGCATCATTTGAATGTGTGTTGTTTTGTTAGCTTGAACTTGGAATTAAAAATCATTAATCGGGGATATTTTCTGCAATTTTCGAACAAGTGTGAAGTTAGCGGAGAGATTATTGCTTTTTCAAGATTATCTGAGTTAGTAGAATAGGTTGATCTTAGGAGTATTTCGTTTTGATTTTTCGCTTGTAAATATAAAAAATCAATTAAGTTCTTCGGTCTTAGTTGTGTTTGTAGTTCTAAGGTATTCCAAATGAGACAGAGTGTCCAATAGAAAAGATTGATGCAAGAAGTCAAGCATCTTGCAGAGCATGCTACAGATGAATATAAAGCTGGACCATTGAGTGTATGAATTATTAGTTTAGATATTTCAATTACAATCAGCTAACAAATCCATTATTGCTCTTCTTTAGAATGATATGCACACTTGGCACTTCACTTTAAGAGGACCACCAGGTACTGAATATGAGGATGGAATCTACCATGGCAGAATCACTTTCCCATTTGATTATCCGCTTTCACCACCAGACATATACTTCCTCAATGTCAGCAGAAAAATGTGCTGAAAATATTACAATTTTTGATTTGCTTTTGTTGTGTATTTTGTTCCTGACATAGAAAAGTGGTAGGTTCGAAATAAATTCAAAGATATGTCTGACTATTACAGGATACCACGCAGAATAATGGAATGCTTCTTGGACAGTGCGAAGCATGCTTGAAGGAATTATCAGCATGTTCCCTGAAAAAGAAAAAGTTATGAGTGTTGGATCCTTAAATTAAAGCATCGAATAAAGAAAAAAACATGCCACTGAAAGCTGGAATTATACCTGTGAGCAATGCGGAAAGATTGGAGATAAAATGAAAAGAAGAGAGAAGGTTGCAGTAGTGGAAGATAAGGAAAGTTAGAACAAGAAAAATGAAGAAATAGATGATAAAAAATAAAGTAATTCAGAAAAAGATGAGGAATAATTAGCTCAATAACGATAAGCTGTTGACATCGCAGAGATTCTTGAAGAAGAGAAGAAGGTACTTGAGGCTATTAGTGTATAACTTGCTAAAGGAAAAAGAGATAGAAATACAATGAATAGTACAGTTTCGAATGTTCAAATTCAAAAGAATTTGTCGTCTCAAGAAAAAACTGAGTAGATCCATGAAATGCATTCAGAAAATCGATAGATTTCATCTGGTAATATCAAACAATAAGATGATAAGACATTCGATCATAGTGCTGGAAACGAAGGCCATTAATTTAGTTTCGAATGGAGTAAGAAAGAATTATTTTTTTCTCATTCTTGGAGAATCTTAAAGATATTTTTAAATACATAATAAGTTTTCATGTTTATTGACTTAAAAAGTTATGAATGGACTCTAAGAGACAGTGAATGTGATTTATTCTATACGACCTATTGAGAGACAAGAACCAGAGATTCCTCCATAAAATATAAGTACATTCTTTCTTTTATTCTTTAAATTTATAAAATTATATGAATTGAAAACCTTGCAAATTCAGAGAAAGAGTAATAGAAAGAGCCAGTCATAGTTGAAGAGCCTTCAAAACCAAAAGAAGAAGCTAAACAAGCCGATGGTGAAGAAGATAGCAGTGATGGTTCATCTAATTCTGAAGAAGGAGTGGAAGAAAACAAGAATCAAGAAGCAAATGAAGGAGAAGCAGCTTAGAATGATGTTGATAATTCAGAAGAACATAAAAATAAAAGTGCCAATGAAATCCTCAAAGAGCTCTAGGCCTCAGTCAGCGAGGAAGAAAAGATTATCGAGAAAGCAGAGGCTCTCAAAAAGATTAAAAAACTAGATTTTTTAATCTTCATAACATTCATTTTTTTAGTCCTGTACATTACGTTCACACTTCAATCGAATTTTAAATGAAATCAATGTCTTGAATAAATACTGTGTGACTGATCATTCCATGCAATTGTGTTTGTGTATTTGAGTATCAAATTGTAATATTCTAATAACAAATATATTATATTTCTATTTGTTGATTTTTATAAATTATTTCCTACTTTTTTCCATATTTCTCTCTCTCTCTTCTTTATTGCTTTGCTGATCATCTTTGAATCTTTTTATTCTTAAAGCTCATTATATTATTCTTATATATTCCCATTCTTCATTGGCTAACATACATAATATAAAGGAATACATCTAAAAATATTCTCCTCTTTCTGACACATAAAAAATATCTGATAATTATCTTTCTCTTTATTTCCCCCCTCGTTTCCTTCAAGAATTGAAGTCTTGATCAACTGGGTTGTATCCAACAACATGAGGGTCGATTTTAAGCATATCGACAACTTGATTTAGACTCATATCTGGGTATTGCTGGGAGACTAACTTATGGAGTTCGACAATACCTTCTTGACTTGCATCCTTCCACTTTGCTATCATAGCTGATAATTCCTTGATTTCTTTGATTTCTTTCTATTTCACATCATCTGATTTCTAATCACCTTTTTGTAGATCAACGATTTCCTTCTCGAGCTGCTAAATACCTCTTTCAAGTTTCACGCAATCTTCGATGACTTTCTTCCTATCGATGGCTACAACAACTCGTGCTTTCTTTTTCTAGACTAGAAAATCCTTGCGCTGGAATTTATTTGGCTATTTCGCGATTTCCTCACGCTTTTTGCGCAATTCTTCTTTTTTCTGCAGTTCTGCAAATTATTCAGTGAGATTGGTTGCAATCAAAACAGGCTCGATATTAACAGGCACGATTAAAATAGGGTAATCAGCACTGATAGGGAGATTACTACTTTCTTTTTTGAGATAACTCAAGCGTTTCATTGTGGTTGATGACATGAGATAATCGCAAAGAAGTTAAGATTTTTGAGTAGCTTTTTTGAAATGGAAAATGTTGTATCTAAAAAAATAGTTTGATTTTATTTGTTATTACTGCTATCCTGTTAATCAAAACTAACCTGATAGCGAGCGAATTATTAATCACCTCCCTTCTTAGTATTTCTGTTGTTTCTCTTTGAGATTTTGCAGATCTTATGAATACCGAAAAAGCATAATTAACTTTCACTCTTATTCAAAATCTCAATCAATTCCGCAATAATAATCATAATCTTTTGTGGAAAATAAATTAATTTTTAATTGGAAATTCAGAAAAAATTACTTAAACTTGTTTGAACTTTTTATTATTTCTTCTTCACAGCAATTTCAAGGGTTTTTCACAGTCAATTTCAAAATATAATTGCAGGTAAAGCAAACATGAACAAGACCAAGTTGAACATACTCAAACTACCTTGATTCCAGTCAGGTACTGTGTAAGTCGTACTTGAAGTTGCAGCTGTTGGGCTGGTAGTGATACAATCTGTCGGATCAGGTCCTGAACAAGTTAAACAAGTTTCATAGCAAATCTACGAACGAGACAACACAACATTCGTCAAAACTACTGTGCTTGTGTGTTAAAGAAACGTTGAAGACGAACCGAAAGCAAATATTAGGCTTCGAGTGACGTCAAATTGTAAATCACTGTCATAAACTGAATCTGGGGATATTACATATCTAACCCAAGTACAATCGATAGATGTACCACTCACAATCGAGCAAGATATTGTCAATAAGTTATTTTGCAAGTCATTCATAGGAGTAGCATGCCCTAGAGAGTATCGATCTTCAACTCCAGTGGCTACACGAACAATATTCATGTCAGTATTCACCATGTTAGAGTTAAACCCAACTCCAAACCATCTAAGAGAAGAAATTATTCAAGGAAAGAAGGTTAAAATATACAGATAATTCATATAAAGATAAAAGTCTTGAGCAAACAGTTATTAATTACCCAACAGCATTTCCCTTTGCCCTGAAATAAATGAAACTGCCTCCTGAATCATAACCTGTTGAGTTAAAACAAAAACAAGAGTTTAGTTATTTACTAATCACCCACATCTTCAAAGTGGCTAAACACCCGGAAATCTGTTAAATCACCGTAATAAAGCACGAAAGACGACGTGACATCTATTCTATTCCAAAGATTCGGTACCATTCCTATGCAATAACCGTCGTAAAGTATATTTGAAGTTGGAGCAGTGCAAGTCAAGCAATCTGCAGCTCCAGTACCGGAACAGGTAATACATGAAGAATGGCAAGTTATTGTAGAAACTACACACGAGCTTGGAGCAGTGGAGGATAATACATACCCATTAAGACAAGTGAGGCAGTCAGTTGTTTCTGGGCCAGAGCAAGTTTCACATGAAGTATCGCAGACTTAACTAGTTTAAAAGAGAACTCCTGCAAGAGAAAGTGGTGAAATAGCATGAGAATCGAAAGAATCAGATGTCCCTAAGGCTAATCGCAAGGTATATTCTCCTTAAGTTATGATTGTGTCAAATACAGGATCGTTTGTGTTAACTTTTCTTGTGAATGTTGCATCCCAAGCAGTAGTGACTCTAGATCCAGAGATTAGAACGTAGTTTTTGTACCCACCGTTGCCTAGATCTTCTTCAGGTCGGTAATCGTGATTCTCAGTGTATCTATCTTCGATGACTAATGAAGAAGAAACGTAACGAAGGACTACAGTATCTAAAAAATGAAAAAAGTGATAAAATTTGAGGGAATAACAATATGTTTTTGGTAACACAGAAGAATTAGAAGGAAAAAATAAGATTTATAAAGCTAAGGTTACCCATTTGTAGCTTCGATGATTGAAATGCTAGTCCAATCCATCTAGGTTTTATGGAAAAAGTAGATTATTTTTTAAGAAACAGATTTCATTTTGAAGAAATTAATATATGACTGTATATTCTCATTTTTGTTGTATGAATTCTTACCCATTTGAGCCTGTTCCTTTGATTCTAAAGTAGATCTGATCAAGTAATGTATTGTAACCGTAATACAGAAACAATGTTGACGTGAACGACAGCTTATTCCAAAACTGTGGAGATTTATCAATGCATGTGCTGTTGTACTAGATATGCACGGAATCAGAGCAGGTCAAACAATTTGATGCAAGTGGCCCTGAACACGTTGAGCAAGAAGGGTGACATGCTTTTTATGTTAATATGCAGCTAGATGGAACCGATTCGCTGAGAGAAAACCCTGTTTTGCAAGTTAGACAATGATACGATTCCGGTCCTGAACAAGTTAAACATTTCTTATCGCATATTTAAGTCGTCGAAAAGGTTGTGATGATTGAACTATGCATGGTATGACCACTTGGTATGTCTGTATCTCCCATCGCGAAGGAAAGTACAAAGGATGTTCCAGAAACTAAGTTGAAATCAAGCCCTGCTGTGTCAACTAGAGGAAGAAAAAAAAGAAAAATTATTTTTGGAAAGAAATTTCAAAAAATCAAATGAAAAGTTGATCTTGATATATTAAGACCTGTATTGATTGCTCGAAGGAAGTAGACATCCCATTTGCCTTCTGAATCTCTGTCTCCTCGAATATATTGATAGTTACTTTGCCCGCTTTGATTTGTATCGATGACTATTACAACCAAAAATAATCAAAAAGATTAGAATATTTTTGTGTTTTGTCATTTTCATTTTTTTTTACATGGTTCAGCTAAATCATGAGACAATCTATCCTCTATGACTAATGCTCCTAGAACTTTCCTTAAGATAACCATGTCAGTCTGATAATGTTTATTGCTGGCTATCATGCTTCGAGCCATAAAAGACAAACCAACCCAACCTACAAAAATAGCAAATTATCAATTAAAGATGAAATTTTATGAATTCCTAACCTGGATTGGACCCTGTGAGTCTAAGATAAATCCGAGTGTAAGCTGCATCGTATCCATAGTACAACGAAAAGTTGCTATGTGAGAAGTAGATTTTATTCCAAATTGGTGGGAATTTAGAAACACAATTGGAATTGAAGACAACTTCCACGGAGCTTGTACATGTCAGACATTGGGAGTTGGATAGTGTTGAGCATGTCGCGCATGCAGCTATGCAAGGGCTAGTGACAGATGATACACATGAACTTGGCGCAGAACTAATAAAAAAATTACAAAAGTTGATTATTTTAACCATTTTTCAAATAAAAAAAAATATTCAACGCTGAAAGTGAGTATCCAGAGCTGCAAACTAAGCAATCGGTTGTCTCCGGACCTGAACAGGTAGCACAATTTGTCGCGCAGATTTAATAGTTGTAGAAATGCTGTGTTGGGAGAGGAGAAGTAATGGCAAGTGTTGTCAATAGAATTCCAGTGTAAGAGTTATCTATTGTCACATCGTATGTAGAATCAGTAGCTAAAATACCATAAAATAACAACAAGAAAACTCAGAAAATAATTCATAAATATATCAAAATTATTTTACAAATAGCTGCCCTTGTAACTGTAACATTGACATAAGCTGGAGTGGTTGTCATAGTTGATCCAGACAATATGACTAAGTCTTAGCTGCTTGTATCAGAAGTACAAATTAAAGCAACTGCAATTGAAAAACCAAGCAATTTTTTGTAAATAATCAAATCATGCAATATTTGAAGTGGTAGTTTAATGTTTTTTACTTGTGCATTAGTTATCAGTGACTGTTAGAGGTGCTGAGGTTATTGAAAATTGATCATATACCGCTAATGAAAGAGGAGTTTTAAATCAATAAAATATTATTTTAATTTATGAACTGATTTCAAAATGTTAGAAATATTTTTCTGCATAAATTTGAATTCTTGTTGTTTTTCTTATGAGTTTAAAATGATTTGTGTGATTACTGGGAGTGCCAGATGAATCCAGAAAAGTCAATTTAATAGGTCCTAATTCAGTCCCTACGAATCGAAAGAAAATGAATTCTAGACTTGAATCCCATCCTTCGCAAAACCAAAATAGAATAAATAATCAAGGAGTTGTTAACAGAAATAGTAAAGGCTTTTCAAATCACAGAATGAACAAAATTCAAGATACCATAGTAGAATGAGAGGGTTGTAACTGAGGGAAGATTGACTTTATTCCAGAACAAGGCTCTTTAGGATATGCACCTACCTGGAGCTTATTTTGGGATAAACTTTTTTCATAAGTAGGTTAGGTCAAAAAGCAGTAAATTAGAGGTATTAAACAACCAACAGATTTAACAATAAGAAGTAACAATGGAGCGTAACATTGAATTAAAGGCATCACAGGGTTTAATTTACTTTGGTAGTATCTGTGCATGTTGAGCATCCATCAATAAAGGAAGTAGTACACGTGGCACAATCTTCATGACAAGGAATTATGATAACAATGCATACTCCAGGTCCAGTACTTGGATAATGTGGATCTATCTAATATCCAGGCTTGCAAAGTGTGCAATCTTATAGCTCTGGACCAACGCAATCGTTGTTGGAATTACAAGTTGGACAATACTGGTGTTCAAAACAAAAATATTCTCATTCATAAAGATATTTTTTGCATTATTCCTTGAAAAGTATTTATTTTCACCTTTTGATTAACGAGTCTGGTGTCACCTGCAGGATAAGACGGAGTGTTAATAGATGATACGGGATATAAATGATGATGATTTGAAGTCCCTGGGGAAGTAGTCACCCAAGTAGTTATCCCTAGCACAAATCCAAAAGTATAGCTAATCGTGCCTGAACTGAATGTGCAAGCTGTTCCAGTTACTGGACAAGACACGATTGTGGTGTAGTCTTGAGTAAGATCTTAATAAGCACCGATAACGGAGGCATCATATCCAGTTAGTTTATTCATGTCACAGAGTCTGACAAGAGTGACATCCCATTTAGTTGATCCATCGTGTCCACCTTAAGTTACTTGATAATTGCTTTTAGTATCACTCGAAGGAGCTGTTCCACCAGCAGCTGTTGGACTAGTTGTAGCTGAAATCGAATTCCAATCCTCAGCAGTTGCTATGAAAAGTTAAAAATAATTTCATTTTGACTAATAAGAGCAATCCATACGCATAGTGCCAGCTGTAAAAGGGATGGGAGGATATTTAATGATAATCATGTCAGTCGCAGGTGAAGAGGTTAAATGAGATGTACCGAATGAAAAACCAATCCAACTACAAGAAAAAGGGGGGCAGTTTAGCTAATTTTATATGTGATAATATTTTGGTACGTTGGGGTAGCCTGCTCTATGATAATACGAAAATAGCAGAAATCTAAATTCTATTCATGTCTGAATCCATAATAAAGCGATGTGTTTTAAGTTGAGAACTATTATTTGTTCCATATTTAGTCTGGGACTCCAACACCAGGAATAGACAATGGCAAGACATCTGGCTCACGAGGTATGCATAGATTATGGATTGCTACCTGGGATTGTCATTTAAACAAAAGTAAATTATAACATCATGATAACTTCTTGCCATCTGCAATTTACTTTAAGTGGATCTTTGCAAGATAAGCAGTCCGTGTATTGCGGTCCATCACATGAGGTCGCACCAGTAGTTGGTCCACATGTGCCACTGCACACTTAGTAATCGTACAGCACAATAGTCTACGGATATTGATTAACTAATCAAGCGAAAGAAGCATATGAAATATTATTTCCCAAGAAAGTGAGCAAATAATGAGGCTCAGTAAATATTTATTTTTTGTTCAGAAAATGAATAAGGTTTACTTCCATCATAGAAGATAATATCAATGTCAACATTCTTGGAGATAGCAAACAGCGTTGAAGTTGTCAGAGGATGTTTGTATATTGTATTCTAATCCCAAGTTGTAGTAGCACCTGTGGCGGTACAAAGAACGCCTGATGTGCTTACTGTATATATCGTAGATGCACTTGTGTTAGCGTAGTAGCTAAATGAAACCCAAAAAAAGTTTATTATTAAAAAGAGAAACAGAGTTTTGAATGGATTTTATATTTCTTTTACAGATCTTAGTATGAGCAGGCTGAAGGTCCAGTTGAGTGAGTAGCAACGATCGAATAGACATGCTATTTGCTGCTACCAAAGACTAACAAAAGGGTTAAATTATCTCAGAGAGATTTTCAAGGAATTTAACAACACAAATCTACCTATTTCGAGAGAAGAAGTTGAAGAAGTTCCTTCGAAGTAAAAGAATAAATCAGTCCCAAAGATTGTGTAAAACAGAGATAACCCAGGGCTAGTGCTGGTGAGGAGGATATCATTGACATATGTAGCTGTACTTAAACCGAGAATATTATATTTTAAAGTGTTCAAGCGAGTATTCTCCTTCTAGCAGAACACTGTTGTGGATAAGATCTACAAGAGTAGTACAGTTACTAGATTCATTGTTACAGTCATTGAAACAGCGAAAGGATTATTATTATTATTATTATTATTTGTTCTTATTGTTTTCTATTTTTTACTTGATTTTAAGAGATAATTAAGGTGATTAATCTATTGTGGGTAAATATCTTAGTAATTAAGATGCGGGAAGAGTGGTGGGAAGATGGATTGATTTGATTTACATTACAAATATTCATAAAAAAGTAATTTCAATAGGTTTATTCAAAAGTTTGAGCTCTCTTCATTATTACCTTTGCGTGAAACAAAGGTTGATCTTGTAAAAAAGAAAGAGGAATTTTTTTTAATTTTTTTTTAAAAGTAGAATACTTTAAAAATTAAATAAGAGGCAAAAGCTTATTTTCAAGGAGATGGTCAAGACTGGGTATCATGATGGCTAGCGTTAGTTAGTTGTTGTTATTGTTATTTGTTAGTTTTTGATTTAAGAAAAAATGAAACTAAATCATATTTGGATTTGATTTAAAAACCAAAAAGAGAGAGCATATGAAAGAAAGAAATCGCGGAGACTTGAATTTCTAACAACTATTTTTTGTGTTATTAATCTTTTTGGAAGTATCGCGATTGCAGAAAGAGGAAGAAAGAGATAGTTCGCTCACTTTTTAACTTGCAAAAAATCAAAAACACAAGTCGACCGCTTATTACCGGTAATTAAAATAAATTAGAAATCTTTTCAATCTTGTTTTTGATTTGTCAATCTATTTGGATTTATGGACGGATAGACATTGAATTGTGAAGAGCAAAATCATTTTTTGATGAATTCAAATCCTTCAAGTTACGATGATCTTAGATCTGAGCAATTTAACCAACATGAAGGTGAATCTGTTTCAAAAATTGTAATCCCAGAGAATACCTAAAAACTTCAAGGAGTCATCTCCACTAATTCAAAATCACCGATTACATAAGTAGGAAATGTAGCCTTGACTAAAGGCATGTATTTAGCGCTAATGAAGCGACGAGAGTAGATAGCATTTGGTGATTTGAATTACAGCAGTACTCCTCGTTTACGGGGGTATACTACCAATGCACCATCAAGATAATACAAGAGTTGTGTGCGGACTTTAAGTGAAAATTATGATTTGGCAAGAAGAAAAAGAGTAGATTGGCCAAGTACAACTACGCCTTTAAGGTAAAAGAATTAGCAAAAAGCATATTAGGATATCCACAAGACAAAGAAAATCAAGAAGAGTATTCATGGTGTTAAAAAAATAGCAGAAAAACAGCAGAAAAACCAATCTCCAATGTTCTTAGCTGATATCACAAAGAATTGCTTGAATGATTCATAGAATCAGAGTAACATGCTCACAAGGAGAGGCAAGAAATAGCTCTTAGATACTAATGTCAAAGTCTAAGCGAAAACTAAACAATCGAAGTTAGAGAAAGAAAAACAAGAGAAGTTAAAATCTGTAATTTTAAGCAATCCCAAAGAGAATGCTTCAGTAATTGTACAAGGTATTTCCACTATGAAGGCACGTTCAAAAGTAATAGCAAAACAAGACAAAAACAAAGAAAAGCAGTTAAAATAAAGAAAAATTGTCAAGAACATAATAAGTAACAGCAGTGATAAAGAAAATAGCAATAACAACAATAGTTTAAATGTCTCTAAATAGCAGCTTAATTCCAAGGAAAATTAACCTAAAAGTATCTCAAATAATAGGAAAAAACGTCCTAATGATGGGATTAATAAATCCAATAATGATCCTTCTTCAGCTCCTCCTGCAAACCCGTAAAACAATTCCAACCAATTTGGTTTGAAGGAATTAAAATACAGTCATATCTGGCATGAAGAAGCTGCAGATTTAGCTACCGAAAGAGCAACATTTATTCTAAAATTGCGTCGTGATAAGAAAAAGAAATATTCGTAATCGCCTAAGCGTTTAGTGCCTGGATTTAGAGTTAAATTTGAGACATCGAAAAATCAAATCTTCGCTTTTAATTGCTTCAGAGATAAGGACTTAGAAATAACTAAAGAATTCAGACCAACAATTGATGTTCAGTAGGATAACGATTTTGATACGGATTCAGAGTAACTCAAAGAATCAGTGTACAATGTGTTCTAGTCGTTATGTGTAGCTGTCTGTGAAGAAAAAATATCACACTAAATCAGATCTCAATAGACATAATCATCGATTTATTGAACTGGCACTCGTAGGGGAGATTAAAATACCAGTCATTTTGCATTCTTTTTCTTGCTCCTTAATGAGAAAGAGAAGATCTAATCATGAACATACGCTCAGAATTGATTTCTAAGTTTTCTGTGATAAAATGTGTTTTATTAGCCAAATCAAAGGAGTATTCTCAATATAATTGTATAATCTTGCCTCCATATCTAACCATTCCCTTGGTGTTTATCTATCTATCGATATTTCAGTAGAAATACGTGTTTTTAATGCATTTTGTTAAACCTTAATATAATTTTTTGATTTTTACATTTATTATTCCATAATATTATTAATTGATGATTGAGTTCTTCTTCAAATAAAACAATATGAAAGAACCAAGAAAATCAAAAGCGAAGCAGCTTCAAGGATTGACGCGGATGTTTCAGTTGTAGCCTGTATGGGATTAAAAAAATGAATTCAAAGAAAAGATCAAAAAATGGCAAATTTTTTTTATTTAAACAAAATAAGCCAAAAAGGAGTATTTCTATAATTTATTTTTTCTCTTACCACTGTCCCAGTGCAATTAGTATCTAATGGTCCAGTGCATGTCCCAGTTGAGCAATGCGAGCAATCCAGCGTCGACAATAGTGAAATACTCCTTAACGTTACATGCTTAGAATGTCCACTGGATAATTACCAATTGACACCTTGAGCAAACACCAAGCTTAAACTGGATATTGCTTTGAGTGACGCACTGTATGTCAAGTCGGTATCTTCATAAAACTTATCCCCAGTGATGAGCTTACGGACAAAGCAAATTGTGTAGTTTTTAGTGGAAGAATCATAGTCATTTGATAACAGCAGAACATCTTAGGATTAATCTAATCTAGGGGTTTTCTAGCCATCAGAGAAACGGTCTTCAACGAGCACATCGGAGATAGCTGCATCTATGAAGGAAGAACAGGAGGAGAAGCAGTAAAAAATGATGTTATTTTTCTGGGTTTTTCTCATGAATTTTGTTGCAAATTTCACCGAAACATTAAATGAATTTTTACCTTTCGGGCTGATGATGATCATATCTGTGCTTGTCATGGAATCTCCAAAACCAATACCTACCCATCTGTTACCAAAAAAAGTATTATCAAAACAGCAAATCACTTGAATGGCTCAACCAATTAACTTACCCAGTTAGATTCGTAACAACTTTGAAGTAAATGAACGTATTCGCCGTATCAAACCCATAGAAGAACATCGCTGCGATATTTGTGTTGTTGATTCTATTGTAAAGTGTAGGTGTTGGCTGGATGTATGTACCTTGGTAGTCTACTTTCCCACCTTTCACTTATGCTAAAGGGAATAATGTAGTTTAAGTCGATACAGATTTATGGAACGCTATTGTGTCATCTACTCCAAGGGCAATCGTGACTCTGTTCGATTTTGTGAGACTAATCGAGAGATCTTTCGATTCAACTGCAGTCAATGCTCTAAACACCGTGATGTTCCATTGGAAAGAAGAAGGGTCTCTCCCACCTATCACATAGGCTACGTCTTGCGAAGTGTCTTTTGTCTGCAACCAAAAAAAAAGATGAAATTAATAAAAGTTTGTATCAATTAAATTTGATAAAGTGGTGAAGTGCTTTTTAAAAGAATCTTACAATATACGAAGTGTAATCGGAGTACATATCAGTGACGATAGGCGCA
>Ga0302285_10001280_pt1 | contig 13876 bp, 11 predicted proteins | sample III_Fen_E2_2_FD_200455 | JGI IMG/M metagenome (GOLD analysis project Ga0302285, IMG submission 200455) | Peat permafrost microbial communities from Stordalen Mire near Abisko, Sweden - III_Fen_E2_2 | ecosystem: Environmental > Terrestrial > Soil > Wetlands > Permafrost | place: Sweden: Abisko...
ATCTTTTTAGTGTGGAGGAAGTAAACAGACTAACTCTGGCAGGTATGCCATTTCGCGATGCTTATAAGCAAGTTGGGCTTGAAATAGAAGCCGGAAATTTCCATCCAAACAAGTCAATCAATCATACTCATCAGGGAAGTATAGGCAATCTTTTTAACGATGAAATTAGTATTTACAAAAACTCAATTTTATCAGAGTTCTGCTTTGAAAAAGTAAAAGAGGCAGAACGACGCCTGTTGGAATAAAAGCACCTTTTGAACTTATACAATTAAAAATGCCTTCGTTAATTAGTAACGAAGGCATTTTTATGAAGCGGTATGGCCAAAGCAAAATTACGATTTGTAATCCTCAAAATGAAGGTTTAGGTTGGAGGACAAATAATAATAGGGATTGTTCACTATACCTTATTGACAATACCGCTTAGTTTCTTTAGAATTTTAGATAGAAAATAGTACACATTTAAAGGCACTAAAGTATATAAATAGAATAACTGAACCAAAAATTGAACAGAATATTTTTGGACATCGGGATTTATAAGTTGCAGAATATAAGAAGATTAAAAGTGCTGCATCTGCAAATTTTGGACATTCATTCTAGGCAGTTATAATTTAAGCTAAATACCTGTCAAGTTGAGCGGTTGCATGAGGATAGTTATGCAGAAATAATTTCAATGAGAAATGAATCAAGTTGCTTTGTTGTCTTTAGATTCAGTTTTTTTGCAAGTCTTTGCTTTAACTTGTATAAGCTATCAGAGCTTGCTTCAAGAATCAACATCTTATCCGTGTTAGGAACTTCTAATAAGTGTAAGCAACACCAGATCATTTCACGTTGAGTAATGCCGGAAAAATTCGATTCCAGTTTATCAATTATCTGATTGAAAGTTTGATTCATTTCTACTTTAAAATTATCCCATTTTTCAAGTTGGAGAGTATTATTGTAAAGCTCTTTGTCTAGCTTTACTCTTTCTTCAGGACTTGCCTTTTTTCGAAGATCAGTTTGTGTTTCTTTGGCTGACTCAATCTTCTTACTTAAGTTTCTGCTGACAAATTCCTGCTTTGTACTCAATTGATCACGAAATAATTTTAGTTGAGTTTTTTTTGCTTTATTTCGTTTGTACAGCAGGTAAATGATAATACCCGAGAGTGACAGTACAATAAACAATATTGAAAGAATAATAACAATTTTCCTTTTTGTTCCTTTTTCAACTTCACTTGTATCGTGTAAATTCTCTATAACTGTACTTTTAGTTTGAGACTCCATTGCTTTTACATAATTCGAATATGACTGAAAAAGTGTCATGTATTTACCCATTTGGATAAGATTCTTCTTATGATACTCAATGTCAACCAGAATTCGGTAACACTCACGTTTAGTTAATAAATCAGAAGATTCCTTTAATGCAAGAGATGTATAATGAAAAGCCGAGTCGTATAGGCTACACTTCAAGTATATATCAGCCAGATTCATAAATTGCAATCCTTTATTTTCTGCTTTTCCCGGATAAATTAGACATCTTGTTAGATATTTTTTTGCAGAATCAATATTCCCAGAGTGCAAGTAGTTTATACCGATTTCCTGAAGAGCTGTTCCGGTAAGAAATGAGTCTTTAGATTGGCCTAAAACTTTTGAATAGTAGAAATGTGCTGAATTGTATTTTTTTTCTGAGAAATATGTGCGCCCAATGTCTATTAGTCTATAATTTGACTCAAGTACGGCACTGTATTTATCAAAGTATTTTGCAGATTGGATGTATTTCTCCCGGGCATTTAAATATTCGTGTTGAATGTAGCGGATATTCCCCAAATCTTGGTATAGTTCAGCCCAGAGATCATCGTGTTTTGTTTCTGACTTATTGTCTAATGCCTTTAAGAACATATTCGTGGCTTCATCGAACTTTTTCAGATGCATGAATAGTCTGCCTCGGTAAAAATAACACTCAATTAAGCGCTCTTTTTCATTGATTTTTTTGTAATAATTAATCGATATGTTATTAGTGGAATCGGATGCCGGATATTTGTCAGTTTTTGATAATGCTTTATTTATCAACAGACAATATAAAGCAATGTGAGAATCTAGTTTAATATTTTGTGGTCTTATCGTTTGGAGGATAGTTAACGCAGAATCTGGTCTGGATGCAATAAGGTGTTCGGCAATTTTCAGTTCATCTGGGGTAGAGCTGCAGCTTGCTAATAGTAAACAAAGCAAAGAAATTATGATATTGTAATATCTTAGACTCATCGTTGCATAATGCTTAAAATCAATAAGTTTTGTATTTGCACTTAATCTTTAAGGTTAAGGTGGATTTATCACGAAATGACAAAAATACTCAATAATCTTCTTTTACAATAATTTTTTTTGAATTAAAGAATTTTTTTCGACAAGAAATGATGTAGTTTTTACGGTGTTATAAGGTTATGATTTGTTTTAATAAATCATCTAATTCCTTCGTGGATTTTAGTTTTACTTTTTTAGCTAGCCTTTGTTTCAGTTTATACAAACCATCAGTTGTTGTATCAAGTATGTCGATTCTATCAGAATTTGGAATCTCCAGCAAGTGAAGGCAGCACCAGATTAACTCTCGCTGTGTTATTTCAGGGTACTCCTTTTCCAATTTGTCAATTATTTGATTGAAAGTATGATTCATTTCAAACTTAAACTCTTGCCAGTTATCTAAGTGCAATGTATTGTTGTATAAAAGTTTGACCAGCTCCGGCTTGGATTTTTTTTGTTTGATGATATGAGATGCTTTGTTTTCTTCAATTTTCTTAGATAAACTTTTGCTTACATGCTGTTGTTTTTGATTAAGCTCATCCTTTACGATACTCAGTTGCTGTTTTTTCTGTTTGTTGCGCTTATAAAGCACATGTACCAACAACCCTGATAGAAGCATTGATATCAGTAATATTGCAACAAATAGAATCATTTCCTGTTTTGCTTTTTTAGCCTTTAAATCTGCATAGTGTAGACTTTCCAGAACTTTGAATTTTGGTTGTGATTCTATTTTACGGACTGAGTCAGATGAATTTTTATATTGTTCCATATATTTGTTCATCAACGTAATATCTTTTCGAAGATATTCTACATTTGTCAGAATTCGGTAACACTCACGTTGTGTATAAAAATTATGAGGATAGCTTAGAGCCACTTTAGCATAATATGAAGCAGAATCATATTTAGCCAAATCAAATAACAAATCACTTAGTGCATAATACTTTGTAGCATAGGCATTCTTTTTAGACGGATATTTGATGCTTTTTCGAATATAGTATTGGGCAGAATCAAAGTTGTTAGAAAAATAAAAGTTAAGACCCATCTCTTGAATTTTCATACCATATAAAATTGAATCATTTGGTTGTATTTTTGTCTTTTGGTAATATTTTTTTGCTGTTTTAAAATTCTTCATTCTTCGATAAGCATTTCCTAAATAGATTATCTTATAATTTATATTTTCTCCACTCTTTTTTGCGCATTCCAATGCTAACTTATAATAGTGTAGTCCAGTTTTATAATCAGTTTGGAACAAGCAAACATCTCCGAAATTTGAATAAATCTTTGATAAAAAAAAGTAATCATTGTTTTTTGAAAAATAATCAAAGGCTGAAAAAAATAGCGCAATAGCTTTATCATCTTTCTGCATGTTCCTGCATATTCTTCCTTTATAGAAATAGGAAGTAGCTAGATGTTTTTGGTCATTTTTCTTCTTATAGTAGGCTATCGAAAAGTCTAGTGCTGAATCAGGAGTAAGTGGAATATAATTATTATCCAGAGCTTCAATCTTTAGCAGTCCGTACAGTGCTCTATTATAATCAGATTTTATATTTTGTGGTTTTATCCTTTGAAGAATTTTTAATGCCGAATCAGGTTTTGATTCAATAAGTTGTTCTGCAACTTTTAGTTCGGAAGGAGTAATAGAACAGCTTAAAAGAAGTATGCAAATGAAAGGGAGGAACAGGTTAATTTTGTAGTTCATTTTCAAAGTAAGCTATTATAATTAATTCTTCTTCCGTTTTTCCTGAAAACAAGAAAGCAATTGACTGCAAATGTATAAAAATAATACATTGCAATCAATTGCTTTTAGCAAAGTTAAGGAAATTAATACAGGAATCTATGCTTTGTAAACAATATTATAATAGATTAGGATTTCCACAACCAGGTTCTGAATGCAATACCACAAGCTGGATCTTCATTGATATTCAGTTTTATGTTTCCAAAGTCAACTTTCTTTTCTTCATTGATAATAGTAACCTCCGGAGCCTGATTTACCTGATTTACTAAATCGTAACTTTCAACAACTTGTGATTTTTCATCAATAAGTTTCAATACAGTTTCTGATAAAGCATTCGTCAGTTCTTCTCCTATTTTTAAACCAATTTCAATGCGATTAGCTCTTGGGTTCCATCTTTTCTCGTTGAGAGATCCTTTTACTGTCGGACAGATATTAACAAGTCCGGTATTTACATTTTTACCTGTAAAAACCTCCTGGGTTACTTTTCTGTTAAAATGAGAAATAATATTAAGTGCAGTTTCCCGGTCGACATCTAGCCCTTCTTTTTGCATTTCATCAACGATGTCGGTTATAGTAATGTTTCTATTATCTAAAACCTCTGTAGTATAAACATTAGAGTATTTATAGTTGTCGTTTTTTGTTAATAATATCTTTAATATATTTTTCATAAGTCTATATTTTGAAACATTACTGTTTTAGTTATTCAAATAATTAAACGAGACGGCTGTAAATACCGCCTCGTTATATAGTAATTAATTATAATTGAAGATTACCAATTAAGGTCGTAGTTCCGTAAGAAACTTTTAATGTGTAATTTCCACTATCAAAACCTCCAGTTTCAATATCTGATTCAAGAGTTGAGTTTGTATTAACAACCTCTTGATAAACTACATTGCCGTTTTCGTCTTCAATAGTTATATGAGCGGTACCAACTGACTTACTAAAGAAGATACCTAGAGTGGTGTCATCTAATGAAACAGATACAGGGAGAACTGAAATAGATCTAGATAATAAAGAAGGGTTACAGCCATCTCCATCTCCTTTCTTAAGAGGAACATCTGTAGCAAAAACAGTTTGTACAGAAAGAATACAAAATAACAATGTAATAAAGCTGATCACGGAGGAGTTAATCTTTTTCATAAGAGAATAATTTTATAGTGAACAATAGGGTTATTGAAAAACAAATTAGGGTGTCTTTTCAAGGTGCTAAGTTATATATAGAGGTACAAGTTGCCAAATTTTATGGCAAAATAAATTAGGACAAGTCGTTTTTTAATTCTCTGAAAAACAGATAGATATAATAGAACAAAGGGAAATTTTTAGGACAAGGCTTTTTTAGGTAGATAAAATGCCATAAAAGTGGTAGGGTAAGAAATAAAATTGCTGGAAATATGAAGTAGGGTGGTTTTATTTTCCTTCAGATTTTTCTTTCAATAATTGATCAAGATCTTTGGTGCTTTTCAGAGAAATTTTTTGCGTTAAGCGAGACTTCATTTTATACAAACTTGCAGGTTGGGTGTCGAGAATCAGAGCCATATCTTGTGTCCGTATATCTAACAAAAACAGGCAGCACCAGGTTAGTTCTTTACGGGTGATTTCAGGAAATTCTTTCTCTAATATACTCACAATATTATTGAATGTTTTATTCATTAATCGTTTAAAGGCATCCCAATCGTTTACATGCAGGCATACATTGTAAATTTCTTTGTCCATTTGTTCGCGCTGAGATATGCTGGCTTTTTTGTAAACAGCAGTTTGAAGGGTGCGGGTTTCCTCAATTTTTTGAATCAAACTGTCCACCAATAAGCTTTGTTTTTCTATAATTTGTATCTCGGCTTCTTCCAGTTGTTTTTCTTTTCCTTTGTTGCGTTTACGAAGCCTGTACAATACGTATAGGCTGATCGCAATGATAAAAGGTAAAAGCCAACCTAGTACAGTTAGGTATTTTTTTGTTTTGTGGGCTGTTTCGGATGTTTGATGTAAATCTTCAAGGACTGTAATTTTTGTTTGAGACTCTACTTTACGAACAGAATCAGAAAATGCCTGAAATTGTGTCATAAAAGCAGCCATCTGTTTAAAATTGCCTCGAACATATTCAGTGTTGGCTAAGATTCTATAACATTCTCGTTGAGTGAAAAAATTTGCTGGAAATTTTAAGGCTGTCAATGCATATAAATACGCTGAATCGAATTTTTCGGTATCAAAATATAAATCAGCCAAATAATAACATCTTAATGCATGATTTGTGCTTTTATATGGGAAGAGAATACTTTTCTTTAAATAGTACTGGGCTGAATCATATTGCTTATCCCAGTAATAATTTATTCCTATTTCTTGGTATGCAACTCCTGTAAATATAGAATCTTTTGTTTGAGTAAGTGCTTTCAAATAAAATTTATGCGCAAATTTATAGTTTTTGGCGAGCCTGTATGTCCTTCCAATATCAAGCGTTCTGTAACTTGCATCAATCGGTTTACCAGCAAGTTTTAAATAGTCTTCTGAAAGTTGATATTTTTTTTGAGATTCAGCATAGTCTTTTTGGAGTGAACATATATCTCCCATATCAGCATAAATTTTACCTAGCAGAGTGTAATCTTTTCTATTTTGACTAAGATCTAATGCTTTTAGATATAGTTCAGTCGCATCATCATAACGTTGAGCATTTTTGTATATACGTCCTTTATAAAAAAAGCAGGAAGCTAAATATTTCTTATCGCTGGAATTTTTGTAATAGTTTAATGAATAAGTGATTAATGAATCAGGCTGTAAAGGTTTATTACTTCTGTCCAGTGCTTGAAAATACAATAAACCATACAGTGCCCTGTCCGATGAAGATATTGATATGTTATGACTACGAATCCGCTCTAATATCCGTAAAGCAGAATCAGGGTTAGTTTCCATGATTCTTTCGGCGGTTTTTATCTCATTCGGCATGAGAGAACAACCAACCAAAACAAGAATTATTAAGGGAATGAAAAGTCGGAGTTTACAATGCATAATTGTACATGCACTTAATATATTTTGAAATGGATGTATTTTAATGCAAATCTACAGATTTATATTCATTTTTCTAGGTTTTAAGCATTACAGATTTTTCATTTTCTAGTTAAAAGATAGAACTTGTTGAAAATGAAGTGAAATTGTTTTTAATTTCTGGTCTGCATTTACCGAAAACGTTTGCTTAAGCAACTGCAAGTGTGAAAATACTTATTTTTATTCCATTTACTTGCAATAATTCCCGTATACAAGCTTCAAGAGTTGAACCAGTTGTAAGTACATCGTCCACTAACAAAATGTGCTTATCGGATAAAACTGCTTTATCAGACAATTCAAATATACCTTCTGTGTTTTCATATCGTTCAAATACTGTTTTACTTGTTTGAGTAGTATTCTCTTTTATTCGTATTAGGGTAGTTGTATCCTGAGGCACATTCAAAATCTCTGATAATCCTTTTCCAATCCATTCGCTTTGATTGTATCCGCGCTTTTTTAGCTTTTGGGGATGAAGTGGTACCGGTACTATTACATCCACTGAAGAAAAATCAGCAGAGTCTAGCAAATCTACAGCCGCGTATTTGCCCAAAATCCGTCCAATCTCTTTGTCTCCTTTGTATTTTAAAATGTGTAATAATTTTTGAAATGCAGATCCTTTTTGAAAAAAGAAAAATGCTGTTCCTCTGTAAATAGGCACTTTACCCCAAAAACGTTTTTCAATCAAATTATCCGATTGCAAATGATAGTTTGTTTTCGGAATATTATTTAAACAGGTTAAACATAAATATTGTTCATTTCTGTGTAAATTCATACCGCAAACGATACAAAGATTGGGATACAATAAATCGAAAAAATCATTGAGCGAATCTTTTATTTTCATACTTGAACGATTTATTTGAAGTTTGAGAAGGAGTTGGAAATATTTAATTTGGATATTATCCAGCAAGCATCACCCAAATTTTTGGAAGGAAAATCAAAGAACCAACAATAACCGAAATAATGGCACATATAAGAACAGCACCGGCAGCTATATCTTTTGCTTTACCCGCCAGTGGATGAAATCCGGGAGATGCCAAGTCTACAATGTTTTCTATAGCCGTATTTATCATTTCGCCACCAATAACCAATGCCATGCAAAGCAAACAAAGGCACCACTCGGTGATGTTGATTTTAAATACAAATCCACAAGCAATAACTGCAGCGGTTATTACGAGATGTATTTTCATGTTGGTTTCTGTCGTGAAAACGGTTTTTATTCCGCGTCCAGCATAGACAAAGCTGAGTATTCGTTTTCTCATATATATAAATTTATAATATTGAACGCAAATAACGTAAAAAAAATTGCAAATTACAACAATTATTGAATAAAAAAAGTCTGACAAACGTGATTGTTTATCAGACTTATATTTGTTTGGGTCAGAATTTTCTTATGCTTTAATTCTTCCGAGATAAGATCCGTCGCGAGTGTCAATTTCAATAGTTTCGCCCTCAGTTATAAACAGCGGTACACGAACGGTAGCTCCCGATTCAACAGTTGCAGGCTTCAGCGTGTTTGTAGCTGTATCACCTTTAAGTCCGGGTTCTGTATAAGTTACTTTCATCTGAACTTTAACAGGCATATCGGCATAAAGCACTGTTTCCGAAGAAGCATCAGAAACAACTTCTATAACCATTCCTTCCAGAAGAAAATCAACGCCATTGATGAGCGATTTGCTGATAGGATGTTGGTCGTAAGTTTCCTGATTCATAAAGATGAATTCTTCACCTTCTTTGTATACAAATTGATACGGACGGCGTTCAACGCGTACGTCTTCCAGTTTTTCGCCGATATTAAAACGACGTTCGATAACGCGACCATCAACTACGTCTTTGAGTGTGGTACGCATAAAAGTATTGCCTTTACCAGGCTTCACATGGAGAAATTCTATAACAAAATACAACTTACCATCCATACGGATACAAGTTCCATTTTTGATATCCTGAGCGTTCATCATAAAGTATAATTTATAATATAAAATTAATAGGCTGCAAAAGTACTGTTTTTATTCTAATTACCAAAACAACCTGAATAGCAATCTATTAAAAATGGTCTTTGCTTATCCGGCAAAGACCATTATCGTTTTTTTAGTTTTATTGTTTCCTATTTATCGTTCCGTTTCTGAACGTTATAATAGATTTTCATTTGATTTCCAAGTATTTTAGTAAATCCTTTTACATCATCGGCACTCCAGGCGCGGTTTACTTCGCCATATTCGCCAAAGTCAGTTTTCATAAGGTCGAATGTGCTTTCGACACCCACTAAAGTATAACTATATGGACGGAGTTTTACAGTCACCGTACCGGTTACATTTTGTTGAGAACTTTGAAGGAACTGCTCAATGTCACGCATTACCGGTTCCAGATATTGAGCTTCGTGAAGGAACATTCCGTACCAATTACCTAACTGGTCTTTCCAGTATTGTTGCCATTTAGTAAGCGTATGTTTTTCAAGCATTTTATGAGCATTGATAATCAATAACGGTGCAGCAGCTTCGAAGCCAACCCGTCCTTTAATACCAATGATGGTATCTCCAATATGCATATCGCGTCCAATACCATATTTGTTGGCTATTGCTTCCAATTGATTAATCAACAACACTTTGTTGTCATTCTTTTGACCGTTAACCGCAGTGATTTCACCATTTTCAAATTCGATGGTGACATTTTCTTCACCTTGTTTTTCAATCTGACTCGGGTATGCTTCTTCGGGCAATGTTTGTTCGGATTTCAGAGTTTCTTTACCTCCAATACTGGTTCCCCACAATCCTTTATTGATGGAATATTCCATTTTTGTGAAATCGGCTTTGAAACCATGATCTCTTAAATAGTTGATTTCGTATTCACGAGTCAACACCATGTCACGCGTTGGGGTCAGAATTTTAATCTTGGGAGCTAATACATCAAAAGTCAGGTCAAAACGAACCTGGTCGTTGCCGGCACCGGTGCTTCCGTGAGCCACGTAATCGGCTCCAATTTCTTTGGCGTAATTAATAATGGCAATAGCCTGGAAGATACGCTCTGAACTTACCGAGATGGGATATGTTCCGTTGCGGAGTACATTTCCGAAAACCATATATTTAATACTCTTTTCATAGTATTCCTGAGTTACATCCAATGCTACGTGAGATTTCGCTCCGAGACGAAAAGCTTTATCTTCAATCACTTTCAATTCATCATCGCTGAAGCCACCGGTATTTGCCACCGCAGTATGAACTTCATATCCTTTTTCCTGAGCCAGATACATGGCGCAAAACGAAGTATCTAAACCTCCGCTAAATGCTAATAATACTTTTTCTTTCATCTTTTTTATATCTTATGCTTATCGGTAAAGTTTACCGATATTCTTATTCTATATCATTTTTCTATATCCTTTGCAGGGTCAAATAACATCCCTGTACACAAACAATGCTTTCGACCGGTACGCTGTAGAATGTCATAATTTACGCAGCTCTGACAACCTTTCCAAAAGGCCGCATCATCGGTAAGTTCCGAGAAAGTTACAGGCTTGTATCCCAGCTCCGAGTTAATTTTCATAACAGCTAAGCCGGTTGTAAGTCCGAATATTTTAGCGTCTGGATAACGCTGGCGGGAGAGTTCAAATGCTTTACGTTTGATACGTTTGGCAAGTCCGTGTCCACGGTATTTGTCAACAACGATTAGACCTGAATTGGCAACAAATTTTTTATTACCCCAAGTTTCGATGTAGCAAAATCCTGCAAATTCCTCTCCTGCTAAAGCTATAATTGCTTTTCCTTCTTTCATTTTTTGCTCGATATACTCGGGCGAGCGTCTGGCAATACCTGTTCCACGCACTTTGGCCGCATCTGCTATGGTAGTCAAGATTGTATCAACATAACCTAAATAACGCTCATCAGCAATTTGTACCGTAATCTTTTCAACGGCAATCTCTTTGTCCATATTCAATTTTGAATGAGTTCAGTTTAACTTCACAAAGTGTAAACTTCGCAAAGTTTTCCACTTTCATCTATAATTTAATCCTTTTCTGAAAAAGTGATATTCATCATCTCAAGAATATCATCACGTGTTACACCTTCACGAGGGATTACTAAAATTGTATCATCGCCTGCTATTGTTCCTAATACATGATCTGTCGCTTTATTATCTATATCCCAGGCAATGGCGCTAGCATAACCCGGTTTTGTCTTTACTACGCCTAGCTGACCTGAAAATTCCATACTCAATACTGCTCCATGAGAAATCAGCGTGTTTACCGTTCCAGTGCTTGGAAGCGGTTTGTTATACGCTGGTAAAATGTACTTGTAGGCACCGTTTGATAAAGGCGTTTTGGCTACTTTTAGTAATTTTAGATCGCGTGATAATGTTGCTTGCGTTACTTCGCACTGTCGTTCGCTTAGAATCCTCAGAAGTTCTTCCTGGCTCCCGACTAAAGTAGAGCGAAGAATTTCTGAGATAACCTGTAAACGATTCCGTTTATTCTTCATAAATGCATAATTATTTAGATTTGACGCAAAAGTACTATATTTTTTGTATACTGCAATGAATTTATAGAAATATATTCCATAATTATTCTAAAATGCGCATTTTTACAATTATTATTCAATTATAATGCATATTTAAGTCTTGAGAATGTATGTGTTTTGTATATGGGTACTTTTTTATGCATCATTAAGTGTTGTTTAATGAAATAGAAAAAAGGAAATGTAGGTTTATTTTCCGTTATTCACTATTAAATATTCATTTCTTAAGTAGTATCTTTGCAAGTCAATCAAAAATGTAAATGCTGTTTGTAGCATTTGCAATTATTTATGCAATAAAAAATTATGTCCAAACAAGGGAATATCATTATAAAAGGTGCCAGGGTACATAACCTGAAAAATATCGATGTCGAAATTCCACGAAATAAACTGGTGGTTATTACAGGTCTTTCCGGCTCCGGCAAATCATCACTGGCTTTTGATACACTTTATGCCGAAGGACAACGCCGTTATGTGGAAAGTCTCTCGGCCTATGCGCGACAGTTTTTGGGAAGAATGAGTAAGCCCGAAGTGGATTATATAAAAGGAATTCCACCTGCCATTGCCATCGAACAAAAGGTGAATTCGCGCAATCCGCGCTCGACAGTTGGAACATCCACTGAGATTTACGAATACATCAAACTTCTTTATGCCCGTATTGGAAAAACTTATTCACCCGTTTCGGGCGAGTTGGTCCGGAAACACGAAGCGCAGGATGTGATAGATGCTGCAATGGATTTTCCAGATGGAACTAAACTGATGGTATTAACTCCCGTAATTCCGACCGGTGACAGGACGCTTGGAGAGCAACTCCAGAGCTTGCTTTTGCAAGGATTCAGCAGATTAGACGTAAATGGTGAGACAGTTCAAATATCCGATGCGATTAAAAATACGATTTCTCCTAATGATGCCGATAAAGTTTACCTTTTGATCGACCGATTGGTAGTGGAACATACGCAAACAGCAATCAGCCGATTGACTGATTCGATTGAAACTGCTTTCTCAGAAGGCGGTGGAGTTTGTGTTCTGAAGGTATTCGCTGATGAGGAAGTCAAATTGCTATATTTTTCCAAGAAATTTGAAGCAGACGGAATGACTTTTGAAACTCCAACAGTACATACATTTAGTTTCAATAGTCCCATAGGTGCTTGCCCGGTTTGTGAAGGATTTGGAAAAGTAATAGGTATTGATGAAGATTTGGTGGTGCCAAACAAGACACTTTCTATTTTTGAAGATGCTGTGGTTTGTTGGAAAGGCGAAGTGATGAGCGAATGGAAAAAAACCTTGATTCGCACAGCATCTAAATTTAGTTTTCCCATTCATAAACCCTATTATGAGTTGACCGATGAACAGCGCCATCTGCTTTGGACGGGTAACAAATATTTCGAAGGGTTGAATGCATTCTTTAAGCACTTGGAATCCAATCAATATAAAATTCAATATCGGGTAATGCTGGCTCGTTATCGGGGCAAAACTATTTGTCCGGAGTGTAACGGAAGTCGTTTGAAAAAGGAGGCATCCTATATACGTATTGCTGATAAATCCATTTCTGAATTGGTGTTGATGTCGGTTGCCAAGCTGAATGATTTTTTTGATAACATTCAGTTAGACGAGCAGGATGCTGCGGTAGCAAAACGATTGCTACTTGAAATAACGAATCGGATTCACTTTTTACTCGATGTGGGACTGGGTTATTTAACGCTCAATCGTTTGTCTAATTCGCTTTCGGGTGGTGAGAGTCAGCGTATTAATTTAGCTACTTCGCTCGGGAGCAGTTTGGTTGGGTCGTTGTACATTCTGGACGAACCGAGTATTGGATTACATTCGCGCGATACGTATCTGCTCATAAAAGTATTGAAGCAACTCCGCGACTTGGGAAATACGGTAGTAGTGGTGGAACATGACGAGGAAATTATGCGTGCTGCCGATTACCTTATTGATATTGGTCCCAATGCCGGACGACTGGGTGGCAAAGTGGTGTTTCAGGGTATTCCTGATCTTTCTGGAAAAGGCGATGCTGTGCTTACGGCTGCCGATATGGAAAATTCATACACGTTGAAATATTTGTCAGGGCAGGAGAAAATTGAAGTTCCTGCTCAGCGACGCAAATGGAGTAACTTTATTGAAGTTATTGGCGCTCGCGAAAATAACCTGAAAGGAATAAATGTCAAATTTCCGTTGAATGTGATGACCGTGGTTACCGGAGTCAGTGGCTCGGGGAAATCTTCATTGGTAAAAAGTGTGTTTTATGCCGCTTTGAAAAAACATTATGGCGGAGTGGCTGATCGCACGGGTCAGTTTGGTACGCTTAAAGGTAGTATGCATCTGGCTAAGGATATTG
>Ga0302285_10001282_pt1 | contig 13863 bp, 8 predicted proteins | sample III_Fen_E2_2_FD_200455 | JGI IMG/M metagenome (GOLD analysis project Ga0302285, IMG submission 200455) | Peat permafrost microbial communities from Stordalen Mire near Abisko, Sweden - III_Fen_E2_2 | ecosystem: Environmental > Terrestrial > Soil > Wetlands > Permafrost | place: Sweden: Abisko...
TTTAATTTCAAAAAGAAAGATTAATAAAGTATTGCTATTAACTAGCAAGATTATCTCGATAAATCAGTGAAGTCAAATATCAGAATTAGGACAGAAAATAATAGAGAGGAATATTTAAGAAATACTTGCAAAATTGTAAAAAGCATTTCTTTCTAAGATATTCTCAAGTCCATACCATGCATTACTTTAACACATGGTGCTTTTAGGCTAAAAGGTTATTTGTAAAGGGATATCAATAGAATCGAGTTTAAACTAGCTGATAATTTCTATTTAATTAGCAAATATTGTTGATAACTACTTCCCCTCAAGCTATAATTAGCTTTTAATTTATGGTGTTAATAACATTAATACATTGTTTGACTTATTTTGAATAAAAAAATGAATAAAAAGAATGACTTTTATCTCTCTCTTGCCAGTATCTTTTACATATCAATATATTATCTGTTAATACTCTCATCTTTATTTTAAAGAAAATCTTTTTGCTTTACATTGAATTCATTTAGTGGTGTAATCAAATATGCAAACTTCTTGTAAATCAATATCATTAACTTGTCTGACTTGTGGAGGAGAATAATATAAATTAAGCTTTTGCTTAGATATCTTGAAAGGTCGAAATCAAAATTTGTTTAATAATTATGCTAGATAAAAATTAATTTTTCTATATGGGAGATCTATTAATATCTAAAAAATAGCCAAGTTCAAAAGGATAGACAACAATTAAAAGGTGGGTGGGAATTAGTGATTATTTGGCTTTTCTGTGAGCCACTTAGTTTATTCAACTACTTATCAAGCGAAAAAGCTAAGTGATTCTAGAAAGGAATTATTAAAAAAAACAAATCATTCTCTAACTCTAATGGGTTGCTGTTGTGGAAAATAAGAAAAAGAAATACTGAACAATCAGAACCAAGTAAATAAAATGGGATAGAAACCATTAACATGTGTAAAAATTCCTAAGAACAGTGGCAAGTATCCAAAAGGCAACAATAATAATATATTAGCTGGAGATAATATTGGAAATAATAACGACTATGGGCTTGATGATCAAGGAGGAGGGAATCAGGATGGAAAAGGAAGATGTGATTCTGGATTTAGTGATGAAGGTCCTAACAATCATCATGGAAAGTGTCATGACGGATAAAATCATCATGAAGGAGACCATAATGGAGGACATCATCATCATCATGAAGGAGACTCTGATAGAGGACACCACCATGGAGGAGGAGATTAAGGAGATGGCTTGGATAGTGGGCATCACCATGGAGGAGTTCTCCAAGATTACGGACATCATGGAGGAGACAATTTTGCAGTTGTCCAAGACGATGGGCCTCAAGGAGGAGATTATGGAGGCGGTGGTGACTATCAGGGAGGTGGTAATGACTATGGAGGTGGTAATGACTATGGAGGTGGTGGCGACTATGGTGGTGGTGGTGATTGCGGAGGCGGTGGTGATTATGGAGGTGGAGGTGATTGTGGAGGTGGAGGTGATTGTGGAGGTGGAGGTGATTGTGGAGGTGGAGGTGATTGAGAAGATGGTGAAAGTGAAAATGAACCCCACCTCAAAAACCATAATATCTATTCAAAATAATCTAAGAATCATAATCATTGTGCTGTTTTTGAAACCTCAATCAAACAATTTTTATCAACATTAGTTACATTTTTTTTTGCTTTAAGACAATACATATGTTTATGAAAAACTCGCTTTAATTGGTGGGAGGGAAGCGGGAAAATCAAGGAAATTTAATTTCAAGAAAGGTACTAAATAATGCACTGCTATTTATTAAAACTAACAAACTAATCTGAAGAGAGAATCTCATTTTAGAAGCAATAACCCAATCTATCCCATAGATTAGTCTGTAAAATGAATATATCCCTCAAGCTATCAAGCAATAAGCCCAGCTTCCCAGAGAATAACTCCTTAAAGAAGCATAAAACATTGTTGTCAAAATCCTTTGTAATAAAAATGTTCAGTAAAATTTGGAGTGTTAATATTTTGTATTGGGATCTTAAACTCTTGAGAAAAGGATAAAGAATATCGACAAGCTTAATTTAAACATTAATAGAATGGTTTAATTGTGAAAATAATAAGAAATTAGAAGCCTCTAATCAATTAAAATTGATGGAGCAGTGAGCTAGTAAAGAGATATAAATGTCCATGTATGTGATATCCAAAAATAATTTAGATAAATCAAAGAAGAGATTTGAGATTGTTAAAATTTTAGCTAATTCCTGCAAAATTAATTACATTTGAAGCAACACAAAATCAACTGTGTTGTTCAGTGTTTTCCTTAAATCCAGAAAACTATGTTGATAGAGAATTATTTGTCTTTTGCTCTGAGTACCAGAGATTTCAAGAGAATTGATTTACTGTAAATATAATTATTACCTCCCTTTGCGTTCGTAAAAAATAATGAAATTTCATGAAAATTATTAGAAGTTCATTTAAGATAATATCTTGGAATTTTTAGAAGTTTTTAAAAAATGGAGATTATCGCGCAGCCAGTGGAAGATTTGCTGTGTTTTATGAGATGATTGATGTTAGTTGTTTGATAAACAATAATTATTCAGTAAAAAATATATAATAAATTTCAAAACAATTTGCCTTTCTTCATGAGCAGCGATATTATTGAGCAAAGAAATACCAAAATGGAGGAAAAACTGGTAATTGCTAATGAAACAGCAACATAAAATACGAAAAACAAGGATATGCTTGACTGTGATGAACTTCTTAGTTAAAATAAAATGGAATTAACGAATAAAGAAGTCAGCTCAGTCCAAGAAATAACTCATAAAGAAGTAACTGTCAACAAAATAGGAGAAGGTGAATGCGAAGTAGCTAAAGGTGATGTTGGTAAACTTTGTGAAGATGACATTTCAAGGGGATTTAAAAGATAAACTGAAAAAGAAGAATTAATCAAAGGTCTCTTTTTCAAGGGAACAATGGAAATTGAAGAAGTAGATGAAGAAAGAATGCAGAATGTCAGCTGTAGTAGTGTAAGCCTTAAAGAAGAGAAGCTTACATAGTAGATTATTGCTGAGAGTGATAAAACTAAAGGATCTTTAAAGAGAAAGAAGATTATTGAATCAGATGAGGAGGAAAATGATGATGAAAGTTACAATGAAGATACTGAGAAAGATTCCAAGACAAAAAAAAGAAAATTAAATGGTAATAACTTGTTAGCTGTACTTGGATTGACACAATGGAATGCATAACCTGGAGGAAAACATGAAATTGCTGCAAGTGAAAAGTAAGCTATTATGAAATAATAAACTGGTAGTAAAAAGAGAAAATCTGCAGTTTAAAAAGATGACAGAAAAGAATATCCCAGTGAAGGAAAAGTTACATAAAGGTGCACAGAAAAGGAGAATGTTTAGCCTATCGTTGGGCCTGCAAAGGGCGATTAAGTATAGAAACTAACAAAAGATGAGTCAACTGCAGCATCTCATCAAGAAAATGAGATTTAGACTCCTAAACCGAAAAGAAAATACTCGCAGAGGAAAAAACCAGCAGCTAAAGCAGTCACTGTAGCAAATAAGGAGGAATAGGAATTCATGTAGAATGTACTGGAATTCTTAGAAGATGGCAAGCCATAACCGAAAAGGAAAGCACCAGCAAATAGCAGAAGAAAAAATGATAACAGTTTTATTGAGAAAATAGAACAAAAGTGTTAAGCAGAGGCTGCATAATTAGAATAAGAAAAGCTTAAGAGAGCAATACAAGAGCAATAGGAAGTTATATTGAAGTAAAAGCTTGCAGTGGAGGAATAGCAAAGATAACTGTAAGTTTAGATTTAATTGAGAGCAGAAAAATAGCTAAGATTAGAATAATAACAGAAATAATAGACGCTGTTGTCTAAATAAAAGTAAAAGTAAGGGACTAAATAAGAATAAGAACAGTTAGAGGAAGAGAAAGCAACTATTTTAGGAAGATAAGAACCTGAGACTGGATAGTTAGATAACTAAGGGATTAAATAGAATCAGTAATCAGATGGGAAGGTTGAAGAATAAGTAACTTAAATATCAAATACCCTGTTGGAAGATTAATAGCAATAATTATCGGCTGCTAATGATAGTGAACTACTCCCTGTAATTGGTAATGTTAAGAGCGAACCAATCAAAGATATAGTTCCTTTAATTGTGAAGCAAGAGGCATTGCAGTAGCAGTAGTAATAGCATTAGTTCTCATATCCTTAGGTTTTGCCACCTCAGTTAATTCAGTAATAGTTTATGATGATGCAGTAGAATATGCAATTGCAGGCACTGTTTCAATAACTACAGTAAACTCAATAGAATCCGTAATTTCCATTTTTAATCCAGCAGCAACCATAGCAGGCATAATAATAGCCATTTGTGTAAAATGGTGCTTTTATCTCACCTGGGATGCAGCAAGGAGGAGGCATGATCTTGCCAAATTAACAGCTTGTATTTAACCAAGCAGTAGAGATGGAGAGATAGGAGTAATTCGAGGTTAAAGATGAAGATGAATAACATTCTATCAGTTCTAATATTCCATAAATTCCTGTAACAACTCATCAGCAATCAACTACAAAGTCGACTACTCCGTAGGTTTAACTTGAATAAATCAAAGAAGAAGACATAGAAGAGGAATAAGAAGTAACCGGAAAGCCTAAAAAACAAGCTCCAAAACGAACCAAGAAGCCTTAACAGCCTAAGGTATTAGAAGATAGTTTTGATGGCGAACAAATAGTCTAAGATGTTCCAAAGAGTAAAGCCAAAACAAAGGCTAGATTTTCTACAAAAAAGTTACATGACAGCTCCCCTGATGACACTCTTGATGAGGAATACACTGGTAATGTAAAAGCACCTTCAAGAAGCAAACAGACAACTGAGAAAGCCCATAATAAGCCAAGCTACAGAGAATCAGATCTGAAAATATTACAAGGGAAATCTGTGAAAACTGAGGATATCCCAGACAAGAAAAAACATACCAAATCGTAAGACAAAACAGTTGAAAGCAATAGTTCTAAAGTATTAGTTGAAGATTAAAAGAAAAATGGTAATACTAATGAGAATTAACTGTTTGAATAAAATGATAAGTTCTTGAAATTAATGCAGAAATACTCAAAACCGACTACAGCAGCTTCTGAGAAGGAAAATAAAAATCCTGTAGTTGCAAAGACTATCCCTTCTTCATCTTCATCGAGTTCAAAAATAGATAATTTCATTGAGAATATTCAAAAATCTAAGGGATCCTAACCTTCAGCTACTTCTAATTCTAGCAAAGAAACTCCTTCATAATAGCCTGAGGATGAGCTCAAAGCAATTGAAAATCTACCTAAAATAGGTCATTTCCGATATGGTGATAAGCCATCTGAGATTATTTCTTCTCGGATAATCAATGGAATAATCTACATCGAGATCGAATGGAAGCCTAGGATAAATTAATTCAGACCATCTACTTCAATTATCAGCACTGAGGAAATAAAACTATTTGATAAAGATTTCCTTATTGAGTATTATGAATCGAAGATTCTAAAATCTAACAGCAGTAAAGCTTCGAATGTTTCTTCGAAAAGTAAAGCGGATATTTTACATAAAATACAGAATAGCAGTGTAGCATACACATCCTTAGTGAATAATAAAAATAATAATACAAACGGTACTTCGACAGCTGGCAGTTTGGCGTAATAGAGTAAGAAAGAAGGTGAAAATGGTACAAAAGATAGTCATAATAATAATGATCTTGGTGCCAAAAATACTTAAAATGCAAGTACTAACAGTGGCAATGGATAATAAAAGAGAAAGTAAATTGATTTGATGTCTGAGAAAACATTCCAAGAAGAAATCGATGAAGAAGATGCTAATGAGATTAAATAAAACGCAGAGAAATAACAACTTAATGCTGAGAAAGAAAAAGATAATTCGGATAGTAATGGAGCATTTTATGAGAATCCTTATGAATAATTCATGATTGAATAAGGAGCTCTAGGAGGTTATGATTCGATCTTGGCTAAGAATGAGTTAACTGAAAAGGATAAGGATAATAAAAGGGTAGATAAAAATTCTAAAGGAAAAGAATAACTAAAGAATGAAAAACCAAAAGATGGTGAGGTTGTTGTAGTCATTACTGAAGAAGGTAAGATTATTGAAAACGAGAAGCAACAATCAGATGTGGGTTAGTTAAATGGTAAATCTAAAGAAAATGAAGATGAGATTGATAAAAAATCAAATGTAATTGATGTACAAACAGCTGGAACAGTAATTACTAAGAATCCTTAGAACAATCTAGATACAGGTAAAAAGGAGATCAACGATTGTGTTAGAATGGACGATACTAAAATGAATCAAATTAAAGAAAAACCTTTAACTAATCTGAATGATTAAATTGAAGAAGAATATGAAATAAATATGAATAAATCGTATTGATGAATATTGTTGATGTCTTTTGTATTAAGAATTGTTTGTATTACATTGATCTCTGTTTTTCGAGTTGGTTTATGAAAGATAAGTTTTATTTTATAAATAAAAGGAGGGATGTTTAATTCAGGGGATAGCTAGTTTTTTCTTTATTTAACTGGAGAAAAGCATTTTAAAGTAATTTTTGGAAAAGATCAGTATTTGCAATTCAGAACAATTAAAATCTTCTTTATGCTTTCATAGTAATGACAGAAATTACATTATTTGCATGCTTCATTTGATAGAGCAAGATAGAAAACTGAACTACTTCCTTGTCGTTTTTCTATTTAGAGGATCGCTTGTGTTTTTCAAAAGGAATAAAACCAGAAATCAAAGAAATCTAGTTAACTCAAGAATCGAATTAAATAGCATAAGATTTTCCATAAGGAACAGCTTTGGTATGTGAAATCAAAAAACAATTAATTAGCGGAGGATAAAAACAGAAGAGCAGATTCTATCAATAAAGATGGACTTTGAAGGTCTTGTAATCAGCAGTGCGAAGGTTTAAAGCAATAACAAAAGTGAGTTGTAAGATATTATGTCATTTTTCACAAGTTTATTCTTCAAAAAAGTTGCTAATTATTGTATAACTCTTGAACTTTTGTGTGTGCCATTGAGTTTTTCTAAAAAACAATATATTTTTTCTTTTTAAAAGCCCCGAAGTCGAAGCATCATTTTCATTTGAGAATTTCGAGCGGTTCATCCTTGATTCTAGAGAAAACTTCAATTTGTTATGCGAGAAAATCAGAAAACTTGAGTTAGCTTCGCTTTCAATTCGATTCAATGTGTGGAGAATTCTGCTAGGATAGATTAAAGTCAATGATTCAGATGAAGATAAGCGCAAAGCGGTTGCACAAGATAGAGAAGCATACAGAATTCTTTGGGAGAAGTATAAACCAAAAACATCATCTACAGGTAGCTCAGAACCTGCTAAGCCGAAACCAGTGTTCAATCCATTAGCTAAGAATGTTCAAAATGTAAACAAAATATGCAAGCATTATTCTTGATCATAATATCAAATTAAAAACTCTGATATGGCTTCATTCAAAATCCATTTAACTTTGCAGCATTAATATGACTTTTTTCTCCTTAGAGCCCTTGGAATGGTTATTTTGAAGACAACGAACTTAGGAGTGACATCAAAAAAGATGTCGATAGAACATATCAAGATAAGCCATTCTTCTCAAATCTGAAAGTCAAAGCGATGCTTATCAACATACTCTTCGTATTTTGCAAAAAAAATACAGATGTCTCATACAGGCAAGGTAGATAGGAAATTATGCTATTTTAGGTTCATTTAGTATTAAAAAAATCTTTTAATTTCCCTAAAAAACAATACAATTTAGGTATGAACGAACTTGCAGCATCGTTTATGCTGGTGTATTTCACTGAAGCACTTTTTGTCCAACGCAACAGTGAATTATTAAGCAGCAGAAGCAGTCGATCATTACAGAATGCTAAGTTCATGCTAGATTTGGCGAACGCAGAGGCTGATATTTTCAGTTTATTCGAACGAATGATGGAGTTAGGATAACTCGAAATGTTTAGACCTTATTTAACAGAGAGTCACCGAAAGAAAGAAGAATACAATGTGAATTCCAAGAAACAATAGGCAATCTTAATAAGAATCGCTCGGATTCAAGACCATTACTTGAAACTTGTTGATTTGGAGTTGTTTAAGCATATGAAACTACTGAATGTGGAATTCCAAGTGTTTTTGCTTCGATGGATTAGGTGCATGCACACGAGGGAGTACCATTTAGATGATTCTTTTTAGCTTTGGGATAACATTTATCTAGAATACTATCTGAATCCTTCAAAGGATAATGATTTCTTCTTAATTGACTGCATCTGTCTAGCAATGATGCAGTATGTCAGATCACAATGTAAAATAATAGGAAATTGACTTTTTTTGAAAGAATGAAAGAAACTGAGAATAATGAAAGATTTGAAGCTTATTTGTGCTTTTGATTTTGTTGAATAGTGCTTGAAAAGGAAGAATAAACGGAGTGCTTGTAGAGATTCTTGAAATATCCACCAGTTGAAAACTTAAAACCAATAGTAGATGTTGCATTTAAGATCAAAGACATTATTAATAAGGGCATTAGTGAGAAGGAAATTACATTTGGAAGGAATAATTCTAATAACTAGGCTCAAGAATCGATGGTTCCTTAGACAAAATAAGGAAAATCAAATCCAATTTTATTCTCAGCTGGATTCACAGATAAATCTAATAGTGTTAGTGTTGCGCAATAATAAGAATAGATGAAGAAAGCTATTGTAGAGGAAAAAAAGTAGAAAAAATTGAAAGGAGGATTGTTTAAAGATGAAAATAGTAGTAGTGATAGTGATGAAGAAGAGGAAAAAGTGAAAAAATAAGAAAATATTAAAAAAGATTAAGAAATAGATGATAAAGATGAGAAGGATGAGGAGGAAGATGAAGAAGATGAAGAAGATGAAGAAGAATAGGAAAAATAAAAGAAGAAGAAATAATAAAAAAATAAAAGAATTATTAAGAAGGTATCTGATAGCAGTGAAGATAGTGATGAAGAATAGCATAGATAAGATAATAATAGCAGATCTTCTGGTTTCCCTGTCGCATCTTTTGGGAAAAAAGATCAAAAGACTAATAAAAGTGATGAAAGTCAATAGGTAGAAGAAAGAAAGAGAGTAGAAAAATAAAAGAAAAGAGAGATTGAAGAGGAAAAGAAAAGGATTAGAGAAGAACAGGAGAAGAATCGAGAAGAACAGGAGAAGAATCGGGAAGAAGAGGAACAACTGATTAAAGCATACAGAAAATAAAAAGGGAAAAATTCAGAGGAAAATACCAGTGAAGAAGAAGAAGAAGAAAAAGAAGAGGGAGATGAAAAGTAAAAGAGTGAATAAGAAGATTAAGAGGTTAATCCTTTTAGAAGTGCTTCAGTGAATGAAGGTACTTCGGCTAAGTAATCAGGAATACTAGAAAATATAACTTTGAGACCTTCTGAGTATGCTAGCATTCTAAGGAAGTTGAGTTCATCGCTAGATATGCTAAACATCATTTATCTTCAGTAAAATGGAAAGAATATGAAAATATAAATTACTTAATCTGGTTGAGTTTAACCAAGCAAATGGGATTCATTAATTAGCACTAAAGATTTAGATTAATTTTAAATTTTACACTGTTTTCTTAGCTTCTTTGGTGTATTCCTTTTCATTTAATATTCCTTTTTTTACTAGCGATACAAAAAACGACAATATGAGGAAAGCATTGGAGGACTTACAATCTGTTGAGAGAGAACTAAAAAGCAAATAGCAAGGAAATTCAAAAGATACAAAAGATCCAATTACAACTTCAGGAAATAATAATACCAGTAATCCGTTGTAGTCTCGATCATAAGTGATTTAAAAAGGATTTAAACTTGCAGCAGAATCCAAAAATAAACCGATTTTATTCACCAGTTGAAGAGAAGAAATATCTTGTTTGATGTCTGTTTGTTTGTTTCTTGTTTTAGAAAGACAAATCAATTTAGAGATTAAGATATTTAAATTAACTTGTTTATCATTATTATTCTTTTTAGAGAGAATTTAAGCTAAGCTAGAAGATTTCTTTCTTCGCGGTATATTTTTGACTTGAATTTTGAAATTAGCCAAACCAATCAAAATAAGTGCCATTCTGTCCCAAAAAAAAAATTATTAAGATAAATAACATCCACGCTACATTCTCCCTTGCTTGCTTTTAGATTTTTGAAAAAGAATCACAAAAACATATTTGTTTTTTCATTAAATCGCTTAGTTTTCCAAAAAATGGCAGATTCCTTGTCTGTTACCAGTGCTAGCGATGATGAAAGGGATACTTAACCGCATAAACGAATCAAGAGAATCCTAAAAAGAAATGAAATGAGAGTGTACCTGCGATTCCGACCGCTAGGGCCAGAGTAATACAGAGGTAAAATGATCTGAATTATTTTCAAAATTGATGATGATTCTTGACTATTTTACAATTCTACAGGTCCTATTGGTTTCAATGAAGAAGAAAAACGACTAGAAGGCATTTCTTCTGATGAATATTTGAACTCTCGAGTTGATGACTTCAGAGGACTCCAATTCAATCGAATATTCTCAGAGACATGCTCTTAAGATGATTTCTATGCCGAAGTTATTGCCCCAATACTTCCAGATATTTTCAAAGAGAGTAAGCAAGAATATGTTACTTTTCATTATCCTTCTGCTGTTTATTCAGTGTTGACCCTTGGAATTTCTAGATAAACCCCACAATTCACATTTATTGTTTGCTTATTTTACAGGAAAGAGTTCAGTTATTTTCGCATATGGAGTGACTAACAGCGGAAAGACCCACTCAATCCTTGGATCAAGCTAAAGCCTGTAAAATGGCCATCACGGTGATGGCATATTACCTCGTGTGCTTAGGTTCTTAGTTTAGACCAAACAAGCAATAATTACACGATTATCTGAGAAAATCGATTTTTTCCATGAAGAGAATGCTTCAAGCATGGAGAGACCTGCAGAATTAACAAATCTCAGCATAGATGGTATCGAATTGGATTTAAATACCTTTAGTTCGCATCCAAGTAACTCAACACTTCACCTTCGAGACGTGAAAGTGATGTTTGAAAACTTTGAAATCTACAATGAAGACATCTACGATCTGCAAGGCGACGGAGTGGTTAACTTAGATACTTCTAATTTCATCGAGAAAAAGAGTGCATCCAAAAAGCAATCTGCTTCGAAAACTAAACTTAAACTCAAAGAAGATTTGAATAAAAGGGTCTTCATTAAAGGTAGGTTTTATTTGTTGTGCAGATGTCAAGATAATTGTCTGCTAATTTTCATTATTTTTTAATAAAATTACACATTTAGATCTCGTGACAAATGAAGTAACTGATTTAGAAGAAGCGAGTAGATTAATCAAAATAGCAGTAGAGAATAGGAGAGTTAGAAATAATAACATAAATGCTGCTTCAAGTCGATCATAATGTTGTTTTAAAATTCGAATCAAATTACTTTACTCCCACCCCTTCTAAGCTTTAGAAGAAGAAGCAAGTTTATTGATATTAGATCTAGCTGGTGCTGAAAGAGCTAAGAAAACATTGAATACTGGTGCTAAAATGGCTGAATCATGTCATATAAATAAAACACTTTTAAGTCTTGGTAATTGCATAAGAGCACTTCGCAATGGTGATGAGAGTATCCCTTACAGAGATTCTAAGCTGACTCGTGTGCTACGGGAGTATTTTGTGGATAGAAATCATGTGATTATGATTGTACATCTTCATCCTGGGCTGTCATATTTCGATGAAAACATCAATGTTTTGAAATACGCTGCAATCGGGTTAGAAGCAAAATTGAAAGCAGCAATATCACTTACAGATTCAAAATATTAACAGAATTAATAGTCATTTTTGTTAGATTCTGGTTCCAAAAAATAGGATAAATCGTTATTGAGTTGCATGTCTCATGGGTAAATGAATCTTTATGGAGATTTTGCAAGTTTAGCTGATTAGGAACATTTCTTTGAAGAAATTAACCCTGGAGAAGATCATCATCTTAAGGGACTGAAGAGTTAATAATACAAGGATTTGGAGAATAAATCAAAAGAAGTCGATGAGAAAATGAGAGAACTTGAAGAAAAGCAGCATGACTTAGAGCTAAAAGAAATCATTATGAAATAGAAATTAGCTTTAGAAAAATTTGATATGAATTTTGAAAGCATGATGCAATAAGAGGAAGCGAAATTGAAGATGGAAAGGGAGATACTCATGAGATTTAGAATGCCTGATTTTGAATGTGATTTTGCATAACAACATCATGGGAATGTTTAGAAATATGGAAATGAGGCAATTATGTCGCAATCTAAGAATAAAGATGTATTAAATTAGTAGTTATCACAAAAGGAATAGGTTATTTCAGCTGACTAACCTAATCAATTAGCGTAAAACTCTTAGTAATCGTAAGAATAAGGTATTAGAGAATAAAATAGAATAATCAAAGAAAATAGTAGTAATAATAAAAATAAATAATTGGATCCTGTGCATCTAAGTAAAGAGCAAATTACACCTACGTTGGATCCTTATTACACATCGACTCCACCAAGATTAAGTAGACGATTTGATGATGAGTTTGAAGATCAAAATAATAATCAAAATGTTTAAAATAATTTCTCCTAAGATAATAGACTAAAGAGTGAGAAACAATTATCACAATTCCATCATGAAACATCGAATAATGCACCCAATCATGAGGGTTTAAAAAACCAAGAAGAGAGATTGATCAAGCGACTATTGGAAGTTTAATTAGAAGAAACTACTAATGAAAACAAAAATAGCACAAATGCAAGATTTTCAGCTGAAACATTCATTGAAAAAGCATCTCACCATAAAGCATAATCTTAAGAAATAGGAGGTAAAACACATTAAGATGAAGGAGATGTAAATATATCATAGAGTTAAAGTGAAGGAAAAGGAGAAGAAGGAGGTAATGATAGTGATAATGAGAAAAGAGATGATGGAATTATTTCTAGAAGATCGAGTTTAAGAGATTCAAATGATGGAGTGATAGGTTAAGTGAATGAAGTAAATAGTAATGATAGATGCTAAGAGATTGAAGTTGATTAAGTAGAAGAATTGAGGAGTGAAATTGCAAATGAACCAACATATGGAGATTCAAATATGGAAAATCTTCATAATGGAGTTGATTTAGATAGCTAAGTCAGTAATAAAATGACAAAATCAACTGTTGGAGATGATGCGTGTAGGACTCCAGCAGATAATGAAAAGACTTTTATTTAATAATCTACTGATAAAAGATAAGTGTTTAATAGTATTTTAAGAGCTTCGAGTGAACTTCATTTAGAGTAAAATAGCAACGAGAAGGGTAATAGCAGAATGGAAGAGGAAATAATCTAGAAAAGTGAGAATAGTAATGATAATTATTCTCAAGTTGAAGTCAAATGTTCTTAAGAATAAAAAATGAATGAAGTCACAAAAGGAAGTTAAATTGACTCTTAAATATCTGAATAGGAAGATAAATTACAAGACAAAATGGCTAGATTAGAGAGATAAGTACAAGAGCTTTACAGTGAGCTCGAAACGCAACACGACTAACTGATAGCAAGAGAAAAGCAAGTTGCTAAGTAAGAAGAAGAGTTATCTATTTTAAGAACTGCCTTAGCTGAAAAATATTCTGTCTAGCAGGAACAAATTGAAAAAAGCATGTTGAACTCTGAGCAACTTCGAAATCAACTTGCAGATCAAGAACTGAAATTTACTGATGAAACACATAAGATCATGGAACTGCAAAAGAACATTACAGCTGAGCTGCAGCTCCTGAAAGAAGAACGAAGAGTACTGCAGAATAAATCAGAGAAACTTAAATCTTTACAGCCAACTCCAGCTAAATTACAGTAGCAATCCAAACATATTCCTGGAATTGTGCTAGGCAATGATCATG
>Ga0302285_10001288_pt1 | contig 13844 bp, 9 predicted proteins | sample III_Fen_E2_2_FD_200455 | JGI IMG/M metagenome (GOLD analysis project Ga0302285, IMG submission 200455) | Peat permafrost microbial communities from Stordalen Mire near Abisko, Sweden - III_Fen_E2_2 | ecosystem: Environmental > Terrestrial > Soil > Wetlands > Permafrost | place: Sweden: Abisko...
CAAAGAAAACTAACCAACTGAAGAAGCAAAGCAAACAGAATAGACAAGTCAAGATCAGAAGAAGAAGAACAAAGATATTACTGCAGATATTTAGGAAGAAACAAAGCAGTCTGAGAATACTGCTTCCAGCAAAGACTACGATGATGGTACATCTTAGGAAGAGATATAACAAGTCTAGGCATAATTGAAGAACATGGTAATATTAATTAAGGCTGTTCTCAGTAGATGTTATATGTGATTTCAAGAGCGATGATGAGTTGGAGATACTAGCAAAGAATCTTTTGGGATCGATGGACAACGCGACACCCAAGGAGATGTTCAAAGAAAAAAAAGGCATCGAGATAACCGATTTAGAGATTGAATCAATCAAAAGCAAGGTCTCACAGTAAATTTCAGAAGCAAAATATCGACAGCCCAAATCTCCTATTATGCCAGGCACGAATAGCAACCCTTCAGCAAGGCCTACTACCCCATAATACCCCTCACCCGAAGCTGTCAAGAAAATGCAAGAAAAAATGAATATTATGGTAAATGAACAATCACAATACTAAATATCTTCTTGAAAGAATATCCAGGAATCGAATTGATTCTTACTTTTGTTAGAAGGACAAGAAAATGATATTATTATTATTATTATTATTATTATTATTATTATTATCATCATCATCATCATCATCATCTTTGGAATTGTGTTGCTAGACAGACAATGAGTTGAAGGATATGGTATTGATGATGAAGACCATTGATAACAACTGGATGAAAAAAGAATTCAATGAAAGAGGGATAGATTACAGCGACGAGGATATCAATTTCATGAAGACAAATATTACACCCTAAAGTATCAAGGAAGCCTCCAAAATGGACCTAAACAATACATCTGCTGCTCAATTTAACTCCCCCTTAGCTAGCACCAATTAAAATAACAGCAATACTAGCACTACTTTTCAACCTCAAGGTAATGCTTCCTAGCAATCACAACAAGAATAACCACAATCTGCAGCATGAAAGGAAAAAGCAACTATGGAAAGAAGGCAATTGATAATGGTTATTTTTTTGTTCCTTTCACTCAAAGAGGAAATGCCTGACATAGAGACTCCTGAGATGCGTAAAATGAGAGAGATGGTGAAAAGCGCATCACTTGGAAGGTTTGTGTAGAACGCATCTCCAGAAGAATTGCAGAAACTAGTAAATACGCTAAAATACCTTACACCTGCACTTAAGTATGCAAACAAGGGGTTCTAATTAGTCAAGAGATTCAAAGGGTCTATTGTGATCCTGGTAGTCGCTGCATTTGTAAAGTACTTCTTCCTGTGAAGCAAGCCGGTGAAATATTTGTGTATCATTGATTCCAGCTATTTTTGTGAAGTAGAGGGAAATACTTGTATGTACTCAATATTTGTTTTGAGCAATGACTTCCCTAAATCATTTGGCTAAATCAAAATGTCCCCGTTTGTATATTATTCAAAATCATCTTTTTTATAAGTATTGTCTTTGCTTCCACCACCAGCTGGTTAGCCTTGATGCTCTGATTGTCTCCTTTTCACCTAGCTCAAACATATTTTCTTTGATGCCAAGCCACTACGGCCAGACCTACCAAGTCCTTGCAATTTCGAGAGTGGCTAGTCGCTTGTAATTCCTAACAAATAACAAACAAAAATTAGCTTTACTTTAGAAGTATGAATTTGTTCTATTAGTATTGCGTTCAAAAAATCTATCTTGAAATCGATTCTTCTGGTAAGTTATCTGGCTATTTCAAGAGAAACATCCAATCATTTAATCGATATTTGGTACCATTTTATCTTTTACCAGCCCTTTTGGCAAGTAAATAATATTGTTCTTATTCAACTGGGAGATACTTCAAGTGAGTGGCTCAAGAAAAAAAATAGATTAAACTCAAGCTGCTGGTGACTTTCTTTTGCTTTCTCAGTAACTCAGACTCTCCTAATCTGATAGCGGTTGAATGTAATCCCCAGAAGTATCAAATTGAAAATAAAAGCACCAGGGCGTGTCTGTTTATGTCAGGAGATCGCGTTAGTGGGGAAGGACAGCGCAATGGTTTTCTTGGTTTCGTACCTGCAATGGTGGTTAAGAACATCCTTGATTATAAGCACATTTCCTTGCTTGACGACAGCTCGTCTTTAGCTGAGTAATCTCCCATTTCAGTGAAGAATGAAGGTACCAGCATGACTGTATTACCAATTCAGTACAAACTAAGATCAGTAGTGATGTTTGCGGATATCTCTGGGTTTACTAATCTGACGGAAAGCTAGTCAAAAGTTGGACCAGAAGGAAATGAGATAATTGCTTTCGCGCTGAACAGATACATGGAGCTGATGGTTTAGGAAATTGGCAAGTCAGGTGGAGATATTTTCAAGTTTGCGGGTGATGCAATGATTGTGTTATGGCCACCTCCGCCAGCTGAAAAGAAATCTGAGTACGAAAGAGAGTAGTTTCTTGTGAACAGCTGCCACTTGGCAGTTCAAAGTGCTGTGAATATCTAAAAAAAGCTAAAAGAAACGAAGATCGTAGATTAGATTATGCTCTCAGTTAAGATAGGCTTTGGAATAGGAGATTTCTCGATTATTTACGTGGGAGGAGTCCTCAATCGAGCAGAATACCTTCCAGCTGGTCCGCCTCTGATCCAAGCGTTTGAGAGCGAAGAACATGCTGAGAAAGGAGGAGTGATCATCATTTCACAGGATGTTGAAAGTTACCTGAGAAGAGATAACTTTTTCGAGGTCAGCAAAGGAATACTCTTGATTCTTAAATGAAAATACTTGACTTAATGAATGTTTGGCGATGTTATAGATAAAGGAGATAACCAAATCAGATGACAAGAGGAAGTTCTTTTAGGTCTTACATGCTAAGCACAAGGTTAGGAATGTATCTTCCTCGTTACAGATCAAAGAATAACTGTCATAAGCACAAATTGAAATCATCAGACCTGATGTAGAGAGATACATCCCAAAGGCGCTGAGGATTTATATAAACCTAGGGTTAGAAAGGTGGTCCAGCGAGCTGAGATGGCTGAGCATTTTGTTCATGAACATCGGCATTGATCTCAACGATGCAGCTAAACCTGAAGGACTGAATAGAATCTAGAAAGTCATCGAGTGTATTTAGAAATGCGTTTACTTCTAGGAGGGATCTCTCAATAAGTTCATTATGGACGACAAAGGATCAACGATGATCATTGTATTTGGATTACCACCTACCACACATGAAGATGATGCAGCTAGAGCTTGTCTATGTGCAAGATAAATCAGAAAAAATCTAAGTAACTGAAGAAGGAAACAAGGGATTTCTATTGATTAATTCATGTTGCTTTTTGTTGATAAAAGAGAAGATAAACACCGAGTGCAGCATAGGAATAGGAACAGGGTTGGTGTTTGCAGGGGTTGTGGGTACCAGTGGGAATAGGAGAGAGTACTCAGTCATTGGAGACAGTGTTAATCTCTCAGCTAGAATCATGTCCTGTGCTTGTCACGAAAAGGAAAAGAGAATCCTCGTTGACGAGCAGACAGCTAAATAGGCTATGGGAAAGATCGACTTTCGATTCTGGAACTGGAAGAAATTCAAGGGGAAGAGTATGTATCTGCCGATCTATGAGCCCTTGTACTGGTCAAACTCAAAGATGCAAGAGGAATACCCAGAGAACCAATTCCCATCTATTAGAACCCACCGATATTCGTATCCTCTGTGGAACCCTCAGTATCTGGATCGTCCTGTTGACCCACCTCCAGCAGTTGACGATAAAGCAACTGCGACTCCAATGAAAAGAGCTTAATTAGCAGGTAATCCTTTGAAGACTCCATTGCTATTAGGAACTAATGCAATGATGACACCTAAATCTGCCTAAGGATTCCTCTCCAAAGATAATAATCTTAATAATTTCAATTTAAACAATAACAACAACAGCAATTTGTTGAATATCAGCAATAACACTACTCTCAACAAAAGCTACTTTTATATAAACAACAACAATAATAATAGTTCTTAGCTTCGTCCAGAAGAAACAGAGTATCAGTAGGCTTTGGCATTGTATCGGACTATGATAGGAAGCGAAAGCAAATTATAAAAGGCATTTGACATATACAAGCAGTTTATGAAAGGAATCTCAAACCAGCAAATGAAAGGAAGGATTTTGAGGTGTAAAGGGTTTACATTGATAAAAGGTACAGTAGGAGTAGGGAAATCATTGCTCCTTCGAAAACTAGTACTCAGCATGGAGGAAGATTTGGCAAAGAAAAAGAAGCAACTGAAATTCAGATATGACGAGAACATTTAGATCATCGCATCGAGCCTCAACTCAAAGTCTTCGAAGTACAAGTGCAACGGAATGAGGAAACCAATCAAGGCTCTGTTCAATCGGCTTATTCAAAGATAATTTCAATAGACAACTAACCGCAGTATCAACAGCGATTCCTTACCAAAAGAAGCAGAAACAACACCAAAGCAAGCACTGCTTTCACTCGAAGAGAAGATCCAGGTCCTAAATAGGTTAATACCTTCACTGTAGTCTCAAGATCAAAAGACACAGACAACTATCTTTTAGATCTTTGGTTTAGCTAAGTCAGACTTGCTTGCTCCTTTCAACAACACCACTGGCATCCCTCCTGCTTAACCGAAAGCTCCAACTACAAGTCAGCAGGAACAACCTTAGCAAGGTTAAGAGATGAAACAAACTGTCAAACTCAAAGAATAAACAGAGAAGATTAAAACAGAATATGAGTTAGTCTCATCTCTTCTCAAAGAGTTTTTCTCAGCTTACCTCGAACAGTAGCAACGAGAAGAAGGAGACATCTCTCCTAACTAGCTTGACAATAACTTAAGTAGTAGCAACACCTCTTCTTCTTATGCTCCTTCTTCAACATCCAATAACCTCTCCAATTCTAAGAAATTAGTAGCTCCTTTGATAATCTGTCTCGAAGATATTCATGGATACGACAAGTACTCCTTTAAAGTCATAAAGAATTTGCTATAGCACTTTGACAATATCATGTTCTTCGCTACTGCCAGAACGAACTACTTCGAGAAACCAGTATCATTTGAGCCCAACCCTAAAGCTTCCACACAAGAAGACATCTTCAACAACGCCGTCTATCAAATCGAAGACATTCTGTCCAAATGTAACAGACATTTTTTAGAATAATTATCTCTTGTTGTTTTCATGAATTAGCTTTTGTTCATTTAATTTTATTTTGCTGACTGAATTTCAGTTAGTATGGACTAGTATTAGCTGATCGAACTTTCTAATTTTTAGCAGAGAGAAGCATAAAACGGTAGTATCTAGGAATTGCTTCGGACTGTGTTTAGCATCGAGTACATTGCTTACCCGAACATGCCTGCAAAAGACGGTTAAATGGAAATCCAATTGAAAAACAGCATTTAGTACCTGTCCTTCGGCTAAATCAAAGAGCAACTTGCCGATTAACCAAACCTGTTCTTCTTTTCGTTCCTTCAATTCAAAACCAGTGGTAATCCACTCACGATCCTTGATCTCATCGACTCCTTCTTGAGCTCCAAGATGCTCTTACTTATCAATACCAACTGCACTCTAGAGGAACTAACAGCTAAGGGGAATCAAATCAACAACAATAATATCAGGAAAACAGCATTTATAACAGATGAACTCAAACATTCCATGCTTACTGAAGAACTACTCACCATCAATGCACCACTCAGTAATTTTATATTATTATTCAAGATATCCCAATGACCAAGATGATGATGTTCTTCTTCTTCTTCATCTGTTTGACATATTTCTTTGACTTAATGAACCTCTTCAGTAAAGCGGAAGATCTACGGTCCAATTCTTGACTAATTAAAAACAGAAGAACTACTTCTTATGAAAATTTCAAGTGTGATTGGCACTGTATTTGATTTGAACACGTTGAATTCAGTTTAGCCCTTCAAAGAGTTGATCAAGCAGGATTAGCTTGTGGATCTCCTGATGAGTCTCGTAGACATGCAGTTCCTCGAGATTCTTGAGCATACTGCTACAAATATTTATTTTCGATCAGTTCATCCGTTTATCCGAGAAGTGCTTTATCAAAGGATGGATTACTCCCAGAGAAGATAATTGCATTTAAACGTTGCTGAGACCATGCAAACGACAGTCTCTCTTGAAAAAAACGAAATCCAAGAGTAAAGGAAACTTATCTATCATTGGAAACTGGGAGAGAACACAAGGATGCAAGTATAAAAGGATAATCAGCAAGATATCTATCTGAAGTCGAAAAGAGCCATCATAGTGAAGCGAGTGACTAATATCCTGAAGCAAAATGCTAACACCAGCGATCGAACATGCATTCTCCACTCCGGAATAATAAGCAAGCAAAGCGACAAAGGTGTTTCTTGGTCTGACAGATACGTTATCCTGACAGTGTATGATCTTAGATACTACCACGATCTCGCAGAATACGAAGACAGCCCATCAGAATGTTTGGCTTCGATCATGCTAAAAGATATTATAAGGTTTGAGAAGATCTAAGAGATAAATGGCAGAACAACTTTTTCTTTGCTGAGCGAGAAATGGTTCAAGAAGGATCAACTCAAGCAAAGCTAGAGGAGATTCAACTTCTAGAGCCACCTCGAAGGCATCTACGATGAATGGCTGATTTACATCGAATACGCAAAGACCATCCAGCAATTCAATTACTTCACTTCCACCTACGGAAAGATTACACTTCCATTTGAGATCCCTCAAACCAATGTTTCCCAGCATTTGTTTAGATGGAACGATTCTGACAGAAGAGCTAAGAATAGTAGTATTGCATACAGAGATTAGTCAATTAGTCTGAGAGTGCCATTGAATAATATTTCAATGTCTGTTCAAAGATAGACAATGAATAAGAGCAAGTTGAATATCTCCAGTTCAAGTAGGAAGCTACTCAAAGATGAGGATAGCAGTAGTTCAAGTGGCAGCTTAAATAGCTAGGACTAGCAGACTATCAACAAAGAAAGAGTTAAGACATTTATTTATAAAGGGATCATGCTATTTATGAGTCACATCGCTGAGATGTCCATACTTACCGATGAGAGATATAAGAAACTAGGATAATCAACGCAGTTCATGACTCAAAACCCAAGATTGTTCAAGATAGATCCAGTCGCATTGCAGCTGCCATAGTAAAACAATCAAAAAGTTAGTGAGTTCTTCGATAGATCATAGCGACCTAGCAACAACAACAACAGGTAGTAAAATAGGTATGTATCAAATAGTAAATGAGCTATTTCTTAGACTATTTATCTGTTGGGTAATTTCTCTGATGATTTGCTGTGTTGTTTGAAAGTGGATGCGAGGAGAGTAGTTCTCATGATGAAGCTTAGACATCTCAGTCTTCAGATCGATCAGGATAGAAGAAGAGTGTATCGAGACACTCCAGAGAGATCTTATCAGAGATCAAGGAAGAAGAGGAAGACATCTAGAACAGGATAGGTGAGTCCAGTCATATCAAATCATCAATACTTTAGTCTGGAGCAGGAGCAACTCAGTGCATTATTCATTCCACGGGATAAGTCCCAAGCACAAAATTGGTAGAAGACTAGACTGTCGTATCGCCAGCCAACAGTAACAATTCAATATAGAGCAATCCACTCATTCCTTTGCAGATACAACAATAGTCAGTACTGTAGTAGACATCGCTGTAATAGCAAGTTCTCAATGAATAGACTAATAATCAGTCAAATTAAAGACTCTAGGTGATTGGACAGCTAGGTCGGAGTCAATAGCTGACTAAGAAGACAGGGAGTTATTTGAATGATTCTGACCGTGAATAAATAGAAGAAACTAGCAGAACTATTAATAATAATAATAACATTCTCGATTAGATTTCATTAGACTCGAAGACTACTTCATCGTCTTCACTTTACCACAATATCTCACTGACGACAACCACAGCCACAACGAATACACTGAATAACTAGATTAATCTGACTAACTCTACTACTGAAACCACCAAAGAAGTATCTCCTAATAACAATAAAGTTAATAGACATAATCCTTTTCTTATAATTAAACCCACGCACTTATTGCTCTGATCAGAAAGAGATAGTCCCTTGCTTTATCTCACTAAGCTAACACATTCCCAATTAGCTCTTACTTGTCTTATGACTGCACTGTGAATTTCCATATTTTTTTATTGCATTTGCTTACAAATCCCCCTCTGAACTCAACACTCACAATTAACAAACAGTTATTCAAAAGATAAAGAAGTATTTACTGCTTCTCTTCCTAGCTTTTATTCTAATATCCTCTGTTGATATGTTTGTTGTAGATTAGAGAAGAGACTACCAATCTCAATTGCATCATTGAGGAAGAAGCACCGAGAATGCATTTACCGACTGTGAAGGAACTCGACAGCTTTGACTCCTCAATTCTTTCAAACAAAATGAAGAGAACCTAGTTCATTCAGTCCCCTGTCGACAAGCAGCCATTAACCCAGAACTTTACTTCCATGGAAATTCAGGAAATAAAGATCCTGAATAGAATTGATTAAGAGTCTTGTCAACCAAATGTTCCTTAATCAGACGGGTTGGAACAAATCGGAAAGAACTAACCACTGAATAGCAGATACAACAACATCAATGAGCTGAATTAATAGACTAGTAAGGCAAGACAAGACAAAGAGACTAAAAGCTCTTACGATTAGCATTAAGCATCAACTATGCCATAACAAGAGATAAACTAACTTCTTTTTAGGTCCTCCAAGAACTAGCAGTATGATGACACATTTATGTTAGGTTAACAGCAGCAATAATAATAACAGCTTTGTGTCTAGTAACAATAAGAGTCCTCATAGAAGTAACAGCAATTAGAACAGCAGTAATCATTGAATATTTAACACTTCAAGGAGCAATCACAGCAACAACCACTATTGTATTAGTAGACCTAATAGCAGCCATAATCGGCATCATCATAAGTATCACCATTACTATCACAACAACAATCACAACAAAATGAATAACTTCAAACAGCAATAAATCCTTCTTTCAATCTATCCAATAAGCCTATTTCTCTCTAGCAACAGCAATACATAGTACATTAAATGCGCTTATCGTAGACTCATACTTCTCCTCGCGATCGCACAAGCATCTTAACCAACGGTGGAGGTGGTCGAAGCAGTATTGTTTGTGAAGGTCCATCTGAGTCTCCTCCTCCTTAAGGCAATGGCGGAGGCAATCCCTAAGGTATTGACATCCATGGCAGTTCTTTATCGTCATTTCCATCCCTTTTAAACTCCACGAATGTCCTCCATTATAACATAGAAAGCTCCAATTTCTTAGCCAGCCCATTAGCAATAGCTACTAAGAAAGTGCGTCCTTCACAATGGATCAACTTGCCTCTATTGAATTTGGAGCACTGTAACAGCAATACCAACATTTAGGATATCTCAGCCATCTAGAAAATTACATCGAATAACGAAGACAGAGACTCAGCTACTCCCCGCAAAGATGACATCACCAAGTCGGAGCAACTGATCTACTAAGCCATTCTTCCACCTATTAAAACCAATAATAGCCTCGTGTCCAAGTAATAGTTATCACTGTAAGCTTAACTCAGATCATAGTCTTAACATCAATTAGTATAATAACAATCGTCGCAGTAACAATAATAATAAGCAGGTAGTTCTTCTTCATTTGGCAGCAGTCCAGAGTCTAAGTCAGCTGATTCTCCAAGTAAATAGCCTGTGTTTGCAATCAATCCAATCACTAACGATAGGTTATTGTAAGCTAAGTACAAATAGTCTCAATAGCAGCAACAATCTTTTTAGAATGTTAATAATTAGTAAGTCTAGATCTTATCCTCTTCATCCATACTAGTGACTCCTTAGTAGTTGTCTTAGTCATCTTAGTTTCAGAAGTAGGCAGCATAATATTTTCAGCAGCTGGCTAATGGCACACCGACTTAAGCACTTACTAGCAACCCAGCAGTCATACCCTTAATTAAGGATACTAATCTTACTAACCAACAAGAAGCATTGTCTTCGTAATTTGAATGGTAATCGCAAGTTGAACAGCAATACTAAAAGCAATTGGAGCTGCATAAGGACGACGAAATGCAGAGGTACATTGCAATGTAGTAGCAGTAACTCTAGTAATTACTACAATCTGATAACAGTAATAAGATAGCCAATACTCTGGTTTAAAGTCAAGTGCCAGGAGAGAAATAACACTATGAATAATTACAAAAAGAATCATAACAGCAAGTATCAGATGTACTGATGATAGTTGCTTAATCAACAAAATAATAATAATAATAACAACAGCAATAGGGTTACTATCATGAAGGTCCCTCAGCAAGTGAGTTTTTACTCTGGCAACAGAATGAAATCTTAAGAAAGCAGAATCAGACTCTCATGCAATAGATTATGCAGTAACAGCTCAGACAACAACAACACTAACACACTGTCTAACCAACATATTAAAAGATGTTTTCAAAGCAGCACAAGTAAAACTCACAAATGAAGCTAGAAGTTGTTCCTATCAAGCAAACTTATTCTCTTTAGTCTTCACTTGTTAGAAGAGACTCATCTCATTCACGTAGGAGATAGTCTTCACTTATAATTCAAACTAAGAGTTCTTCAATTAAACGACAATTTTCACACTAGAACACTAAGACTGATAATTCATCTACCTCGTCTCTCAATCCACCTGATGACTATGATCAACGGCATTCAAATCACTAACAACCAAAACCTACCTCAAATTTACCTTATTACTTGCATCCTAGCAATAACAACAAAAGCAGCAGCACCCATCAATACCGTCCCCCAAGCGATCAAGCAAAACAAAATGGCAGCTACTCCTTCAATCCTTCCCCTAAGGGCACCTTAAAAGATGCTTTATAGTTGATCTAAATCCAAAATAACCCCAATACTTTCGTTAAATCATCCCAATCGTAACTCTGCACAGCTTATTCACCCACTCAGCCTTACACTCTGAAGTAAACAAGAAGATGCAAGACTCCAACTACCTTTTCACCTCTCAAAGAATAAACAAGTACTAAAGCTCTTCAAAGCTAAATTCATCAAATTTGTTAATTATCTCTAACCAATATTCTTTCCCTTGAAAGGTCACAAGAAGGCATTGACTCGTGGCAATGTGAGTTCAGTCTATGGCGATAAATTCATGCTTAGCCGTGGGTTGCAAGTCTATGTAACTAGCCAATTCAAAGATAAAACAGTTGAAGTCACCTATCAAGGACTCACAGGACGATTCCCAATGCAGTCATTCATCTTTGTAAGGGACAACTCATCTAACAACAATAAGAAAGTAACTGCTACAGCTAGCTCGCTGAGTCCTTACAGATAACATTCCAAATCGCAAGTGAATAGACAAGATGATTGTCTGGCATTTTCTGAATCGCATCCACCAGTAGTTGTTCGAATGCACAAATGAAATCAGCTTGGATTCCAAATAATAATGAAATAAAACACTGAACTCTTAATAAAAATCTTAATAGACTAGGTATTCACACCCTCATGTTTTCTCTCCGCCCTTGATTGGATTTTTTGCTTCTCTTCGTGTGATTTTACCCAAATCGAATTGTTTTCTGTCTGTAATTAGCAGCACAGCCGATGTTTGATTGAGATTGTATCTCTTAATAAATTCTTTTTGTCGAATATCTTGTATCATTGTATCTTTGTAGTATTACCAGTTGTAGTTCTTCTTTTAATCTTCTATTTATTCAATCATAAATGACTCTAAAATATTATTTATTTATCCTCTAACTCAGAATGCCCTGTGTATCAGAATAGTGGGATTGCAACCACAGTTTGTGTATTTAATAATGAAGATAAGGCAATGAGTGAATATATCATGATGCAGCTCTAAGTGGCTATGTTAAACCCATTGATAGAGTATTTTTTGTTATTTGATTTTGATGGTTTGATGTGATTTGAATTTATGTTGATTTGAGTTTATGAATGTTTGTTATTTGTTTATCGTATATTTCAATCATAGTTTGTGCGCAAGCAGAGCATGTTTAAGTTCATGCTTGCAGCAACATTTAATAGTATTTGTATTTGGTTGATGATCAACATGTCCAAAAGGATCGGTTAAGTTAGGACATTATGCAGCAGCATTGAGGCCAAATTAGGAAGCGGTTAGCGAGTGTTCTAAAAGATTAAAAACTCATTGTTAAAGGCTTCTAAAACAGAAGAATTCCAGGTTCATCGCAGAGAGATCAAGCAAGGAGAAACTGATTATTACAATCATGCCGAAGCAGATGTATCTCTGGAAATATACTACGAATAGAATAGATCTCAGTTGATGTGGGTACAGTTATCTCAGCTCAGTTGATTCTACTTTGGATGCTTTCATAAACTACTTGTCACTCGCTCTCCATCAGCACATTCATTTCTCATGCTTGCTAACCGTAACTTAATTTAATTTGGATATTCACAACTCCTCAGTATTCTGAATTAGTTAGTCTTTCCCTTGTGATTAGCAGTTCATTGTAATTTGCATGAGTTTGTCTGGGAAGTACTCAGCTAGGACAATCTACCTGAGTTTTGAATTGGCTCTTTCAAAATTGAATTTTCCTCTCCCCAGTGTTTCCATTCTTCTATTCATATAAGGGAGAATTCAAGATGATTAATTTACCCATGCTTCTCTTGTCTTGTCCCTTTTATCTAACTTTATTTGTTAATTTTATTTTCTTAATACGTTTAAGAAGCAACTTGATCTATTCCCCCCACATATTAATATCAAAGAGTCATATGCTTATTTATTGAATGAGAATTTGCTTTCTCTGAATTATCCATTCATCCTATCTTAATCTAACGACTCTTTGGCGCATCTCCAACCAAATCATTAATTAAAACAAATCTTAAGGAACTTATTTAGGTTGCGTTGCAGCCTATGTACGATTGATTCCTTAACTCCATGAGCTAGCTCACAGTGAAAGAGCACACACAATGTTTTTTATCGAATTCAATAAGTTTTTACACGGCCTTCCCCGATAAGACTCCGTCGGACATGATTCAAATCAAGGCACAACCACGGACTGTCTTCCTAACTCGTCAAGAATATCTAGTTTTTAACAAGGCTATCCCCAATATGGCTCTCACTGCTCCAACTGTCTCATGTAGAGATCCATCCTCTGAGAAGAGAAATATGCGAAAAATGCTAACAATTTATATGTATGTATGAACAATGAGACAGACTAATAATTCCACATAACAGACTCTTTCTATTCATTGAGCATCAATAGCTCCTTAAACAATAAATAAATGACAAGAATGTCAATAAATATTAATAATCTCACTCCATGCAAGACACCTTTCTATCCAATGCACCATTCTTTATCTTCTTGAAACTCCAAACCACAAATCAAATCAAGTACATGCTAAAACGCAGGATGCACTTCCTAATAAGCACAGAACACTTCAACAGCTATTACGAAAACGAATTAAGTATCACCTGAATATATTTGGGGTTTTGTACGTCCTGTATCCCTTCTTGATTTAAGTATGAAGATATGTTTAGGTTATGTTTTGAATGCATTTAAAGATGGATAAGACCGTTTTGTTGTGGAATAAAGAAATCATTAATTCAAGGAAAATCAAAATTAACTAATTGTTAAAATATTTTAGCTCAACAATTCATTGTGGAATCATTTAAATTAAATTCTGAGTCATCTTTAATTCATGTAATAACTATGAAATTCGAATAGAGGAATTCAGCTGAGAAGGCTCTTAAAGTTAAACCAGATTTACCCCCCCCCCCCCCCCCCCCCCCCACCCACAAAAAAAAAAAAAAAAAAAAAAAAAAAAAAAAAAAAAAAAAAAAAAAAAAAAAATAAAAAAAAAATAAAAAAAAAAAAAAAAAAAAAAAAA
>Ga0302285_10001289_pt1 | contig 13841 bp, 8 predicted proteins | sample III_Fen_E2_2_FD_200455 | JGI IMG/M metagenome (GOLD analysis project Ga0302285, IMG submission 200455) | Peat permafrost microbial communities from Stordalen Mire near Abisko, Sweden - III_Fen_E2_2 | ecosystem: Environmental > Terrestrial > Soil > Wetlands > Permafrost | place: Sweden: Abisko...
CATTTACTAGAATTATTTTGCTGATAGGCGAAGACATTAGCTCTGATTAATGAGTTCTCCTTTCAGTTTCTAACGGGTTAGTTATTGGAAGAATTGTTATTGGAACCATAGGAGAACCAGAAATGGCATTCATGTTAGAATTATGATTACTCTAAAATGCAGGATACTTTGATGATGCTGATTCATTGATATTAAACTACGAACTTTATAATGTTTCAGTGTTGTTAGCTGAGATAGCTTAGAAAGTAGAAGAAGCATATGGTGAAATATTACTATCGATATTATAATAAAGCTGTTTTGGGATTGCCTGGTTAGGAAAGGGTAAAAACCCACTTACTGGATAGGTTGCCATGTTTAATGGTTCGATTTTAACACAAACACGCTCACACACTGATGGATTATTTATTAATTTATTTGTTATGATTTTTCAGAAGTTTAAAAATCAAAAGTGTGTACTTATCTTTACTATTTAACGCTGGTTAATTTGTGAAGTTAGATCTTTAGTTTATCAGAAGTTACTAGCAAAATGAATATTTTTATTGACCTTTCTTTTTGAATTCATTAATGCCTTTTATTCTCGAATGCATGAATCAAAACAAGAAGTTTGATTTGAGGGATAGAAAATTAACACAATCTGGATAGATTTTTAATCAAAAAAGACAAAGATCTTTGTAAATAACTAAAAAATATGAAGAGTTTATAGAGCCTAGGAAAGCTGACTTCGAAGCTAAATCCCCTTGGAAATCAAGCTAGTGTTGGTCTTAAAGCACTCCCTACCAAGGAATCGATGACTCCTGAAGAATAAGGCGAGAAAAAATTCCTTAAAAAGACGAAGTATTATGTGACAGAAGGTCCTCATCTGTACATCTCGAAACTTCTCAACCAAAAAGGTGCTCTTAACAAAAACTAGATTTGGTTTGAGTACTAGCGTGATACGGAAGCCGTCAATAAGAAAGTTATTAGCTCCAAAACATATCTCAAAGAGAGAATTCTCACTAATATGGTTAAGACGGGCAAACTTGTCCAACTTGGGTTTGATAAAGTCAATGAATAAGATCTTGGATATTAATTGAACCCAGTTAAAGCGTTCGCTAATGTTCATCCAGATGTTCTTCTACATCTAAAGCCACAACCTAAAATCCCTAGAATGTCGTCCAACGATGTAGTTTATCGCAAGAACATTCTTGAAGCTGAGAAAAAAGAAACCTAATGAAGAAAGAAGACAATATGGCTATTTTGTTAGTATTTTCAACTTTTTCTTGTGCGCAACTCAATAAACATACATTCCTATTTTTTAATGAATATTGTACTTCAATTCATGCTTTAGACTAAATCATTATTTTCATTCCCTATTTTTGTAACGAAATCTCAAAGGAATGTATTATTTCTAAGTAGGATGCACTCTCTAATACTAGTTTGAGTTTGCCATAAAAAACAAAAAAAGAATAACAAAACACTAATCAATTACAATGCTTTTTTCTATTAATTTCTTAACAATTAATTGCTATTTGCTCATTCAAAATAGCAACCAAAGACGATCGCTGTGCAATAAAGTTTTTCCTTTTTCAAAAATAATAACAAAATTCAATTGAATTCAAGATAAAGATATAATTGTATTATGTTACACTGGTGAATGTGTAACTTGCGTAGTTATCATTTTAAGCATCCCATAAACATTTAGAAGCGATTCTAAGGCCTTGACCTTTGATCTCTCCAAGCACAATTTGAACTCCAATCTTATATCTTGGAATCTTCACCTCTGAAAACAATAAAAACAAATAAAAGTTATTTTTTTTTGGGTTCCATTTCTCCAAAACAAAAGCATTTTATGGCTAGTTTACCTCTTTTGATTTTCTCTCTGACTTCAGCTACAAGACGCTCACATAGTTGATTCGCTTAATTGGCATCATATACAACTCCTTTGAGTCTATCTTCGAATAATTCTTTGATAACTTTGACAATTTTAGAGGGATAGAATCTGCTCAGATAAATAAATCAATCAGCATCATCAAGGGATAAAGATCAAAATCTCATTTTTGTCTTACCTCTCATCTTCCTTTGGCTCCATGATAGATAGCTTAGCCTCTAATTCTTCAGGGGTTAGCACTACTGCTGTTGTTGTCGTTGCTGCTGCCATTTTTCTTTTCTGGATTATTTCAGTTTAAAATTATTTATTACTTCGATTATTCAAAATGAAACTCTCTCTCTTTCTCTCTCAATCATCTCTTCCCCAATTCATTCATACATAAAAAATAGAAGCCAAATTACTTCAAAAGACAGATATTGTTCATCAGAATTAGAGAACAAAAGACAAGTTATCATATTGCAACAAAATATCTTGCAGAATATTGTTTTATTCCAATGAATTTTTGCCCTATTTGTGCAAACGCACTGATCATTTAGAATGTCCAAGGAGAAAACAGATTCTCTTGTAGGACATGCACTTACTTCTATCCACTTTTAAATAGAAAGGAAACACTTTTGTACTCTCGCATGAATAAAGATGATACAATCCATGATATATCCCTTCAGAAAGAAGCTCTTCAAACAGATAAAGAGAGTAATCAATCTATTATGATTCATTCCTAATTTATTCAAATGGCAATTAATATGCTGCTTCATAAATATGGAGGCATATTTTTGCATTTGGGAACGATTTTTAGAATTATTCCTTATTTTGGCTTTGTTGTTGGCTTAAAACTATTTAACTTATTATGAATTATATAAACATAGTGATATGTCCTGCCTGCGAGAAAAGAGGAGCTTATATTAGATTAGAACAAGATAGAAGTCTTGATGAAGGATAAACACATCACTACACCTGCATGTCATGTGCTCACACTTGGAAAGATATGGGATGATGATATATGTACTGTTTATTTCTGTTTTAGTTAAATATCATCGTTTTCAAAATACTTGTCTATTTCTCATAGATTCAAAATTGTTTCCTTAATTATTTTAAGCATTTCTTTAACATTTCAGGTCATATTCCTATTGATTTTAAACTCTATTCCATAGCAAATTGATTTAAGAGATAGTCAGCTTATGAGTAAATTGGCGAACACTTAAGAATTAATTGTAGATTTACTAACAAAAAAAACAAAAAATAATGATAGAAGGAGGGAAACAATGTGCTCTCAGAGAATGTAGGTAGCTTGACTTTCTTCCATTCCAATGTTCAGCTTGTGATTTGAGCTTTTGCTAAGAGCATCGCTATCCATCAGCTCATAGTTGTACTGCTTAGCGAAACAAAGAAATAGCTGATTAGAGTGTAGAAAAGAAAAAAAAGAATTCTGCGCCTAAATGTCCTGTTAAAAGTTGTAAAAATGTTTTAACTCCAGTAAATGAGTACATTTGTGAGTTATGTAAAACAAAAGTATGCCTGCAGCATCGGTTTTAGGAGTCTCATGAGTGTGTAGCTTTGAAACCGAAAATAGCTGCAGCAAGTTAAAGCATTTCTGCTTAGATTGTTTTGAAGAAACAGTAAAAGAAGAAATCATCATTTTTTTGTTGCTTCAGTGGCAAAACATCTAAAAAATAGACAAACATTCTCAATAAAGAAATAGATTCCTCGAAAAATAATCGATGAACAACAACTACAAGTTTAGCATATTTGTTTTCAATATTTTTATATTCGGTTTTTAATCTAATTTGAGTTACAATCACTTGTTTAGTATTTATAAAATTGCAAACCAAACAATTGTGTTTAAACAGACGAATATTTAAATGTTATTCAGCTGTTGAATGTATTTATGAGCTCTTGGGCAATTTCTTCTTCTGAACTTTTAACGTTCATTTGCAGCAAGCAGTCCTATTTCGCATCCATTGCAATCTTGCAGCTAATTAGGAACTTGTTTCAAATAAAAAGAAAGAAATGTTAATGGAAGTTTGAAGATTCTATTTGTTAAAGAATAGCTTACTTTTTAAACGCGAAGATACTCTCCTGACAATTTAAGAGTGTGGAAAACTTCTTTTTATATCTGAGGGATGATGTTTGATCCATCACAGACACTGACATTGAAGTGCTTAATTATCTCTTGAATTGCGAAATCCACACTTTTGTAGGACAATTTGAATTTCTGAGAAGCAAGTCCTCCTTAAAGGTAGTTTAATTCAGTATCGAAAGCTCCTTTTGAGATTTCCCAGTGGGTGAGATGATCTGCAATTGTAACTGTAATGTCTTCGAGTTAGGATTCATCTTAGTAAGATGCTGTTACTTGGCCTCCTGGACCAAGCTCACAGACAGTGAAACTCAAAAAGCATGGAGATGAGAATGCTACTAATTTGCTATCAGGGTGGCGAGCTATTCCAACAAAGATGTTGCTGGTTGAATCTGCTTTAATCTCAGCAGCTGCGACAGTTAAGGCCACATCAACCTCATCATTATTGAGATCGAGCTTCACATTCACGTCCTTTAGAACCTTCAAAAAAAGTAATAAAATAATTAGTAAAATTCTAAGCTAAAACTTTAAATATCCTTACTGAATCTTGGACATTGTTCTTGACTAAGAACTCGAGGACAATATGGGATTCAAAGAAGTATTTAGAGTAAGATGCGCTGTAGTCTGCTCCCTTATCTGTCAGATCCTGAAAAATAAAATAAATTGCATTCATGAAAAAAAACTAATATTTTCAATAAATTACCCCTCCAATTAAAGAGTGCAAAAGTGGTCCATATTTTGAGAAAATAGGACTAGCTTCAAACTATTAAGCATATTTCGTGAACTATTCACTGTCCTTCTTTGATGAAGCTGCAGCAGCTGCAATAGTTGCTGGATTTGACTATTCCTAAGCTTCTTCAGCTGAATTATCATTATCTACAATAGCAGGTGCAGCTTAGACAGCTTAGATATTCTGAGAGCGTGCAAATGAATAGATCTTTTCCTTTGAGAGAATGTCATCTTCATCTGTTTCTTCGATGCTTTGTTGATTCATAGAAATGTACTTTTCAATGAATGTGATTTCTTCAAAATCTACTGGGGCAGCTGCAGACTTAGCCATATCTTCTAGGTATGATGTTTTGTCGCTTTCTTCAAGGAGAACAATGTTCTAAAATGCTCTTTCTCTAACTTCCTCATCAGGATCATTTAATGCACTATTTTGTGTCATCAGCAAATAAAATAATTTAAAAAAATCTTGATTTAAGTGTTGAGATTAGTTTACTGTTTCAAGAGGGAAATAACTTAAGCTCGAACAGTAGGCTATTTCAATCCAAATTTGGAGATTGTGCCAACAGCAGCTGCTCTGACTTCAGAATCTTCTAAGTGAATGCGATTATTGATAAGTCTAATCATCTTCAAGCTGGCTGTGTTCTTAGATGCTTCTCTGTTGATGATGCTTAGTACCTTTAGTTGTAAGCTCTTCACTAAGCAATCTTCAATATATTCGGAGAGCACTTAAAGTCCTTTAGAATTAACAAATATTATGATAAATATAACAAATTCATTCTATTTTTTATTATTAGAATCGTTTTGTTGATTACCTTGTTCTCTAACATCTTCATTAGGGAATTGACGAATGATATCTTCGACAATTTCGATGCATTGCATCTTGAAATCAGTGTTTCCCTCATTTTTCATGCAGTTAAAGAGGAACACCATGATAACTTTGTATTTCTTAGGTAGTTGCTTAACAAGTCCTTTGACTGAGTTGAGAATATCTACTTTGAATTCGTCTGACATATCTTACTAGTTTTCGTAGATTTGATTCAACAAGCTCTCAATGTCTTCTTCGTTGCAAAGCTTCAGCAGAATAGACACTGCCAGGGAAGAGATGCTCCTAGAATAAATAACAAAACGAAACAAAATATTAGAATTCCTTTGTTAAAAGAAAATGACAATTCAATTAAATTCTTGAAAATAAATACTTGTTGTTATCAGTGAGAAGCTATTGGATATCGTACTTGTTGCTGATAACAGCTTTCCGTAGTGGATTGGAAACTAACTATTTTTACAATTTAAAAATATGCTATGATATCATAAAGCTGATTGACAGATGATCTTACCTTATTGATGATTTTGAGTGTTGCAAACTTATTGACTGTGCTGCTTCCGACAAGGAAAATACTCAATACTGTGATTGGTTGGGTGAGATCTTTATTGGAGATATTCTTGAGCTCGCACAATGCTTTGCAGCTTTCAATGACCACCATTTCGTTAGATTTATGTGTCTATCTTGTAAGATATTCGATGAAGGTACGCTCAGCGAAGGCTTCTAGGTCTGAAGTCAGCAGAACTTCTTTGATAAAGCGGATGAGCTAGACGATTGAGAAATGGCTTGAGTTGGTACCAGAATCCTTTGTTTGCTCTAAGAGAATCTAAAAAACATAATAATATTGTGACCTAAATCTCTTTTTGAGCTTTGATTGTATTTACCTTAATGTAAGAATTACGATCTGATTTCTTGATTTCATGCAGGAGTATCTATGCATGGAACTGGACAGTAGTAGCAGTCTTATTATTGCTGAGAGCAGCAGTGACATCAGAGCTGAGCTTTTTGATAGACTCGCTGTTCACAGGGAATAGCTGAATTGCTGCTAAGATTGCAGCACTTGCGACTGCATAGTTCTTGTCTAAGATAGCCTGAAATCAAAAGCAACGGATTAGAATCACAAGTTTAATTTATTATTTTAAATCTTTCATACATTTTTGATGTATCTCTCGACTTGAATAAGATTAGAAGGATCCAAGACAAGAGGGATAGTCCTGAGTGCATTCATACGGAAGAGATCTACTTAGCAAGTAATATCCTTCATTAATGATTAGGTAACGATGTACATAGTATTCTCATCTCTGAATTCCTAAAAAATATTTATAAAAAACAAAGGAAATTTGAATCTTTAGTTCAAAAAAAAACAATCAAGAATATGAAGAAGAATAATACCTTGATCATGAGGTAAATCATTCTTCGTAGCTCCTTATTAGTCGACTAAAAGAGCTTGGTGATTGAGAAGAAGAGCGTTGAGGATTCAGCATCAGTGAATTTATTGCCCTATTTTTTAAATAAAAACAATTGAACAACTTAAGTAATCCTGAGTAAGTTCAATGAAATATCTCACCTGATTGATGAGAAAGATGAGCTAAGAGAGTAGCACTCTGCATTATCTGTCATTTAACTAAACATTATTGAAAGTCTTGCAATCTTACAGGACTTAAGATTTTGTCACTTTGCTGAATGCATCACTCTCTGTTTTTCAAAAATAAAAACACATTCAAGCAAGACAACAAACGCATGCTATGTTTGGCTACATATTGCCGTGTTTTTGAAGTCATTTTGCAGTTTCTAGAACTTCTCTGAGAACTGTTTGATTAGATGAGCCATCGAAGTCGATAAGATAAGCTAGTTCTTCTAGGAATGTATGCTATGCTTTACAATGTGATGATTTATCGCAACTTTATTTTTGTTTGAGTTTTCGGAATAATTTCCTTGAATCGGAGCTAGATAGTTCTTAGGCTGTGTGCTGATTAAGAGATACGTGTGTTAATTTAAAAGTTAATGTGATTGTTTTATTAAGAAAATTAGAGCTAAAGTGAAAGATATTAATTTGAGACTCGCCACAATTCGATGAAAGTAGTTATTCGTCTTCAATAGGCCGGATATAGAAATCACCCTAGATGGTAAACCATTCAATGATAAAGGCATAATCACTATTTACGTTTAAGAGTTAATACATTCTCAAAGAGTGCACGATGAGCTTAGGCTTAGTTAGCCAAAATTGTGAGTGAGGAGCTCTGAAGAATTATTATTTGATATTCTTCTTTTAGGAAAATAGTTGTGATGCCAGCTTAGAAGAACCCAAGAGGTCGCTTCTTGGAACATATTGGCTGGTGGTAGCCTAGATAAGGAGTTATCACTCAGAGAGAGATTACTCTAAATAAAGAACGAGCTCGCTACTGGATTGCAGTATGTTTTTACAATTCTCATAAATAGAACTTTCTAAAATGTTAACTGAAACTCTTGGTTTTATATAATAACTGCTTGTAACTCAGATGGGTGCACAGCCTTCTTAGGCAGTCTAGAAATTCCTCTCGTACTTTGACTTGGCACCTAAACCTCTCATCAAGTTTGGTAAGAAGAAAAATTATCAAAGGATTTTGTTTATCTTATGTTTGTAGGATTTAAGACTCTCTATGAGCAACCTGCTCCAGTCATAAAAGACTACATTGGTCTCAATCCTTATAAGATCATTGGTTTCGATACGCAGCTTCATAAAGTACATTCTCTTTCATATAATCATTGAAATTCAATATAATTAGAGAAAATAACTTTATTTGGTGTTGTTGTCTGTTAGTTTGTGGAATAAGAAGAAGAAGCTAAGTTCATTAGACAGGAAAAAATGAAAAATGAACTGGTTAAGCAGATTGGTGATCGCAGGCCTCATGATTCCTTGGATTCAGAGGAAATTTAAGGAGAAATTAAGAAGCTGCAAGAAGAGCTTCAGTTGATCAATGCATCAGTTGGTCAAGTCGATCTGGCAAGAAGATAGCTTGTGATCAGATAAATCAACTCTCTCTTCCCTTAGATGATAAAGGCTGAGAAATATGAAGCATACAAGCAATCGATTCTCCAAGGAAAGGATAAGCTTAAAGAAAAATTAGGAGCTGATAAGTATCTTAGAAGAAGTTTAGAAGCCGCTCATACTTAGGAACGAATTCAAGCTTACACTAAGGATATGGAAGAGCAAATCGAAGGTAAACAAATATTCAAATCCTTATTAACATTTTTCATTGCTAAATATTCTGTTTCAAAATAGTTTTGAAACCTATTTCTAGAGAAGAGTTTAAGGATTTCCTTCTCACTAAGGGATTCATTGAAGCTATGGCTGAAAAAGTAAAATCAACTCTGTTCTAATATTTTTACAAATATTTTAATTTTCTTTTTAAGACTGTTAGAAGATACTACACTGACTACCCAGTCGTTCAGAAGATTCATGCTATCGAAGCTGCAACTGAAGTGCCAGATATTGAGCATGAAAATCAACTTCATATCGAAAGTCTCAGAGCTAACGAGTAGAATTAATAAGAAAAAAATCTAATATCTAATTTTTGTTGTTTAATAATTTTAAAAGCCCTGTGATCTTCCCTCTTCCTAACTCAGTATCACCTAGACCCAACCTTAACAGCTATGATGCTGCTGATTATTATGAGATCCCACATCTCTTTGATCCAGCTCTTCAAGGGAATAAGGGTAACAAAATTGAAAAAGAATTGTCAACACATTTGTATTAATAAAATTCATCTGCTTTTTCTATTCTGTTAGCCTACACCTTACCAGGCATCACTGACAAGCTGAATCCTGTGAAGAAGCAATACATAATCAACAGACCAAAGAATGTGAATGGAGGAAAGAAGCCTAGAAGAGATAGAGTCTAGAATGTACCTCACATGTTCAAAAAACATTTCTCAACAGTGAATTCCTCAGCTTACATGAGTCAGCTCCAATATCTTAAGTATACTGGAGTTGTTCCAGAATGAGATAAACTGAATAATGCTTCGGCAGCATCAAGATAATTCTCCATCGAATTATCCTTTGGGTTTGTTTTTTTAATCGTACATATCATACGCAATTTGAAGAAACATCAAAAGGGAATATTCATGTTTAAATTAGTTCATTTTGACTGAGCCATTTACAAACACCCCCTCCAAACAATCATTTTGACTTTTAATATGTGATTGAAATTCTTTTCATTTCTCCTTTGTCATTGAATGGATCATTAATTTTTTAAGAATGTTCACTTATGGTATTAGGATATGTAACACAAACAGAAATATTATAAAATTATATTATACTCACTATGCAAAGAATAGATTTCAGGATAAACATGAGAATAATTGTCGATTTATGTATTCTGCTTTAGTATTCGTTTAAATTAGCATTCTGATAACAATCTTCGCACGGAGTAGGAGTAGTTACTGATATGATCGGGTAGTTACTGATATGATCGGGTAGTAAATTAGAAAATAAATAATCTCAATGCTGATGATGAGAAAGAGTGTCTTAACTAGCGGGAGAGGAAATTTAACTATTTTGTTGTTGATAGTATGCTTATGCCATTTCATCACTCATCTTTTCAGTTGAGGAGTTTTCAAACTCACCTGATTCTTGCTAATATTATTACTATTATTCTTGGGGATGTTGTAGTTGTTATTCTGATTGCTGCTGTTGTGCTTGTTCTTCTCTTTAGTTTGAGAGCGCTGCTTTTTAATTCTCTGCATCAACATCAGGAATGTCAATTAGCTTGCATGTGTCGACTGGTTCAAAGAGGAACGCATGAAGTAATATGGGTACAATCCTATTGTCAAAGAATACAACTTTTTCAAAGAATAATAATATTTGTTAGACTTACGATCTTCCTATTAGTTCTGCTATTGTGAATCTGAAAAATATCCACATTAATGAGATGTTTGCAGCGAGAAGCAGAGTCATTTAGATATTGAAACACATTCTCGTTGGAATCGATGCTGTAAGCTTGTGTCGACAAGAATATACGCAACTCCAACTAACACAACAAAACAGTAGATTTAGATGAACAATCAATCAATCTAGCATGTTTGAACTTACAAAACAATGGTGACAGCTACTCCAAGTGCAAGAAGACGATTGGAGAAACTAATAGATTAAAGAATAGGAATAATGAAAACGAAAGATATTCAATTTATTTTACAGAAAAATAGCAGCAGACAAAGAGGCAATTAGCGCATAATTGTAAGCGAAGTAGTCTACGTTCTTAAGGATTCTAGAGAGAGAAGACTATTGGATCAGAAAGCTGTACCGACGACAATCAATGAGTTCGCTAAGAGGTTTAAAGTTCTTATCAATGAAGACCTAGAGTGAATCTATGCAAGAATAAAAAGTTTAGAAACTTTAAAAGAAGGAGGAGATATTTGTTACTCGCGAACGTCCTGTAGGAGCTTGCCATTTATGGAATGAAGGATAAGTCAGTCTGTGTGTTAATGCCTGTGTGAGAGGAGAAACAAAGTGAAATTGATTGATTTGTTTTAAATAATTGAGGTAACTATTTTTCTGATCCAGAGATATTAGTTGACACAAGTGTTTTTAAATCAGAAAATAGGGCTTTTAAGCTTAATCATACGAGGGGAAGAAAGAGAGAGATAGAGCTAGTGCTATCCCCAAGAGGAGGTGGGATTAAGTATCGTATATCGGATGAAACAGTCTAGAAAACTGAGTTAATCTGCGAAAATTATAATTTTAATTAAAAGAAAAAGAAAAAACAAGAGTATTGTAGTTATCTAAAAGCAAAGGACTAAACACATAATGTGGATAATAATCAAAAAAAACTTGGGAAATATAATTATTTATCTTAGGGGATGCTCAAAAATATAAATTGATTCAAAATGCTTTTTTTTAAAAGTTAATATCCTTCCAGGAGATAGATCTATGAGTTACTTGAAAATAGTGTAAATAACCTTTTCTTTGGATCTAATTCTCTTGATAGACTTACAATTAGCATTTTACAATCAACTGTTACTGGTTTTATTGTGTTCTATCTTCCTTTGTGTTTACCAGATTAGGTATTTTGTTCTCTTTTTGTTGTTGTTGAAGAATACACATAATCCCAAACAACAAAAAGATAGTTAAACATTTATTCAATTAATTTGCAGCTTTTAGTCAGTGTGTTTAGTTCTACAAAAGTCAAGAAATTTATGTTTAACATTTCAAGTGGAATTTCTTTTTTGCTATTATCAAATATTAATGCATGTGTAGGCATTTCATATTGGGTAAAGTTGAGAAATGTAATTATCATTTTAACTCTTGAGTTCTCAACAATATTGAACTGTTGTCACAGTATGAATTTAGTTTTCTTGATTAATAAATAAATCAAAACTTAAAGGAAACTGTTAATTATGAAACACTCGATTTGCTTAAAATAATATCTAATGTTTCACAATAATGTAAATCTGTTAAGAATTAGTAATTATTTGTTAGTTTTCAAGTGCACTCATAATGACTAAATACTATTTTTTTCTAAATCATAAAAGGGAATTACTGGTGCTCATTGTAGTTCTTCTATTTATCTTGCAAATTACATACTAATAAAAGTAAATAGGATACAAAAACCAGTTAATTTTAAAATAAAAAATTAACAATATCATCTAACTATGAGAAATGGTTGATGAGCTTATTTAATAATTTATCAAATTAAGGCAATCTCTCAGTGAGTCAACTCAACAATACTCCACTGTAACATTAACCCAGAAAAACAATATAAGAGAATAAAAACACGTCACATACTTTGCATGAAGCCTCTCTTAACAAAAATAATATTTTCTCTGAATACATTCCTTTCCAACATTAAAGCTCTACAAGTCTAACTTACTAGCTTCTCGATTGTCTGAATATGCAAGGCATAAACAATAATAATTGTATATTAACCAATAATCTGAACAAAAATTAAACAAAAACAAAACCTAACTCATTATTGCACAAAGCGAAGGCAACAGTTTCGAGGAAATTCAAAAGAGAGTGTGTAGTAGCATACTTTGAAACCAGAGATCATTGTATTTCACATTAGAAGAGATTTTTTTTATTCCTATGAGTTCACATTTCAATATGGAAGCAATAGAACAATGCATGTCTAAAAATGATAGAATCATGCAAGATAATGAAAACACGCATAGCCAGCAGGAAGAAGAAGATCCTCAAATCAGTTAGCTCCTCTAAAAGGCCTAAGAAGACAGAGACAATTTCCAGCGTGATACAGCTGAACAAAACTACAAGGAAGTGCTAGAATTGCAGAAATAAAAATATGGACCAACATCGAATCAAGTATCTTCTACATTCAAGAAACTAGCTTCGATGTTTTTAAAAATGCGTGACTTCGATGCTGCCCTGCATTACAATTTCGAAGCTCTTAAAGTCTTCGCAAGCTAAGGTGGATAAGGCAAGCATTCTTCTCGAGAAGCTACTTGTCTCATTTCCATTTCGAATATTTATCTCACCAGAGAAAACATCCCTGAAGCTCAATCGTATGTTGCTCGTGCGTTGCATCTCTACAATTCATAAACCTTAGAAGATGAATAAATGAAACCAATGCTGATTTCATAGGCATTACGACTTAAACGAAAAATCGATGCTTATGAGAAATAGCAGCATAACGAGGAAAAATAAATTGCGCTCTGTGAAGAGCAATAACTTTGTAGTATTTGTCTAGAAGACATTCAAAGAAATAACAGAATTCGATAATTGCATTGTGGACATGTTTTTCACATCTAATGCATTTCGTAATGGCTTTAATAGAACAGTAAATGTCCTTACTGCAGAGATACACTCCCAAAAATGATTTGAGAAGCAAACCATCATATGCGTGGATGCTTTCCCTTTTTATTCAAAATGTCTTTATATTAAACAAATATCGCCTTGTTAATAAGAAATTTGTTAAAGAGATTGAGATGGATTAGTTTGTGTATTTCCTTTTTATTACGAAAACTAACTAAATATTTATTCACATTTAATCTAAACGAAAAACTACTCTTAATATAAAATATTAGTAAAAAAATATTATTGATTGTACTATTGAGTTGAAAGGAGCAAAAAATACTTATTTTAACATAGTATTAGTGTGTTTAGTTGACTTATCCCTCAAATATTTGACATAGTATTACAAGGGAATTCTTAGTTATTTTCAATGCTGATTATTGATCCTGATAATTATTTATCCCTATGATTTGGGCTTGGTATTAGAAGTAAGGATACTAGGTCAGGTATTTAATTCTAAGTTGTGTTATTCCTTGGACTAATTCCTTGATTAGTAGGGATCCTTGTTGATCTTATTAGTTTTGATTAACTGGAAAAATTCTTTTGACTATTTTTAATCTAGTAGC
>Ga0302285_10001290_pt1 | contig 13813 bp, 12 predicted proteins | sample III_Fen_E2_2_FD_200455 | JGI IMG/M metagenome (GOLD analysis project Ga0302285, IMG submission 200455) | Peat permafrost microbial communities from Stordalen Mire near Abisko, Sweden - III_Fen_E2_2 | ecosystem: Environmental > Terrestrial > Soil > Wetlands > Permafrost | place: Sweden: Abisko...
CAGCGGACTGGAAGTGCTGATCACAGACTTTAATCATCTGGATGAAGTGGGGGATGCCGTTTATGATGCTACTGCCAACAGGTTTAACAAGGAAGGAGCTGCTTATTCTACGCAGACCATCAAACAGCTAAATCCTCAGATTTTTAGTTGGCTCGATTTGCTGGATATGAATGTCTGGGTAATCCTGATTCTTATGCTCGCTGTTGCCGGTTTTAATATGATTTCCGGCTTACTTATACTTATTCTTGAACGCACCAATATGATTGGTATCCTCAAATCGATAGGAGCTACCGATTGGTCTATACGTAAAATCTTCCTGTATCACTCTTTTTTCCTTATTGGCAAAGGCATGTTATGGGGTAATATCATTGGCTTGTCGCTTTGTGCCATTCAGTATTTTACTGGTGTTGTTCCTCTTGACCCTTCAGCTTATTATGTTGCCACAGTTCCCATTACCTTTAACTGGCTTTACATTATTTTACTCAATGTGGGAACGCTCATTGCTTCATTGCTAATGATGATTGGTCCTTCTTATCTGATTACTAAAATTACACCTGCAAAAATTATTCGATACGAGTAATAACTACAACTTTTCCAAAGTCTTAAACTTTGGAAAAGTTACCTGTTCTCTACTCAACGACAAGATCAACATAGGGTATTTCAACTTTAACATTGGTCCCTATTCCCGGTTTACCGGAAATATTCAATTCGCCATTTAGCAAAATGACCCTTTCTTTCATGCCAATCATTCCATAAGAGTCCTGTCTGACTTTATGATTTTCGTCAAACCCTATTCCATTATCAATAATTTCCATGATTAATTTGTTATTATGCTTGCTAAGCTGAATCTTTACGGCCTTAGCCTTCGCATGTTGGGCAACATTTGTCAAGGCTTCCTGAAGGATACGGAATAAAGCTACCGATAGCTTCGGATCAATGTTTAATTCCGTAATTGTACTCTTAAAGGTACATGGGATATGGTGTCTTTCTTCAAATTCATGGACATATGATTTTACTGCTTCGATAAATCCAAGTAGATCGATCATCTCAGGCCGTAAACCATTCATAATCCTCCGGGTTGTTTTAATAGTGTCATTAACCATACTGGAAAGATGGTCAAATTTAGATCGTATTTCCGAGAAATTGATATTCTCGTTTTCTTTTGATATCTTTTGCTTAAAGAGCCCTATATCAATTTTTAATGCAACAAGAATTTGTCCAAGGTCATCATGTATTTCCCGAGCCAGTGCTAATTTTTCTTCTTCACGGATATTCTCCAGATGCATTGCAAATTTTCTTAATTCCTGCCGTGATTTATTTAGTGCTTCTTCTGCCCGTTTTTGTTCTGTAATATCAAGGTTTATTATCTGATAATGCCTCTCGCCATTCCACATAATCTCTTTCCTCCAGACTTTTACATGCCGTAGTTCTCCGTTTTTACGCACAATGCTTAACTCATAGTCAAAGCTATCATATCCTTTTTCCCGTATTATTTTTCTTGATAGATGCTGGGCATAGCTTTCGGGGGTATATCGGTTGATGGCTGGCACACTTATGAATTCTTCCATGGTGCTGAATTCGTAAATATCCAGGAAAGATTTATTGACATAGATTGTTTTCCCATCAACTGATATAATACGGATTCCCAAAGGAGATTCTGAAATGGAACGTCTGAAATTTTCTTCTGATTGGTGAAATCCTTTGTTGGCAATCAATAATTCATTTGTCCACTTCTCTTTCTCTTCATTTTGAAATACAAGTTCTTTATTGGCAATAATCAGTTCTGCTGCCCGTTTTTCTTTTTCTTCATTCTGAAATACAAGCTCTTGGTTAGCAAGTACTAATTCCTGTTCTGCCAGCTTCCGTTGGTTGATGTTTTGAAATACACCTCCAATTTTCGTTATTTCTCCGTTGACGCGATATGCCTTTCCAATTACACGGATCCAAATTTTGTTTTCCTTTGCTGTAATCAATTGTAGGTCGATGTCGAATGACTTGCCATGCTCAATGGCTTGCTTAATTGCTTCAGAGATAACCGGTACTGCTTCGGGTGTGTAAAAATTAATAGAAGAGTCAACTGTGGGATGATAGTCAGATTTCACTTCATGTATTCGATACATCTCATCCGACCAATTTAGTTCATTCTTCTTTATGTCAATTTCCCAACCTCCGATTTCTGCTAATCTTCCGGTTTCATCCAGCAGTTTTTTACTTTTTATTAATTCTACTGCTCGTTTCTCAGTTTCTTCGTTTTGAAGTTTAAGTTCTTCATTTGTTGTAACGATTAGTGCTAAGGCATTTTCTTCGTTACTAACGATTAATTCTGATATGTGTTCATTTTGAGAGATGACTTCATTGTTGGCAGCAATTAATTCTGTGGCATTTGTTTTATTAGCAAGAATTAGTTCTGCTGCCTGTTCTTCTGTCTTTTTTTTCAGATCATTCATAATTATAGAGTATCAAATACCATAAATTTGTTAAGTTGCAATCCATGTTTCTTTTAAATGTATTGACTATTAAAGACGATGTGTCGGATTGCCTACAGGAAAAAATACATAATGCTTATTCAGATCGGGTATGGATGTAACTCCACATTACATCCATAATCAAACAAAAGAAAGATTTGCACGTATCTATAAGTGTTGTTGATGGAAAATTTAGTTGGTTATTTTAGTGATAACACTGATAAATGCAATATTGTTATTTAAAAAATAATAATTTAAGTCATTGCGTTGAAAAAGATGAACCTATGTCGGATAAATAGAAATGTTTAAAGCGTCTTTTATGGCTTAAATGTTCAGTAACTGCTGGTATGATGAACAATTTAATCTGAAAAAGAATTATATGGTTAGATAATATTTTTTTTATTCCGATCTATCGGGTCTTATTCTGTTTCTGTTTTAGGTTTAAAGTAGAATCAAAGAGATTTGAGAGAGGGTTGAGAGAGGGTTCAATGAGGTTTACCCCTCGTAACCCTCAATGAACCCTCAATGAACCCTCAATGAACCCTCAATGAACCCTCTCTCAACCCTGAACAAGTGGAGAGACGGAAAGGAATTCATGGAATCGATGTTTGAATGCAGTCGTTACCTAAACTGAAAACAGTAAATGCAGGAGAAAATCAGGGTTAGTTTGATCTATACGAATGTCGTTTTGTTCGGGCTTTTGATAAAAGGCATTCTTCTGTAATTTTCGTGTTTTTGTGACTGCCGGTATTGGGGATGTCCTAAGTCTTAATGCCTCACAAAGAAATGCAGTGTCCAGACAACATTGGAATATTTATTAGTTTAAATACTAGTGCTTTTACGTAAAATAAGACTTGAAAAAGTCGGGATTTTTAAGGGAAGAGTAGTTTAAAAGGTTGCTTTTCCGTATCTTTGCAGCTACCAAAGGGCTATCAGGAGATATGCCCTGTAACCTGTTATTTTTAACCCGCATTTGAAGTATGATCAAAGACCAAATTGAATCCCTACGTCGTGAACTTGAGCAACACAATTATAATTATTATGTGTTGTCCGCACCGACCATCTCCGACATGGACTTCGATGTTAAGTTGAAAATATTACAGGAACTGGAGGAGGCTCACCCTGAGTTTTTTGATTCCAATTCACCGACACAAAGGGTGGGGAGTGATATTGCTGCCGGATTTAAGCAGGTAGCGCATGTGTATCCAATGCTGTCGTTAGGGAATACGTATTCTGAAGGTGAAGTTCAGGACTTCTATGACAGGGTACGGAAGGGTTTGAATGAAGACTTTGAACTGGTATGCGAATTAAAATATGATGGCACATCCATATCTCTCACCTATGAGAATGGACTTTTGGTGCGTGCTGTTACCCGAGGTGATGGGGATAAAGGCGATGATGTTACTAACAATGTAAAAACTATTCGCAGTATTCCGTTGCGGTTGCATGGCGATTATCCTGCCTCGTTTGAGATCCGTGGTGAAATATTAATGCCCTGGTCGGTATTTGATGAATTAAACAAGGAGCGTGAAGAACAGGAAGAGCAGCTCTTTGCCAATCCGCGAAATGCTGCGTCAGGCACTTTGAAACTTCAGAATTCAAAGGTAGTGGCTTCACGAAAGCTTGATGCCTACTTCTATTACCTGTTGGGTGAAAACCTTCCATCCGATCTGCATTCCGGGAACTTAGAAGCTGCGCATTCGTGGGGCTTTAAAATATCGGAAGCAACTAAAATATGCAAGACCTTGAGTGAAGTATCCGATTTTATCAATTATTGGGATGTTGAACGAAAAAATCTTCCGGTAGCTACCGACGGTATTGTACTTAAGGTAAATTCTATTCCTCAACAGCGTGCGCTGGGCTATACGGCTAAATCACCCCGCTGGGCTATAGCGTACAAGTTCCAGGCAGAAAAGGCCGTGACGCGCCTTAATTCCGTCTCTTATCAGGTGGGACGGACGGGAGCCATTACTCCGGTTGCCAATCTTGATCCGGTACAACTTTCGGGCACAACGGTTAAACGGGCTTCGTTGCACAATGCCGACATCATTGAAGCACTTGATTTGCATATCGGCGATATGGTGTTTGTGGAAAAAGGGGGTGAAATCATTCCCAAGATTACGGCTGTGGATAAAGATGCCCGCATACTGATTGGCGATAAAGTGATGTTTGTAAAAAAATGCCCGGAATGTGGGGCCTCATTAGTGCGTTTTGAAGGCGAATCTGCACATTATTGTCCGAATGAAAATGCGTGCCCGCCTCAGATTAAAGGTAAAATGGAGCATTTTGTCAGCCGTAAAGCTATGAATATCGATGGACTTGGCAGTGAGACCATAAATTTACTGTATCAAAACGGTTTATTGCATAATATTGCCGATATTTATACGCTTAAGATCCCTGACCTGATTCGGTTGGAACGACTAGGCACTAAATCGGCTTATAATATCCAGGCAGGTTCTGTGAAATCAAAAGAAGTACCGTTTGAAAGAGTTGTATTTGCTTTGGGCATTCGTTTTGTAGGAGAAACAATAGCAAAAAAACTGGCGTATGCTTTCAAAACAATTGAAGCGCTTGAACAGGCAACTTTCGAAGAATTAATTGCAGTGGATGAAATCGGGGAACGTATTGCTCAAAGTGTTGTACTTTATTTCAATGATCCGCTTAATATTGAAACAGTAAGCCGATTGAAAGCTGCTGGTCTGCAAATGAGTTTGTCAGAAGAAAAGTTACAAGCTCATGGTACGGAACTTTCAGGACTTTCTATCGTGATAAGCGGAACGTTTTCCCAACATTCGAGGGATGAATATAAAACTATGATCGAGCGAAACGGGGGTAAGAACGTAGGAAGTGTATCTTCCAAGACGTCTTTTATACTGGCAGGTGAAAATATGGGTCCTGAGAAACTAAAGAAAGCAGAAAGTCTGGGTGTGAAACTGGTGGATGAAAATGTATTTCTGGAAATGATTAAAGGATCGTCAACGTCAGAAGATGAGGTTGAATAATAAAAAAGTAATGCTATGTTTGAAAAATTAAATAGATATTTGTTTAACAAGGTTGCAAAAAAGTATATGAGTTTAGCACCCAGGGAACATCGTTTTGTAAGTTATAAAAAGGCTAAAACAATACTTCTGTTATTTGGAAGCGATTATTCTGAAAAAAATCAGAATATTCACAGTATAATTACTGAAATGCAACAGGATGGCAAAAAAGTATGTGCCTGGGGCTTTATTGATAAAAAGGAAATTCAAACGGCTATTTATCCTGATTTTCGGATATTGCATCACAAACAGACTGATTTCTTTCATAAGCCGCTTGTGTCGGTTATTAATGAATTGCAGAATTCCAAATTCGATTTATTAATTGATTTGACTCTGAAGCAGGTAGTCCCATTGGAATATCTGGCCACGTATGCTAATGCATCTTTTAAAACTGGAATACGAAAAACAGATTTACCCATCTATGATTTTGCATTAGATGTAGAAAAAGTACGAACTCAAACCGAATCATCAGAACTGTCAGAAAGCACGGTTGATGAAACTTACCTCTATAATCAGATTATTTTTTACCTTAAAAGCATACAAACTACAGATTAAAACTGTACTTTTGCAAACAAATTGTATTCCTTCTACCGATGATTAATAATAAACTGACAGGAATGGGTGTCGCATTGATAACACCCTTCAAAAATGATGAATCGATTGATTACGACGCCTTAGCCCGTTTGGTTGAGCATCTCATAAAAGGCGGAACTGATTACCTGGTAGTATGTGGAACTACTGCAGAAACTCCTACACTTACCGATCAGGAAAAAGAAGATATAACCCGCTTTGTTATTCAAACTGCCGCAGGCCGTTTACCTATTGTGCTTGGCGTTGGTGGAAACAATACCAAAGCTATTGTCGAAAGACTACAAACTGCTGATTTTAAAGGAGTCGATGCTATACTATCAGTAACACCGTATTATAATAAACCTTCCCAGGAAGGTATGTATCAGCATTTTGCTGCTATAGCCAAAGCCTCTAAACTTCCAATCATTCTTTATAATGTGCCGGGTCGTACCGGTGTTAATATGTCTGCCGAAACAACGTTACGACTGGCAAAAGAATTTGATAATGTTGTTGCTGTGAAAGAAGCTTCCGGTAATTTTCCCCAAATAGATGTTATTATCAAAAATAAACCGAAAGACTTTATGGTTATTTCGGGAGATGATGGCATTACCTTTCCTTTGATTACTTTGGGTGCCGTAGGTGTTATTTCTGTTATTGGTAATGCTTTCCCCCGGGAGTTTAGCCGTATGGTAAGGTTGGCTTTACAGGGCGATTACGATAATGCACGACAAATCCACCAGCACTTTAATGAATTGATTCAATTGATTTTTGTAGAAGGTAATCCGGCCGGTGTAAAGAGTATGTTGGCCGTAATGGGTTTTATTGAAAATAAATTACGGTTACCTCTGGTACCGAATACTATTACAACCTATGAAAAAATTCGTATTGTACTGAATGAATTAAATATCAAATGCTAGCCGTAATTTAATGTGCTAACTCTAACATTCTGCAATCGACTGAGAAAATGATTTTTGTTTTTCAAAAGCTGTTAACAGGATATAATAATTTAAAATTTTAATTTGTTATGAAGCCTTTCAATAATAGTGCATTGAAAAAAACTGTTCTCTTCCTGTTTTTAATTGTAATTGCAGGTGTTGTTATTTTCCTGTATATACCTTCCAATTCTTATATTCGTCGCGCGTTAATCCATCTAAAGCCGAAAATAGATCAATATACCATTTTTGAAAACAGAGTGGTTAAAGCAGATAATCCACATCCCTGGGAGTTTGCTTCAGACGTAGAAAATAAGCAGATTGCACCTGAATTTTCACCAGACTTTAAAAAATACCAAACAGTTGGTTATATTGTTATTCAACATAATAAAATCATTCTGGAACAATACTGGTATAATTATACTCCATTGAGCCTTAGTAATTCATTTTCAATGTCGAAAAGTATTATTTCGCTGTTAATAGGCTGTGCTATTACTGATGGTTATATTAAAAATGTTGATCAACCTGTTAGTGATTTTTTACCTCAATGGACTTCTTATGAAGGCAAAGTGTTGACAATTAAAGATCTTTTGACCATGAGTGCCGGTGTTGAATGGGATGAATCGTATAGCTCGCTTATGTCGAAAACCACCCAGGCTTATTATGGCAAAGATTTATGGAAACTTGTGCAGACTGAAAAACTAATTGAAAAGCCGGGTGTTCGTTTTAATTACCAAAGCGGAGTATCTCAGATTTTAGCATTCGTACTTCAGAAAGCGACTGATAAAACCATTGCTGATTACGCTTCTGAGAAAATATGGACACCAATTGAAGCTGAAGAAGATGCACAATGGTCGCTTGATCATAAGGATGGCCATGAAAAAGCATATTGTTGCTTTAATACCAATGCCCGCGATTTTGCAAGGTTAGGTCAGCTGATATTGAATAAAGGAATGTGGGATGGCGAGCAGGTGGTGGATTCAAACTATCTGCGTGAAGCTACTACTCCGGCTAGCTGGCTTAAATTTACCCGGAAACTTCTACCCGGAGAAACTACAGCGAGGCCACCTGTTCCTTGTACTTTCTATGGCTATCAGTTCTGGCTGGTTAATTATCATGGACTGAAGATTGTAAATATGCGAGGTATGTTAGGGCAATATATCTTAGTGATCCCTCAACTGGACGCCGTCATTGTGCGTCTTGGGAAAAAACGCGACAAAGAATATAATGTTGAACAGGAATATCCGAAAGACCTGGAAATTTGGGTAAATGCAGGCCTTGAAGTGATAAACCGCCAGCATTAATTCCCAAACAGCTTGTCGGTGAATGCTGAATTTTAATAAGTAACCAGATAAAGAAGCTATTATTTCTTTCTCAAAAAACACTCCTTGGTTCTTATTCACCATTTGATATTTTAAATATAACAAAAGAGGTTGTCTGTTTTTCAGATAACCTCTTTTGTCATCAGCACCCCCTTGTTTATTGAGAGATTTATCTTACAACTCTATCTCGTTTATTTCTAACCTGTGAATTATGTAACTTATAACCAAAGTTTTGTAACTTTTAATTCTAAAGTGATTCTACCTTTGTTTTGTTATGAAGATTTATTCATAACACAAAAAAATGTTATGAAATGAAAACAAAATTACTAATTACATTAACAGCAGCATTCTTGTTTTTAATGCCTAATGCAAATTTTGGTCAGTCAATAAGTTTAGGAACTGCTGCCAATTTTGTGTTTTTTTCAACGAATGGCTCTGTCAGTAATACAGGTATTTCTCAACTTACCGGTAATGTAGGTACAAATAATGGATCAAGTACCGGTTTTGGAAATGTAAATGGTGTAATGCATGACCAGGATGGTTCAGCTGCACAGTGTTCAGCTGATTTATTAATTGCTTATAACCAATTAAACAGTGCCATACCAACTTTCTTCCCGGCTGCTTTGCTTGGAAACGGTGCAACTCTTATTCCAGGAGTATACTCCGTTACCGGAGCTTCTTCATTGAACCTGGGTTTAACATTGGATGCTCAAGGTGATGCTAATGCAAAATTCATTTTTCAACTAAATGGTTCTTTCTCCGCAAATGCAGAATCTAAAATCCATTTAATAAATGGAGCATTGGCATGTAATGTCTATTGGAAGGTTGAAGGTTTGGTAAGTCTGGCACCCGGGACATCTATGAAAGGAACAATTATAGCCAATAACGCTGCTATTATTGTAACTACGCGAGATACCATTGAAGGAAGAGCCCTTTCTACAGTCGGAGCTATTACTATCGATGGAGCATTTGCCTACACACCTACCGGTTGTGAAAGTCCATATTTAAGCGGGCCAACTGCACCTGATCTTAAATCAACTGCATGTTTTACCCTGTTCTCTGCTGACGGACCGGTATCCAATACCGGAGTTTCAACAATAACAGGGAGTGTAGGAACAAATGTAGGTTTGACCACCGGATTTGATCCTCTGCTTGTAACAGGCGCAATTCATCCGATTCCTGATGGAACAACTGCGCAATGTGCTGCCGATTTGCTTACTGTGTATAATTATCTGAATGTTTTACCTGATGACATTGAGTTGTTGTATCCTGCACAGTTCGGAAGAAATCTGGTTTTAACTCCTCATACTTACATTATGAAGGCTGCAGCTGTATTTACCGATTCATTATACCTCAATGCCCAAGGTAATCCCGATGCCATATTTGTAATTAAGATAAATGGTGCTTTAACCACTAGTACTTATTCAAAAGTGCTTTTGATAAATGGAGCTCAGGCTAAAAATGTCTATTGGTTGATCCAAGGTGCAGTGAGTATAAATAATTATTCAGTTTTCTGTGGTACAATTATATGTAATAACGGTGCATTAGGTGCCATTAATACCGGAGTAATTCTTAATGGCAGAGCACTTACAACTACAGGTGCTTTAACTTCTGCTGCTATTACTTCTATCATGCCTGCCAATTGTTCACTGACTGATGTAACTTCTGTCAATACTAACAATCAGGTAATGTCAATTGCTCCAAACCCTTTCAATTCATTTACTACAATTACTTTAAATGATGCTTCAAAAAATATCGGATATGAACTAAATTTATACAATGAATTGGGAAAAGTTGTAATTAGCACGTCCATTACAAATCAAGTGACAACTCTTGAAACCACTCGACTTCATTCAGGGATTTATTTCTACCGTGTTTTAGATAATGGAAAACTTGTCCAATCAGGGAAATTGATTTCACAGCAATAAAAATTTATAGATAAAAAAGAACGTCTTACAATTTTGAAGGACGTTCTTTTTTTGTTAGCGAACTTTATCTTCTAATCACTGAAAGGTTTTATCAAGCTCATTTATAGCTTATTTTACTATCTATCGTTCTTTCTTCATTAAATTAAAAAGAGTATATCCGTTTTCCTGTCTTAAATAAAATAATCTTTAATGTGTGAATAATGCAAGTCTTTTCAGAAATTGTGTAATTCAAAAAAAGAATAAATATACCACCTTTGTGAAGTGATAATTCATTCACCATTTAATAGACAATAATATGTACTTAACAGAATTAAAAGGAACCTGGGACGAACAGAAAGGCAAATTAAAACAAAAATTTGCAGCATTAACTGATAATGATTTAATGTTTACAGAAGGCAAAAAAGATGAGATGTTTGGGAGATTACAAATGAAACTTTCAAAATCAAAAGAAGAATTGCGTGAGATAATATCTGCTCTTTAATCAACATAGTATGACTAAACTCATACAGAGCAGTAAAATTTACAAACTACATTAACCGTTGATATGAATGAACTTGGTGAGTCATTGAATAACTTAACTTCGGGTTATAATGAATTAAAAGATAGTTAGAAAAATAATCTGATAACTTGTTTTTTGGTTGGTAATCAAAAAGGAAGAAAAAGTGTGAATCATGTAAATCTTCAATTGAATTATGTAACGTGCCAGAATTTGAATAAAAGTATCTTTGTCCGGTGTTATTAAATATAAAATTAAAAAATAATCAATATGAAAAAAACAATTGTTTTAATTCCTGTCTTGCTTATGTTTATGAGTGCGACATATCTTCCTTGCCTGGCTCAGGATAAAAAGACTATGCAATTTGGAGTAAAAGGAGGTCTGAATTTATCGAATTTATATACGTCCGATGCTTCAAGTTCGGATATGATAGCCGGTTTTAATGTTGGGGTCTTTGATAAATTACCCATAACTAATTCTTTTGCCATTCAACCTGAATTTTCTGTGACAACAAAAGGTGCTACTGTTACTTATAATAACCTTCTTATTGATGGTACAGCTAAATTTAATTTAACGTATCTGGAAGTCCCTTTGTTATGTGTTGTAAATGTTACTAAATTACTTAATGTACAGTTTGGACCCTATGTGGCCTATTTGATTGATGGTAAAGTGAAAAATGAGGCTAACATTAATTTATTCAACTTTGAACAAAATATTGATGTAAATGATTATAACCGTATTGATGCAGGTGTCGTTTTAGGAGCCGGATTGGATGTCGGGGCAATTACCATGGGTGCACGTTATAATTGGGGAATGACCAAAGTAGGTAAAACCAAGTCATTCTTAGGTACAGACTATACAGTTCCGAATGCAAACAATGGCGTTATTAATTTTTATTTAGCTGTTGCATTTAATTAATTCATAAAAAATAAATGGATGAACAAAATCCATATTACAATTTAATAATATATAAAATTAAGAATATGAGTAATTTACTTTATTTAATTGCCGTAATACTTATTATTATTTGGGCAATTGGTTTTTTTGCGTATAGTGCAGGTAGTATCATTCACATACTATTGGTTATTGCAATAATATCCATATTGTTTAGGATAATAAGAGGATGATAAATTTGTAAACCATAAACTGATAACAAAGTTTTAATAACTATTTACACAGAAAAGGAAAGCATTATGCTTTCCTCTTCTGTGTAAATAGTTATTAAAGTGCTGGCTAATTGAAACTTATTTGTTGTGATGGATAGATGATTTTAAATCATCCAGCTCTTTTATTACATATTGATACTAATTGAATTGAATTTACATACTTGCATACATTTCGTGCAGCCGGTACATGCAGCAGCATCGTACATAAGCACATGTTCATGTATCAGGGTATTCCCGATAAATACAAAAGATTTGTCAATTACATTGTTGGGACAGGCTTTAATGCATTCCCAGCAGGCTGTACAAGCGTAAGTGTCCAATTGTACGAATGCAGTAAATGTATTGTCGCGTTTAAATGAAATTGATTCCATGTTGGTCTGTAATTTTTTGAAGATGTAAGAAATGTGCCTGGCATAATGCCGGATATTTAGTTTCTCGACCCTGAAACTTTTTCAATGATAGAAAGACCAAATGATTTGTCTGTTTGTAATTGAAATCAGGTCGTGTACCATGCTTTGAATTCAGAAACGCGGGCTTTGCTCACAATGATTTTATCGGGGACTGTAACAAATAGGTTTACAGATACTTTGCTTCCAAACCATACTGAGATATCTTTGATAGCTTTATGAGCAACAATGTATTGACGGTTGGCTCTGTAAAACAGCGCGGGATCAAGTTGGGTATATAAATCTTCAAGCGAACTGTCGATATTATAAACTTGATTTTCCTCGGTAATAATCTTTACCATTTTGTTCTCGCTGTAGAAACAAGCTATTCTATGAATGGCCAATGGAATGAATTTATCTTTATATGGAATTAAAAAGTTTGATTTATAAACTACTTTCGCTTGTTTGAAAGCAGCAAGCACACTGGATATCATGTCTGCATTGTCCGTTTTTGATGTCGATAAGCTTCGTAGTTTTACCACTGCACGTTCCAGATTTTTCTGGTTAATAGGTTTGAGCAAATAGTCAATACTGTTTACCTCGAAAGCTTTTAGAGCATACTCATCATAGGCGGTGGTGAAAATAATCGGACAAGAGATTTGTACTTTTTCAAAAATAGAAAAAGCAGAACCATCAGCCAGATGAATGTCCATAAAGACTACATCAGGAGTATTATTCAATGAAAACCATTCAATGCTTTCCTCAACACTTTGCAAGACGGCAATTACACGGATGTCATCATCTAACTGACTAATTAATCGTTGCAAATTCTGACCCGCAACAAGCTCGTCTTCTATTATTAATGCTTTCATCTCGGTTGTTATTAATTTTAGTGTCTTTCAGTTCTTTAATCAATGGTATCTCCACGCAGAAAACGTCCGTCATGGTGATAGATACTTCTTTTTGGAACAAGAGTTGATATCTTTCACGCAGGTTTGCAAGTCCGATACCTTCGCCCTGTTCAGCTTCTTTCTTTAATTGAATGATATTCCAGACCTTGATCGTGTCATTCGAAGTGGTTTCGATAGTAAGTACCAACGGATACCTAGTACTGATTACATTATGTTTTACGGCATTTTCTACCAATAACTGCAGGCTAATGGGCATAATATACCAGCTCTTATATTTTTCATCAATTTTATACTTAATCTGAAAGTTGTCACCATATCGTATTTTCATAAGGTGGGCGTACGATTCTGTAAAATTAAGTTCCTCATTGAGATACATTATTTCCTTATTGCTGATGGCATAGCGGAATACCTGTGATAAATGCTGGACATATTCGTGGGCTTTATAAGTATCCATGCCAATAAGTCCGTCGAGCGTATTCAATGAGTTGAATAGGAAATGAGGATCAACCTGGTTTTTCAATACTTCATAACGAATACGGATATTGTCTGCAATGAGTCTTTCATTTTCAAGTAAAGTTTGTTGGCGTTGATCAACAGAA
>Ga0302285_10001291_pt1 | contig 13812 bp, 2 predicted proteins | sample III_Fen_E2_2_FD_200455 | JGI IMG/M metagenome (GOLD analysis project Ga0302285, IMG submission 200455) | Peat permafrost microbial communities from Stordalen Mire near Abisko, Sweden - III_Fen_E2_2 | ecosystem: Environmental > Terrestrial > Soil > Wetlands > Permafrost | place: Sweden: Abisko...
CTTAATAATATTCATTTAATTCAGCCGATAAACTAATTATTCATGGTTAAGAATAACAATAACAATAAAGAATACAAGAATACTAACTCACTTTAGATGTACTCGAGCAATGTAATTTTTATTCCTCTAATTCCTTCAAATTCAATAACACTCTCTTTACAATCTCAAATAAGAAAAATAATCTCCTCCCCGTTTAATATCTCCTCTCTCCCCCATTAGAAACTCATATCAATATCCATCTGCTATAGTCAAAAATCAGATGATTAGAAATAATCCCCTATCTTCCTTCTTTTCCAATAAAAAATAAACCTAAAGAAATCAAAATAACTAAGGAAACAAGAACAAAAAGCAAACAAATAAAAAATGAGCTCCGATCCAACCGCCGCCGTCGCTAGAGACTACACTTAAGAAAGATCAGTCAAGAAGCACTTCATCAGCTATCCATTAAAATTCTGGTGGGGTCTCAATAAATTCGAGACTTTCCAAGGACTCCATTCGTTCTTTGGTAATGCCGCCGATTTAGTCGTCTCTGGATTTGCAGCTGTCATTCCAGGAATCCCCGGAAGAGACAATTCTTCTTACATCTAGAACTCAGTCAGACTGACAAGATTCAGAAACTTCGATGAGAAGACTCAGTGAAGAATAGGAGAACAAAAGGATTCGAGAGAGATTGGATTCTGATTTTTGTCTGTTTAAGAATAGGATAGACATAGATGATAAGATATGCATATGAAAGGAATCATAGATAATTATTGCTGATTTTGCTATTGTAGCTTTACTTGCATGTCATACAGTCACTCACTTGCGCGCACATACATTAATTAATGCCATTGATTCAATTTAAAATATTAGTTTTTTTGAATTCTCGAACATAATAAGCATATGATGTATCCAATGTTTGATTTTAACTTTTCGATGATTTTCATAGATTTCGAAGAGAAAACATAAATCTTTCTTGAAATCTCTTTCAGGGAAAATCAATCTATCAACGATTATCCTAAGAGATACTCTTGTATATCTTCTGATTGGGGATAAGTGTTAACAAAAGTTGCCTATTTATTCGACTATGGATGAGTTTAAACAATGCTTGATGAGATACTGTTACTTAAAAATGCCTTCTTATTTGAAAGTCTAGAATAAATGATGAGAGACAATTGATAGCCAAAAGACTCTGTAAAAGATAATTTTTCAAAATATTTGCAGACGAAGTTGATATTTTTCAACCTAAAAAATGCTGATGAAAGTCAAATGATAAATACAAGAGTTACCAAGCAATCAATAGCTCTGTGAATGTTTCAAACAAATAACCTTTTTGGTTTTCAATTTTATTGAAGGAAAAATATTTGAAGGTGAAAGGAAGGAAGTTTGTCGAAAAATTGCATAGAATCTTGATTAAATAATAAATCTTTTTATCCGAATTGAGTTTATTATAATAGTTAAAAAAGCAATCAGTGCAATCTTAAATCTCTAAAGGCAAAAGAAGCTTAACTAGCTCACAAAGAAGCAAAGAGTACTTTAGAACAATCAATCATTATGTTGTTAGAAGCTACAGGCATTGCAGTTGGAGGTCTAGCACTTTTAGCGGGATACTATTATGTCCTTACCATCGACATAGAGTTCCTAAAAGGGATTGCATTTGGTTTTGTTCTGTGTTTGGTTGCTGAAATATCCGGAGTAGTTGCTTACTTAAGGTGGCGCATACTCAAAAACTAAAAAGAATCTCGCATCACTTTGAGAATGCGTAACATAAATATAAACAAATAATTATTATAAAATGTTTGTGTTTTGGAAGTGAATTTGGAGGTTGAGAAGATGTTCGCAGCCGAAACGGATGAAGAAATCGAAGATAGATTCAAAAAACGAAACTTCTTCATCAACTAGGTTAGATGAACTTTATTTAGGGGTTTCTGCTAACTTAATGCTTTATCCTTAGTATTCTCATGAGAAGAAACTGATGTCAAGAGTTTATACGAAAGATGAAACCTACACAACATTTTAACTGCATAAAAAAGGAATCAAAACTGATTAAACAGGAGATATTATTATGCCTGGAAATTTAGGGAGAAATGAGCAGCATTTAGACAATCAAAGCGCATCTGGATCAAGAAAGGGAGAACAAAAGTCTTAAGAAAATGGCGAAAAGCCGGTTTAATCTAAGGAAACTATCCAAGAAAAGAAAAAACATATTCTCGAAGAAATAGCCACTCTTACGTTCGAGAAAGTCGGCAAAAAGCTTTACTTGAATAAAATCAATTAATTTAGAAAATTCTTAGAAATTTTCATTAATATCGAGAAAAATTTTGCAAAAGATTTAAAATCTATCGGAAAGCCTCGCTTTCTTAAGACGCCTATGTTCGATTTGGTTATCCGCAGAGACGAACGCTGCTAGCATTCTTTTCGAATTAATGAAGTAGAACCTCATTTCAGAGATGATTTTAACCAAATCATCCAGCTGACTGAATCTAGCTAGCATTCTTACGCTTCCAAGATTATTGTTCTTCCAAATTGGCTTTATCTCAAGAATATTTTCCTAGAAATGAGCAGAATTCATGAGTAACTTGTGTAGTACATTCAATTCGGAGTGTTCGATCTATCGAAGGTGCTAATTGAAGAGTATGAAGAAAAATACAAAAAACTCAAATAACTTAAGGAAGAAGCTCAAGCTCAAATAGCAAAAAAGATGGAAGAAGCCAAGGCACAAGAACTAGCTTACAACGAAATCTCCAAGAAAATTAAAACCATGGCTTAGGTTTATGAGGTGATAATGACACAGTTCTTTAAATAATTTCCAAATTTTAATAATGTATTTTGGATTTTGAAGAAAGGATAATAGACACAGAACAAGGAACTAGCACGAAAGAGAGTTGAATTGAAAGGAGAAATTGAGCTTTTACTTTACGATAAAAACAATGGAAAAATCAAAGTGTATGCTGGCTATGAAGCTCTCCACAAAGCAAGATAGGATGCAAACAAAGTTAATGGAAAAATAGCTGTGTTTCGCAAGGAGTGGGAAAAGTAAGAAACAAAACTTGGTGTAAAATGAATTCTAAATTATTTTTATTGTTTCAAGGCGATTCTAGACAATGTTCAAAACTAGCATGAAAAGCATAATCAGTGGGTTTTATGAGATGACAAAAGATATTTAAAAAAATATGAAAAGCGCATTATTAAGCAATATCAAATAATCCAGGAATACTCGAACTGACGATATTGATAAGCAGAGCTTCAAGGAGGACGAATCTCGTGCTTCTCTTTCCTAGCATGGTTCAACAGCAAGTCGAAGGAGATTACCTGACAATATTGTGAAACAGGAAATCTCAAATTCGAAAAAAGTTAATTTTGTCTCACAGGGTGGGTAGTTCTCAAACCCAACTTTGATATGCGCTGACCATTAAAAGCAGTTAGTAGAATTCTAAACCAATTTATTGAGGTTTGAAAGAGAAGAAGGGGAAATAGATAAATATGAAACAGAAGTTACTATCTTAGTGGAAGATATTTGTGCATCTTTGACTAGTTATATGAATGAGTTTGAAGGGAAGATTAGTAAGTGTGATCAGTTAGGCAAAATGGGAGACGACATTATTTATGAGTAACTAGGAAGTTTTATTTAAATCGATCTCACGGATAACTCAAAGCGGTTTTTAAGAACTATGGTTCTATAAATTTAGTAAAATCTTAAGCCTTTTCACAATACAACTCAAAAGGCTATTTAAGGCTTAGTGGAGGAGAGAAAAACATTCAGAAGATTAGTCGCTGCTGTCGAGCAGCTGTAAAACACGCTTAACCGCACTGTTTAAGATTGGTAGCAGCGAGGAGGATCACCTGCTAGTTTCTTCTAGAAATATGATTTTTTGAAAAAATAGTTTGATGAAAGCTACGAAAGAGTCTATAAAAGCAGGGAGAAAGTAGAGTAAGCTATTGGCATTCATGAGAAAGGAGTAGAGTACTATAAGAAACTAATTGTAAATGCTCTTGTTTCATTTGCAAACTAATCCTCAGAAAAACTAGAAATAATCGAAAACAATTCAGATTAGCTCTTGACTTAAGACAATGAAAACCAAGATGCTGTTCACGGACCAGACTCGGTTTCTGTCCATTCCAATGCTTCAAACGCTTCATCTTAATCCTCTCACGGAAGGAAAGCCTTAATGAAAAGGTAGATCCATATTAATAAGTTGAATTCTTTCTGTAAAATAATTCTCATTTTTGTTGCAACTAGGTCAAGTACATTCTTCACAGGGAATGAGTTCATGCACAACTACCATTAAGAAGACGAAGTAAATGAAAATGGTCTGCCATTCGCACCTTCAATGATAAATGATCCATCCAATCGCAATGCAGCTAAAATCATCACTTAGCTTCTGAAAGTGTTCTACTATTAATGGAAAGATGCCAGCTATTTCAAAGAGAAAATTAAAAAAGAGCTGTACATCTCTCTCAACAAGAAGCTGGAAGACTCTCTTGAAGAAATGATAGTCACCAAATTGATTGTATTTTGTTTTTGATTCTTTTAGCATTCAAACTATTAATTATTAATTGACTTTCTGGAATGATATTGAAATTCAAAAGATTAAAGGAGAAGGCCCAGATGTCAAATCCATTGTGCCTTAACCAAGTGAAGCCCATGAGTTCCTGATGGACCTTGAGCTTTCTTATAAAGGAACAATATACTTTGAAGTCGAAACAGCATATCATATAGACTGGCCTAAAGTAATAATTTTTGATTATATCTTGTAATTGATTAATCTTTTCTTCAGCCTGACTCCTACAAGATTCCCTTGACAGTGAAAATTAAGCTCAATGAGTTTTACTCTATTCTAAGGGTCTGCTATGTCCCTCGAGTCTACGGAAAAAGCTGGTAATCTTTCATTTTAATATTAAAATAGGTGTAATATTTTTAAATTAACTTAGGTTCTCTTTTATTGGTGAACCTGCAATCTCCCTTGATATTGATCCAATTATCTCCAAGAAATACTAAGTATCACGCATACCAAGAGTAAGAAAATTCAAAATTTACTGGATTCTTATTTATAATTTTGTTATCTCCAGGTGACATCCTTGATTCAGGAAATCATAAGTTAAAAAATAAAGAAAATGACGTTTCCAAACAGGTAATTAATTGAATAATTTCTTAGCTAATTATTGTTGTATTTTTACAGAGATTCAATCAAAATTCCAATGTCAAAAGCAGATAAAGAAATATCCTCAATTCGGGATAAGCTCCTTCATAAAAAACAAACTTTCGTTAGTCCTCCAGTAGTAAATATGGCAAATATGGCATCTCCATCAAAATCGTAACCACTATCGAATTCGAACAAGAGTTGAATCGACAAATAAAGACCAAGAATCGATAAATCAAAAAGAATAATAATATATTTTACTTTTCAACAAAAATTACAATACAATCTAGGCTATCTCTTCAGTCTATTTTTTCTTCGACGGAGGCAGCTTTAGATTTTGCAATGCGATAGAGTACATATTGTTCAATACACTGTACTATTAACTTGGAAATAGTAAAATCTTCTTTCTTTTCTTTGAAATAAACTGAAATCTTCTCTTTATTGATTTGAAGGAATTCTTAAAAGACAATTTAATCGTCTTCAGTGAATATTTTTTTCATCGTATCATGAATTGTCTTTGAAATTGATTCTAAAGTATCTAATAACAACAATAAAAAAGAGATTTGAATAAGAAAAATGAATCATTAAACCAAAAAGTAATTGTTTTTGTATGTAATGTATCAAAGTTAAATAATGTACCTTCCGTTTCTGATTTCTGAGGCTTTTTATATGTGAATTATATTGTTATCTTTGGACCGAAAAATTACTTTTCGAAATTTAATTATTAGTAATACAATCTCCATGAAGTTTTAACTTATTCTCCCTCTGTCAACTAAGATTTCTGGATCTTCAAATAGTTCTAAATATCCAAAGAGAATGCAATATGCATAATCTCCCCCTTGTTCACCTTGATAGCAGGGTAATAGCTAGTTTCTGTTATGCCAGAAATGCATTAGAGGAAAACATCGTTAGGCCAATTCTCTGAACCATTATTAGATATTTCTTGAAAGACTACAATACTCCCATCAGACAAAATGTCGCTTGAAAAACTCAGAAGAAGCTTTGCTCTATATTGAGAGGATTGAGTTACATTTACAATTGATGATGTGAGACTATTTCTGTTTGAAGCAAACACATAAGATGATGTCAGCTTGGATGAAGCAGCGGAGTAAAATGTGGATTTTAAACAGATCAAAGTGGTATTAGAAGCAGCTCCCTTTTAAACTTCTTAGCTACTTTCTACAATATTCTACGAAGTCACTTACATTTTAGAATGATTCTAATTGTTTATGACTTCTAAGACTTAAGTATCACATTAAATTTACTCTATTTTTTAACTCTCTGCAAGACTTCCTACTTTTAAATTTTAAAGAGGAGACACATCTTAAGGAGTTATTGTCAGTTGATTTTTGGGTTCTTATGAGGGCGGTATGGCTATTTCACTGCTTTGAATTATTTTATTTTCTTAATTGAGATTTTCATTTGGAATTGTATCATTGGAATTCAATCCTGGATATATTTGGTGCAGTTAGTTTTGAGATTTGAAATTATGATTAGAAGAAATACGTCCACTTGGTTTAAATTGGGAATTATCTTCGAAATTATCAGATACCGTTTCGAATTTGGGCTCTTTTGCAGATGTTCCCTCCATTAAATCGAATTAAGATGTTATTATTTCTACGGGAGGGTTCAGAAATACTGTGGATGATTTATAGTCATGTCTTTGATTGGGGATAGAGTGCTAAAGATGATAATCTGAAGAAGAATTGAGAGGAAGGTTATCTTTGCAGTTTGAAATTCGCTCTTATGCTGCTACATGATTATTTAAGCCAGTTTTGAAAGCTCCATTAGAATTGGTTTATGGTTAACTCAAAATCTAAGAAGTTTAAAAATTTGTCTAAGGAATTATCTTAATGCTTTTTTCTAATTAACTCATTCTTGGAACTGCCTACTGAGTCTACTATTGGTTCATTACCATTTTGTCATCTTTTTAAATTTAAACAACTCGATGAGATGAATCATGACATTCTTCACATGTTTCACAAAGAAGATATTCATTGTCATTATTTTCTTGTTTTTGAGTATTTTCACTGTGTAAATTTGCAGTATCAGACCCTGCTGCTTAGCTCTTACAATCTATGCACAGATAAACATAATTTTCATTTTCAAATTTTTTCTTGCATTCCCAGCATTTCTGAGAACAAATGAAGCTGATGATGGCTTTTTGTTCTGTTGGCTCCGAAAGTGTATTTCCCACATTTGCAGTTGAGTTAACTTCTTCCAGATTAAGCATACGTTAGAGACAGCTCATAATTTCTTTTGGAATAATTTTCCCTATTTTTTACTGCCTGACCGAAACACTTTTCAACAAGATTTCAGACTCTTTTAGTTTTTATCTTGTGACACTTTGAATAATATTCAATACTCTATTATCTTCAATAGTTAAAAATCCAGTGCCTTAACAAGCTTTACAGTCACTTTGTGGAATGAAAGGGGGAACTTCTTTATTAAGAGCATTGTTTGTTGGAGTTTTCAATTCATTTTAAAGAGGTTCTTTTAACTTTAGTTCCTCTGATCGGATGATACATTTCTCACAAGGAATTTAGACATTGGATCCTGAACGCTGAGCGGTGGTGCTGAGGGAAAAGGGCCGATTATATTCTACTTTATTCTAGGTCAAAGTATTTGAAGAATCTAATTTGAAGAGAGGAGGTGATGTAGAGTACTCTCTCTTTTTATTATCCTCAACATCTTCACTGCAAACATGATTAGAGCTTCCTTGTGCTCCTTTTGCTGGCTAAGGTATAACTACATTTGAAAGATCTCTGGACTACGTTACTTAATTCGAATATTAACTTGTTTAAGCTGTCCCAAAATTTCCAACATTTCCACTAATTCCTAAAGTATTTTAAGAATAGTTTGATTGCTAAGCAGTAGAGACTTATCTAATATCCACAGTCTATGAAACAATAGAACTTCCTGAGTTATTTCCAGCTCCTGTTTTGATTGCTTTAAGAAAAAAAGGAATTTAGCTTCCAGATGTATTATTCTATTCCTATTCCTGATCTGGGTTGATTGAGTTTGTTCTTTTGATTGAAGTAACTGCCCTCTTCCCTATCAATGGTGATAATACCTCATCACTCTCCATAGGATTAATAATATTTATCATCTCTGCACCCTGATTATTCATAAACTAGTTGTCTTATTTACTTATTTAAGATTCCTAATTGAAAAACTTCGAAGTAGAATTTAGATCTTATGGAACCCAAGCTGCATTCTTGTTGCTAGCTTTGAATGTGAAGTTAATATTATTCTACCCTGAATTCTCAGAACCTGCATTCAAATTCGCTTTCCCGTTTGTGAAACTTATATTTCCTTGTAATGTCTATTACTAGGAAGTCTAGGAAGTAAAACCTAACAAAGGAAGTTATTCTACCTGGCTTTAGTTTGCAGAATTTTGAATTTTGGCATTGTTGAAAGTAGAATTCGGATTGTCGTTTGAAGTGTGCGCTTCCGAAGTGTGTTTCGAAAGTTATATAGGAGCTTAAGAAGAGTGCGACTGATTAACAGCGTTGGTGTTAGTGCCACTGTTATTTCCAGCATTGTTATTGTTACTTGTATTAGTTGTTATTATATTCCCTGCTCCACCTGAAATACCTCCTCCTCCAATGATTCCCGAATTCATTCGCAAGCTATTACCAAACTAATTGCTAAAAGCACCTTGGGATTAAAGAAGCATCATCATTTAAAGGAACTAATTCTAGCTGGATTCTATGGTTCCTGGTTGAAACTATTGCTACCCAATGCAGGAAGCGAAAACATTATTACTGGAGGTAAACATATTATTGTTATTACTAGAGGAACGAGGACTCATTTTATTAGCAATTTTAGGCTGAGCTGTAATGTTCTAGTAAGACGTTACATAAGGATTTACAAGAACTCCAAGAGCTCCATTAATCTAAGCAGACTGCGTTTGCTACGGGGCAAACTGCTAGGATCCTATTGTTGCTGTAAGAGAATTCGGTTATTAATGATTGTAATGGTAATACTATTTATATGATTTGGAATCAACACGAAACTTGATGGATTTCAGCTATTCCTGAAGACAGTACTCATAGCAGGCCTCATAATCACTTTAACTTTCAATATTGATAGAGTCATTATCACAGTCTTCATATTTAAAGCAGAAATTCTCTGGCAATCTACTCTCATATTTCTAATGTACAATATCTTCTAAATCAGCAAAACTCGCAGGAAATCTTCCAATGCGAAAGCAATCTCCACCGATCACAATCTTGATGATGATTTAGTTTCCTTGCATGCTTACCTCGCTGTTGATTCAATAAATCCTAGCACTTTTCTCTTTAGCTTCAAAAGAGCTCTTTCGGATACCTTAAGAGTAGCTCTCCTTTAAAAATCTATAGTTACTGCAAATTATTTATTTGTATTTTATGTATTTGAAGTTTCTATTCTCCGCCCGCGCTTTGCGATGATCCTTTTATTTTATCTGTCTCCACAGCAGCGGAGAGATAATAATAGTGTTAGTACAATACACAGACTAGTAAATCTTTTCAATTTGCATCAGAGATTCTTTTCTTCAATTATCTGATCCCACAACAAATATTTTAAGCAAATCTTTCAATCAAAACTCATATTTGCTACAATGTTTCTAAGCATTTCCTTCTAGAAGTTGTCTAAAATTGTCTAATTATGTTTTGATTACCTCTTTGTAAGGTATAACTTTAAAAAGAATTGTCTATTTCATTAGGCATTCTTCTCGTCCCTCTTAAACTGCTTTATTCTTCCAGTGTATTTAAAATATCTGTGATGCCCCCTCTTTTCTATTCTAACTCAAAACCAAATCTGCCTAATAAAAAATAAAAGTTAGAATTATTCCCGAAATCTATGGATTAATACAGCTAGAACTAATTTTATTGAGAGGACTTCTGAAAAGATCGGTGAGGTTGAGAGAAAGAAATATCAGTTTGTTTGGGTTTTTATTACATTGGCCGAAAAGATGAAGTATTCGATTCTCGAGAAATAGAATTTGTTTTTATTTCTTAAAAAATTAAGAAATAGCATAATAAATATAATAACTTATTGTACAATACTTAGGAGAAAACAATTATTTTTGTTCCATTACACTGTCCTCTTTGTCTGATACCAAAACAAGCAAGATACAAAATTCAAAAACCTAAGCTTTTCTTTGAGCAATAAGGAAAAATTGATACTTTACATAATTTATGTTTCCATCTTCACAGCTGAGTTTTGAGTCCTCAATTAATTTATTTCGACAATGTAGATTAGATTGTTGGTGATATTTGATTTTATTGAATTAAAGTCTCCCTTAGACGCGTTGCATTTTTCAAACTGTTCATATTTAGTTATTCAAAATCAATTCCTTCATTTTCTTCTATTGAATACCTTCCACAAAATGAAAACAAATCCTCATTCAATTATTAAAAATTGAAGCTTCAGAGAATAGAATAAAATACACAATCAGCAGAAAAATACAAAATAATAGACTTTTTGAAAGTCTTTTTTGAGTTTGACAAGATATTGGAATTGTTTTTGGGAGATTTATTTTAATAATAATCTTTTGTTTTTGTTTTTGTTTTTGTAGAGAATGACTGTACAACAATAAGTGATTTTATTAAAGTGAAGAGAGATATTGCCTGATGGTTGTGATTTAATCACTCATATTAGTAGTAATTCTCCCTTTAGTTGTTTTACTGAAATTGTGGGTTTAATATTTCGAGTATATTTCTTCATTGTTAAGTGTCTCTTCTAGCTTTAATATCAGTCATTTCGGTTGAAACGATATGCTTTATTACCAACCAATGCTCACAACTTGAATGAAGTTACAATTAATTTAATACACCTAACATTGAGAGCGATTTGAGTTTGTGATCTAATTTGTTTGTGTTTCTGAAGAATCCATTCAAAAAAATAGGAGGTTTAATTAAATAGATAGATTGAATCTAAATGTGATTCCTAAACCATAATCAAATCCAATAATCTCATTCTCATTCAACATTTTTGATATTATAAATAATCATGATAAATTAATTATTAAGTCAAACGATAAGCTTAGAATTATTTTAAGATTAGTGAAGTTGAATAGAAATAACTTGTAAAATCATAAAAGAATTTTAGTCTTATTGTTTGAAGTAATAAAAATAATAATTTGATTGGATATTTCCAATAATTTTGTGTTTATTTTCTGCGGAAAAAATACTAAAATCTAATCACTTTTGAAGGTAAAATGAACCCAGTGGATAGCCATCAAGATAATGAACCTGAATGCGAAGTTAAGATGTTCTTTGATGATCAGCATTCTGAATAAGCCAATTCAACTGATTTTGGATCAGGGATTGTTATTAAAGACCACTTCATCAAAGCTGAAGGAGGAAGTTCTTCAAAGAAAAATAGTATCTTAAGAATTTCAGACCCTCTTTAAAGAAGTAACTCAGTAAGATAGACAACAAGTTTCGATGATAATGATGACGGATTCTCTGAAATCCTTAATGATAATGATGCTAAGAGACTTAGACGCTAAATGATGGCTTAAAGTACTTTGAATAAAAGCGAAATTGATGATAGTGATCCTAGAAATTCCAGCGAAATTATGTCAAGATCAGCTTTCGGCTCTAGTCTTATTAACCTATCTAGTTCCTCGACAGGATCTGTTGCTCAGAAAGACTGCTTCAGCACAGATCTTGAACGTTTTAAGATCAAAATTTACGAGGAAAAAGTTTTTCAAAAAGGACCTGAATGTTCCGTATGCAAAGCACGCTTTGGCTGGTTCACTCTAAGATAGCACCACTGCAGATTTTGCTCACTTTCTTGCTGCTAATTTTGCTCGACTAAACGGATCAATAAATTAAGATCTTGCGATACGTGTTTTGTTCGGCTAGCTCTTCTGACGAATTCATGCCTTGATGATGCCCACATATCTTCTTTTTCATCTATCTTTGAATTCCAAAGATAATTCGAAGAACTTGTTGACAAGCAAAACAAAACCTTAATAAATGAAAGGGATATTCTAGATGAACAAGGATAGAAATTGACAACATAATCTTGGAAACTATCGTTAGAAGTAAGCATTTTATATTTTAATCTAAAGAGATGATTATGATGTTGCTTTAAAAGATTAAGGAAAAGGCCTAGTAGTGTGAAGAACTATTGAGTAAGAAGAGGAAGACATTGGTTGATTAATAGTATGATAATTAGCATTAAAAGTAAAATATCTAATATCTGAAGGGAGTTAATGAATCTAAAGCAAACCACTTGGAAGAGAAAAAGAAAATCCTCTATGAAATTCAGTAAAAACTCATGAGACAAAAGGGAGATAACCTTATGAAAACGTTAACTCTCGAATAAAAAACAAAAAAGAAATAATCTCTGCAGGATAAGTTAGTTTAGTTATCTTAAGTTGATGAATAAAGATAAGGGTTTGAATCACGAAGTTCTTCTGTTATGAGCACTGATTCTGTAATACAATCTACTCACTTTAATTAGACTCAAAGATCATAAACTGCAGACAATTTTGGATTAGTTTCTGATGTTTTTCTATCTGAAAAGGAGAAATCAGTTCAATAGAATTCTGCAAATTAATCTTCATAAATGACTAATTTTGAACCTAAAACTCATGATGTTGCGCCTAAATTAGAAAAGAATCGTTTTTGCATAAACCAGTGTGATTTTGCATGAAGCTTTTCGCTCATAATTTATAAATATGTTCAACAAAAAAAACAACTATCCTGTATTATTTTTTTATTACTATTTTAAGCTGCTTTAGAAATGAATGAATGTTGATCTCAGTAATTTCTTTGAAAATATTTTTAATTAATGCATTTAGTCAAACTCTTGAATTTATTTAAAATCTATTTTTCCTTTAAACAATTTCATATTTTAATAAGAAACCAAAAAGACATGTAATTTCAAATCCTTCTAAAGTTACTTTTTTTCTAAAAAAAGAATGTCCTTCCTATGGTTTAGCCCACGATCAACAGGTCCATGAGGTCCGTTATGCCCAGGGCGCAGGAATATAGATTGGCTTTCTCTTGGGCAAGGGAGCAAGCTCGACCTCAGCCTAAGTCCTTTACTTTGGGATCGCACCATAACAAACTTTTCGCTATCAAAGAGCGCTTTGTGTGAATTTTGATGCTTGCACTATTCTTCATTTACTTGCGTAAATTACTTAAATAGGCTGTTATCCTAAATAGCTAAGCACAACGATTAATTTATTCCCTTGGAATCTCCTCCAAATTAATTTATGGGTTTTGCTTTCTTTATCAAAATTAATTAATATCTTCTTTTAGCTAGATTGATTACTTGAAACTAGCATACTATTTGTTATTCTTCAATCATTAAAGAAGCTAAAGTATTTAGTTTTTAATTGAGAGATGATCTCCAAAAATAATCAGATAACTTTATTAAAATTACATAAAAAGTTGTGATTAGACTTAACTATTTATTGATATAAAATTATGAATATAACAAAGATATTTTGTTAGAAAATTAATTCTCACTTATGTTTGTTGTAGGTTTTAGACGGCAGAGTTTCATTTTTATTAACAAAAGACAGGCTTGTTTTTAATGTTGAAATTGATTTATTAACCTGCTCAGGGTGAAGGCTCTTTGATTTTAAGTGCCTGTTCTTATCTCCTTCAGCTGTCTATCCTCTTTGATTCTAAGCACTTGGAGCAGAGATCTTACTAGATCCTAATGGAATTGCATGTATTCCTTC
>Ga0302285_10001293_pt1 | contig 13806 bp, 9 predicted proteins | sample III_Fen_E2_2_FD_200455 | JGI IMG/M metagenome (GOLD analysis project Ga0302285, IMG submission 200455) | Peat permafrost microbial communities from Stordalen Mire near Abisko, Sweden - III_Fen_E2_2 | ecosystem: Environmental > Terrestrial > Soil > Wetlands > Permafrost | place: Sweden: Abisko...
CCAATATTTATTCCTTTGTCCATGATGGCTGCTATCGATAATAAGGGCCTTTCAATCCAGGAAAAGGTAGATGCTGGTGATGGCCAATATATAGCACATAATAAAGCAATTTATGATAAGGATGCTTTTGAAAAAGGTGGTTACGGTGTAATTACATTGAAGGACTGTATTGCAAATCCTTCTTTTATCGGTACTGTAAAGACAGTAGATACCGTATTTTCTGATAATTTTTCACTCTTTGAGAAGAAAATGCAAAAGATGTCAATAGGCCAGCCTGCCGACAACGATGTTTTCGCTGGAACGCCCATATTTGATAGTAAATTGGATGCTCTTTCTCTTGGTTATTATTTCAAAATTTCTCCGTTACAATTGCTGACTGCCTATAACGCAATTGCAAATGATGGAAAAATGATGAAACCGGCTTTTTATGTTACGGAAAGAGGAATTATTAATGAGCATATTTCTTCTGAAAAAACGATTAGGGGCATTCAGACTGTTTTTAAGGAAAATGGAGAAAAAACATTCCCTGATTTAGGAATAGATTCAACTCATACCATTGCTGTCTTTAAGGTCATAAACAGTATTAAAAATACGTATTCCCGTTCCTATACAGGGAGTTGTTGTGGCTATTTTCCTGCCGAAAATCCGGAATATTCCTGTCTCGTCATGTTTTTCAGATCGGAGTCTTTGGAAAATAATGCAGAAGAAGGGAAAAAAATTGTTGAGGCCTCTTTGTTAAAGGTATTTAAACAAATGGCAGTTCAGATTATGAAGAAATAATCTTGTATTTTTTTGTAAGAAATCAACAAATAAATTATTGGCCCATAATAAGTAAGATTTGCAATGTGGAGTTTGCAAAAATAAGATTTTTATGTACCTTTGTAACTGTATTTGAATCCCGAAAATGGAAAGCTTTTACCGTACACATAAATACTTGGTAGAACACGTTCAAACACATGTCCAGCGACAGTTGATGAACGAAATTGACTGGAATGACCGGTTGATAGGTATAAAAGGTAGCCGTGGTGTAGGAAAAACAACTTTTTTGCTTGAATATGCCAAGCAAAAATTTGGTACAGATCGTTCTTGCCTCTATATCAACATGAACCAGCTCTATTTTACGCAACATAGTTTGGTGGAGTTCGCAAAAGATTTTTGCCAGCACGGAGGAAAGACATTGTTGATTGATCAGGTTTTTAAATCTCTGGAATGGTCAAAGGAACTTCGTGCTATTTATGATCAATGTCCGGATTTACATATTGTATTTTCAGGATCCTCTGTAATGAGGCTTAAAGAGGAAAATCCTGATTTGGTTGATATCGTTCATTCTTATAATTTGCGAGGGTTTTCTTTCAGAGAATTCTTGAATCTTATGGCTGAAACGGATTTTCCAGTATACTCGCTTGATGAGATATTGAGTAATCATGAACAGCTTGCTGCAGAAATATTGACCAAAGTGAAACCTTTGGATTATTTTCAGGATTATATTCATCATGGTTTTTATCCTTTCTTTTTGGAAAAACGAAATTTCTCAGAAAATTTGCTAAAAACCATGAACATGATGATTGAGGTTGATGTACTGTTAATTAAGCAGATTGACTTGAAATATTTGGCTAAAATCCGGAAATTGCTTTATTTGATAGGTCTTGACGCGCCTTGTGTTCCAAATATTAGCCATTTAAGCAATGATATTGAGATATCCCGGGCAACCGTGATGAATTATATTAAAGATCTTAAAGATGCTCGTCTGATTGATTTGTTGTATCCTGTTGGCGATAAATTTCCGAAAAAGCCGTCGAAAATCTATTTGCATAACACGAATTTGATGTATATACTTCAGGATAAGGTTAACATAGACAGACAAGCGCTTTGTGAAACTTTTTTTTACAATACAACACATCGTGACAACAAAGTAAACCAAGGGAAGAAAAATTCGCAGTTTATTCTCAACGAGAATCATTCTTTCCAGGTTTGCAGTGGAAAATTAAACAGGAAAAACGATCCTGCTTTATGGTATGTCCTGGATAAAATTGATATAGGCCGTGAAAATGTTATCCCATTATGGCTTTTTGGTTTTTTATACTAAAATTTGAACTGATATAAACACTTATTATATTTATTTGTATGACAAAACAAAAGAAGTTTTTAACCTGCGATGGTAATCAGGCAGCTGCGCACATTGCATATATGTTTAGTGAAGTGGCTGCGATTTACCCTATTACTCCATCTTCTACTATGGCTGAATATGTTGATGAATGGGCTTCTGCCGGAAGAAAAAATATTTTCGGAGAAATAGTTCAAGTTCAGGAAATGCAATCTGAAGCTGGTGCTGCTGCTGCTATGCACGGGGCACTTCAGGCTGGTGCTCTTGCAACAACATTTACTGCTTCCCAGGGTCTGTTATTGATGGTCCCTAACATGTTTAAGGTGGCCGGAGAATTGCTTCCGGGCGTATATCATGTGGCAGCTCGTACTTTGGCCTCTCATGCATTATCCATTTTTGGGGATCATCAGGATGTCATGTCTGTCCGTCAGACAGGTTGTGCGATACTGGCTTCCGGATCAGTTCAGGAAGTTATGGATTTGGCTGCTGTTGCACATTTGTCAGCGATAAAGTCTCGCGTGCCATTTGTGCATTTCTTCGACGGTTTCCGTACTTCACATGAAATTCAGAAAACCGAACAAATTGATCAGGAAGAACTTGCCGGATTGATTGATCAGGATGCTCTTAAGGCTTTTCGTGACCGTGCTTTAAATCCTGAAAATCCTGTTATACGTGGTACGGCCCAGAATCCTGATATTTTCTTTCAGGCACGTGAGGCCAGCAATCCTTATTATGACAAGGTTGTGGGTATCGTTGAGGAATATATTAACGAAATGAATAAGATTACCGGCCGTAAATATGATTTATTCAATTATTATGGTGCTCCGGACGCTGACCGTGTCGTGATTTCAATGGGTTCTTCTACAGAAGCTCTGCGTGAAGGTATTGACTATTTGACAGCCAAAGGTGAAAAAGTTGGTTTAGTTGCGGTACACCTTTATCGTCCATTTTCAGCTAAGCATTTCCTTGCCGCTGTTCCAAAAACAGCTAAAAGAATTTGCGTGCTTGACCGGACCAAAGAACCCGGCTCAAACGGAGAACCTCTTTATCTGGATGTGAAAGATTGTTTTTATGGTCAGGAAAATGAACCTATCATAGTAGGTGGTCGCTATGGTTTGTCATCTAAAGATTTTACACCTGCCCAGGTTCTTGCAATCTATGAAAATCTTGGCATGAATATACCAAAGAATCATTTTACGGTAGGTATAGTTGATGATGTAACCTTCACTTCTCTTCCATTGAAAGAAGAAATTTCCATGGGAGGTGCAGGCATCTTTGAAGCAAAATTTTATGGTTTGGGAGCAGATGGTACGGTAGGGGCAAACAAAAACTCTATTAAAATCATTGGTGACAATACAGATAAAAAAGTTCAGGCTTATTTTGCCTATGACAGCAAAAAATCCGGAGGTTTTACCTGCTCACACCTCCGGTTCGGAGATTCGGAAATTCGTTCGACCTATTCTGTTACTACGCCGGATTTTGTGGCTTGTCATGTTCAGGCTTATTTGCATATGTATGATGTAACCAAAGGCTTGAAAAAGAATGGGACTTTCTTATTGAATACAATATGGAATGCTGAGGAAGTGAAAAAGAATCTTCCGACCAACGTTAAAAAATACTTGGCTGCCAATAATATAAACTTATATATTATTGATGCTACGGATATTGCACAGGAAATAGGTTTAGGAAATCGCACAAACACGATTTTGCAGTCTGCCTTTTTTAAGATTACGAATGTGATTCCCTATGAACTGGCAGTGGAAAAAATGAAGTATGCCATCAACAAATCATATGGCAAGAAAGGTGAGAACATTGTTAACATGAATTATGCTGCCGTTGATCGTGGTGGTGACTATGTTAAAGTTGAAGTTCCTCCAGAATGGGCTAATCTTGCTATTGAAGAAGAAGTCACTGATCCTAATATCCCTGATTTTGTAAAGAATGTTGTTTTGCCTATTAATGCTCAGGCAGGGGATGATCTTCCTGTTTCTGCATTTAAAGGTCGTGAAGATGGTACCTGGGATCTTGGAACTGCTACTTATGAGAAACGTGGCGTTGCAGCAAAAGTTCCGGTATGGAATTCTGATAATTGCATTCAATGTAACCAATGTTCTTATGTCTGTCCTCATGCTTGTATTCGTCCTTTTATACTGGATGCAGCTGAACAGGCTATTCAGCCAGCCAATTACAAGACAATAAAGGCTACAGGTAAACAATTTGCCGGTATGACTTTCCGTCAACAGGTAGATGTCCTTGATTGTCTTGGCTGTAGTAATTGTGCGGATGTTTGTCCGGGGAACAAAGGTAATAAGGCCTTGTCAATGGTTCCGATCGAGTCTCAGCTTTCAGAACAGGCAAACTGGGATTTCTCAGTTGCAAATGTCAAGACAAAACAAAACCTTATTGATATTCAGGCCAATGTGAAAAATTCACAATTTGCCACTCCTTTATTTGAATTCTCCGGAGCATGTTCAGGTTGTGGTGAAACGCCATATATTAAACTAATTTCTCAATTGTTTGGTGATCGCCAAATGGTGGCCAATGCAACAGGTTGTACTTCAATATATTCCGGCTCCGCTCCTTCAATACCATATACAAAGAATGAGAAAGGTCATGGTGCAGCCTGGGCAAATTCATTATTTGAAGATAATGCAGAATTTGGTATGGGTATGCTTCTGGCTGTTAATACAATGCGTGACCGTTTAGCTGCTTTGTTTGAGAAAGGCGTTGCTAGCGATTCTTGCAGTGATCAACTGAAAGGCTATTTTACTGAATGGCTTGAAAATCGAAATGATACGGTTAAAACAGTTGAACTGGAAGCTGCTATCACACCGCTCGTGAACGCTTGTGATTGCGATATTTGCAAGGATATTCGTCCATTAACCAAATTTATAATAAAGAAATCCCAGTGGATCATTGGTGGTGACGGTTGGGGTTATGATATTGGTTTTGGTGGACTTGATCATGTTATCGCATCAGGTTTAAACTTGAACATTTTGGTTGTCGATACAGAGGTTTACTCAAATACGGGAGGCCAATCTTCCAAGTCAACTCCTATTGCTGCTGTTGCAAAATTTGCAGCTTCAGGAAAACGGGTGCGCAAAAAAGATCTTGGCATGATTGCTACAACTTATGGCTATGTCTATGTTGCCCAGATAGCAATGGGGGCCAATCAGTCCCAGACTCTGAAAGCCATTCGTGAAGCTGAAGCCTATGACGGTCCTTCTTTAATTATAGCATATGCACCTTGTATCAATCATGGTCTTAAGGTCGGCATGGGTAAAGTGCAGGATGAAGAAAAACGTGCTGTTGAGTGCGGATACTGGCACTTGTACCGATTCAATCCGGACCTGGAAGCTCAAGGACAGAATCCTTTCCTATTGGATAGCAAAGAACCAGACTGGTCTAAGTTTAACGATTTTCTAATGGGTGAAGTCCGTTATAATTCTCTTAAGAAGGTATTCCCGAAAGAGGCAGATGAGCTGTTTGATGCTGCTCAGAAAGCTGCTATGTGGCGATATAACGGTTACAAAAGTTTAGCTGAACGCCAATTCTAATAAGAAGAATACGTTCCCCAAAGGAATGTTTTATATAAGAAAGTTCCTCTTTTTGCATAAAAACATGTTCTTTTTATTGATTTGCTAGCTCTATAATATGCGTATTACCTCTATATTAGTATGATCTAAAAAATATTATAGCGCATTGATATTGTCAAAATAATAGCAATAAATACAATTTTATTTTCAAATTCCTTTTCAAAACAGCAAAAAGTGAATTATCTTTTTATATATATATTTAGCTGTTGAATGTGAAAAAGCATTACAAAAATATTTAAAATGTGAATATTTATACTAAAACCAAAAGATTTATAGCAAAAAGTAAGTTAAAATCAGACTCATGTATTAAAACGTTTATTATTGTTGTGAATTGAAAAAATACTTATATATTTGCATTGTCAATAAAGATAAACAAAGAAAAAACTTGGTCAATGAAGTTTACAAAAATGCATGGAGCCGGGAATGATTATATATACATAAATGCGACGCAAGAATGTATTGATGATCCTGCTTCACTTGCTGCTAAACTGAGTGACCGCCATTTTGGTATTGGATCGGATGGTTTAGTATTGATTATGCTTTCAGACAATGCCGATTTCCGCATGCGCATGTTTAATGCTGATGGTTCAGAGGCTGAAATGTGCGGAAATGCATCCCGTTGTATTGGAAAGTATGTTTATGATAAGGGATTGACAAAAAAGACATCTTTGACTCTTGAAACAAAGGCTGGTCTGAAGAAACTGGACTTAAAAGTTAAAGATGGATTGGTTGATTCAGTTTGTGTAGACATGGGTGAACCAATTCTGGAACCTGCAAAAATCCCAGTAGATTTGTGTGGAGATTATGCGGTCAATGTTCCGGTTTTGATAGATGAAGTTTCTTATGAATTGAGTTGTGTGTCTATGGGCAATCCGCATGCTGTAATCTTCATGCAGGGTATAGATGACTTGAATCTGCCACAGCTTGGTCCAAAATTTGAATTTAATGTCCTTTTCCCGAAACGTACAAATACTGAATTTGTTGAAATTATAGATAAAGAACATGCCAGAATGAGAGTATGGGAAAGAGGTGCAGGTGAAACACTTGCTTGTGGAACAGGCGCGTGTGCCGTTTTAGTGGCTGGTGTTTTAAGTGGTCGTTTGCATCGGAAGGCATTTATTGACTTAAGGGGTGGACGCCTGCAAATCGAATGGAAGGTAGAGGACAATCATGTGTATATGACAGGTGGAGCTGTTACCGTTTTTGAAGGAGAAGTGTGAGTTAAGCCGAATATCTACTGTTGATAGACGGCTTGTTACTTAAAAATATTTTATTGTAAAATATGGCCTTAGTTAATGAGAATTATTTAAAATTAAATGGACGGTATCTTTTTTCAGAAATAGCAAGAAAGGTAGATATCTATAAAACAAATCATCCGAAAGCAGATCTGATTTCTATGGGAATCGGAGATGTGACGAGGCCACTGGCGAAATCAGTTATAGATGCAATGCATAAAGCTGTTGATGAGATGTCTATATCTGATACTTTCAGAGGTTATGGACCTGATCAAGGATATTCTTTTTTGATAGAGAAGATTATTGAGTCTGATTTTGAACAGAGAGGTATTTATTTGAGTAAAGAGGAAGTGTTTGTCAGTGATGGTTGCAAAAGTGACATGGGCAATATTGGAGATATAATTGCCCATGATAATGTCGTGGCTGTGACTGACCCGGTTTATCCTGTTTATGTCGATACGAATGTGATGGGAGGCCGTTCCGGCTTTTTAAATGAAAATGGCGAATGGAGCAATATCGTTTATATTCCATGTACTGCTGAGAATAATTTTATACCGTCTTTACCTTGTAAACCAGTAGATATTATTTATTTGTGTTTTCCCAATAATCCGACAGGAACAACATTGACTATCAATGAACTAAAGAAATGGGTCGATTATGCACTTAATACAGGTGCTTTGATATTTTTTGATGCTGCTTATGAGGCCTTTATTACGGAGAAAGAGGTGCCACACAGCATCTATGAAATTCAAGGCGCCAGGCAATGTGCCATTGAATTCAGAAGCTTTTCCAAGACGGCAGGTTTTACAGGTTTACGTTGTGGCTATACGGTTATACCCAAAGATGTGACAGCTAAAACCCGTTCTGGTGAAAGAATCTCTTTAAATGCTTTGTGGAACAGACGCCAGACAACCAAATTCAATGGTGTTTCCTATATAACTCAAAGAGCGGCAGAGGCTGTATATTCTTCTGAAGGACGGGCACAATGTTTTGAGAATATAGCTTATTATCTGGAAAATGCCTCTATTGTTCGTAAGAATCTTCTTCAAATGGGTTTGACCGTATTTGGAGGTGTGAATGCGCCTTATATTTGGTTTAAAACGCCAAAAGGAATTGATTCGTGGACATTTTTTGATCGAATGTTATCTGAAACAAATGTAATTGGAACGCCGGGAGTTGGTTTCGGCCCCAGTGGAGAGGGATATGTAAGATTGACTGCTTTCGGGAGTCGTGAAAATACGCTTAAAGCGATGAAACGTTTTCAAGATTGGAAGCTATAGATTTTTAAATAGATGATTTGAAACGAACTTTAAAAAATAATTACTAATGTCAACATTAAGATTTCATTTGGTGAGTGAGGCCTTTTCCCACATGCCGGAGCCGGTGGAGGTACCGGAAGGGAAGATATCGGAATATTATGGAAAGAACGTGTTCAATCGTGAGAAGATGCGGACTTATCTGTCGAAGGAGACATTTAAGATTGTGACCGATGCGATAGATAACGGCGCACCATTGGATCGCCAGATAGCGAATCACGTTGCAGCCGGTATGAAGATGTGGGCGTTGGAACGTGGCGTGACACATTACACACACTGGTTCCATCCATTGACGGAGACCACGGCCGAGAAGCACGACGCATTTATCGAGCATGCAGGAGAAGGCAAGGTTGTCGAGGAACTGGAAGGGAAATTACTTGCCCAGCAGGAACCGGACGCATCAAGCTTTCCAAGCGGCGGGTTGCGCAATACGTTTGAAGCCCGTGGCTATACAGCCTGGGATCCATCCTCACCAGCATTTATAATAGATGACACGTTGTGTATACCCACAGTGTTCATATCCTATACGGGCGAAGCGCTCGACTACAAGACCCCATTGCTGAAAGCCCTGAGCGCAGTTGATAAGGCAGCCACGGAAACATGCCGTTTCTTTGATCCGAATGTCAATAAAGTTCAGTCAAATCTGGGCTGGGAACAAGAATACTTTTTGGTAGACGAATCACTCTACAGTGCCCGCCCTGACCTTATGCTAACAGGCCGTACGCTGATGGGTCATGAATCAGCCAAGAACCAACAGCTGGAAGACCATTATTTCGGTTCCATCCCATTGCGCGTAGCCGCATTCATGAAGGAACTGGAGATAGAAGGCTATAAGTTGGGTATGCCATTAAAGACGCGTCATAACGAAGTAGCACCGAACCAGTTTGAACTGGCTCCTATATATGAAGAGACAAACCTTGCCGTAGACCATAACCTTTTGGTGATGGACTTGATGGAGAAAGTAGCCAAACATCATCATTTCCATGTTTTGCTGCATGAAAAACCTTTTGCCGGTATCAATGGTTCCGGAAAACACAACAACTGGTCACTGAGCACGGATACGGGCGTAAATTTGTTCAATCCCGGAAAGACCGCACAAGAGAACCTCCTGTTCGTAACCATCATGGTCAACACGCTGACGGCCGTATATAAGAACAACGCCTTGATAAAAGCATCCGTAGCCTCTGCGACGAATGAGCACCGCCTCGGAGCAAACGAAGCACCTCCAGCCATCATCTCTGCATTCCTTGGTACTCAGCTTACGCAGGTACTGGACAAGCTGGAAGCATCCACAACAGATGAAGCCATCATATTTGACAAGAAAGGCGTCTTCCAGTTAGGCGTAGGCCAGATACCGGAACTGCTGATAGATACAACGGATCGAAACCGTACCTCACCCTTTGCCTTTACAGGAAACCGCTTTGAGTTCCGTGCCGTAGGTTCATCGGCAAACTGTGCATCAGCCATGACAGCGCTGAACGCATCCGTGGCCGCTCAACTAATGATATTTAACGCAGAAGTCAAGAAACGCGTAAAAGCAGGCGAACCGAAAGAAAAAGCCATATTCTCAATCGTTCGTGAACTGATAAAGACATCGAAACCTATTCGCTTCGACGGAAACGGCTATAGCGATGAATGGAAGGCAGAAGCAGAAGCCCGTGGTTTGGACTGCGAAACCAGCGCACCCATCCAGTTTGACGCCTATTTGTCACCGGAATCAATAGCCCTGTTCTCAAAGACAGGTGTGATGAGCGAAGTGGAACTTCATGCGCGCAACGAAGTGAAGTGGGAGACCTATACGAAGAAGATCCAGATCGAGGCTCGTGTTCTTGGAGATATGACAATGAATCACATCATTCCGGTAGCGAACCGCTACCAGTCATCCCTGCTTGACAACGTGTCGAAACTCAAACAACTCTTTGAGCCTTCAAAATACCAGAAGCTGGCAGCCGAGAAGCTGGATCTGATAGAAGAGATCGAATCGTACGTGGACGCAATCCAGAAGATGGTCGGTTTGATGGTTGAAGCCCGCAAGGTGGCCAACAGGATAGAGAACGAGCGCGAGAAGGCGATAGCCTATCACGATACGATCGAACCCTATTTCAGCCAGATCCGTTATAACATAGACAAGCTGGAACTGATCGTGGACAACGAGATGTGGACATTACCCAAGTATCGCGAATTGTTGTTCATCAGATAGAGATCTTCATAGTTCTTTTGAGGCCATATCTGCCGTGAGGCAGTAAATTATGAAGAAGGAACCATTCTCCCGGGTGCGGGAGGATGGTTCAATTTAGCTTAATAATCTTATTATAAACTTCTAAACTATTAATTATGAAAAAGATTGAAGCGGTTATCCGAAAATCAAGATTTGAAGATGTCAAGAAAGCATTATACGATACAGGCATCGAATGGTTTTCATATTGGGATATAACCGGTCTTGGAAAGTCCACAGAGAGTCAGGTGATCAGGGGACAAATTTTTCAATCAAGGTATATTCAACGGTGTATGCTTTCAATTGTTGTTCGCGACATTAATCTTGAAAAGACAGTTAATGCAATCATGCTTGCAGCCAGAACAGGAGATGCAGGCGATGGCAAGATTTTCGTTACAGACATTGAAGATACCTATCGCATCCGAACCGGAGAAACAGGTCCGGAGGCTCTTTACAACAAGGAAGCTTGACAACTGTCATGTAAAAACACCTTATAACAAAGAAACTTAACAATTATCAGGTAAAGACGCTTGTAAAAGAAACTTAACAACTCTTCAGGTAATAGCGCTTTACGACATTTGAAACTTAACAACTTTTCAGGAAAAATATGAAGAAAATAATTATGTCCACCGTAGCCTTCTTGTCTCTTGTTGGCTCTACTGCTGCAGCACAAAGCACAGCAGCCATTACTGCTCCAAAGGTCGATTCCGGAGACACCGCATGGATGATTGTAGCAACTGCTCTTGTCCTGTTGATGACAATACCCGGGCTGGCACTCTTTTACGGCGGTTTAGTCCGTAGGAAAAACGTATTAAATGTATTGATGCAGTGTATGATCCTTACTGCCGTTATCAGCATTGAATGGGTTATTTGCGGCTACAGTCTTGCTTTCGGAAGTTCAAAAGGTGCTCTTGCTCCGTATATAGGAGGGCTTAACTGGGCCTTTTTGAATGGTATTCACTTAAGTGATCTTAGCCCGTATTTTATTTCTCATTTCCAAACAGCCGCCGATGGAACTAAAACCGGGACAATTCCTCATTTCGTTTTCATAATGTACCAGTGCATGTTTGCCGTTATCACTCCGGCCTTGATTATTGGAGCATTTGCTGAACGAATCAACTTTAAAGGATTTCTTGTATTTTCAGTTCTATGGACTATTTTTATTTATAATCCTGTTGCCCATTGGGTATGGTCTGCTGATGGCTGGTTGATGAAGCTGGGTGCCCTGGATTTTGCAGGTGGTACGGTTGTACATATCAATGCCGGTATTGCAGCCATTGTAACCGCAATAATGCTTGGAAAACGTCATGATTATGAGAGACACGCGCTGCCTCCCCACAATATTCCTTTTGTGTTCATAGGTGCTGCCCTTTTGTGGTTCGGATGGTTCGGGTTTAATGCAGGTAGTGGTCTGGCTGCTGACGGACTTGCTGCAAACGCATTTATGGTAACACATATAGCAACTGCCACTGCAGCCTTGACCTGGGCTTTAATAGACTGGTTTATTATTGATGGAAAACCGACCATTGTCGGAATTTGCACAGGTGCTGTTGCAGGTCTTGTTGCGATAACACCAGCTGCCGGATTTGTCGGGATAACGGGTGCTCTTGTTATTGGTGTTACCGTGTCAACTGTTTGCTATATTATGGTTGCATTCGTTAAACCGAAACTTGGTTATGATGATTCCCTGGACGCATTTGGCGTACATGGTATTGGTGGTATAATCGGTGCAATAATGACTGGTCTGTTGGCTACGCCTGCCGTACAAGCCTACAGCGGTGCCTTTTACGGAAACGTTCACCAACTATGGATTCAGCTTATTGCTGTAATAACCACAATTGCTTATTCCGGAATAGGAACATTCATTCTATTCAAGATAACAGAAAAAGTAATTGGCATTCGCGTTACAGAAAAGCAGGAGGCACTTGGTTTGGATGATACCCAACACGGTGAAACCGCTTATACTACTTTTGATTAATTTTCATAGGTCTTCAATTATTAGTACTTGGGTTATCAAATGGATGACAACTTTTTCATGAGTTGCCATCCATTTTTTTTCCTGTTCGCTTTTGAAAGTCGATTTTTTTTTATATATTTGTCCATATCATTATTATACTTCTGAGGGAAATCGAATCAGAAGTTCCAGTATTTACTGAATCGAAACGTCGTTTCGAAGAAATAGAAATATTAGATATGGGCTTTTTGTATACTAAGAATCGAATATTGAGGAGACACTTTTTTTATTATTACCGTACTGTGGCAACACAAAGATTGCTGATCATTTCATTACTGGTATGTTTTATGGTTAGTAGCTGCTCCGTATTCAGGGAAGCAGTCAATCCTAAAAAAACTTTAAAAACAAAAGATGCACAAAGTATGGCCATTGCTGATTTGTCAGCATCCGGTCAGATGTCCATTCCTGTTATAGGAAAGGTTATTAGTCCTTTTGGCAATGGCCGGGGCAATCACAGTCATTCAGGGACAGATATAAAACTCCACCACGGTGATACGGTTAGGGCTGCTTTTAATGGAGTGGTTATAAAATCCGCACCTTATTCCGGGTATGGGAATTTGGTCATTATTCAGCATGACAACAATATCGAGACGTATTATGGACATTTAAGCAAATGTCTGGTAAAAGAAGGTGCCAGTGTGGTGGCAGGTGAAATTATAGGTTTGGGAGGACGTACGGGCCGGGCTACTACAGATCATTTGCATTTTGAAATACGGTTCAACAAAATTGCCCAGAATGCCGAACACTTTTTTGACTTTGGCAATGGTGTATTTAAAGTTCCTGCTTTAGGATATGCCTCTGCAATCAAAATAGCAAGCGAAGAAAATGATGACAGTGACAGTGAACAAATAGAAAGTGTACACAAAAAGAAGAACACTAAAAACGCTAAGAGCACGAAGAATACCTATTCCAGCCATTTTGTAACTATACGTAAGGGAGACACCCTGTATGCTCTCGCCAAACAATATGGCACTACTGTGAAACAATTACAAAAAGTCAACCGTTTGGATAATCCCAATTTAAAGTTGGGAATGAAACTAAAACTACAATAAGTTTTTGAAGATTTGGTTCTTGACCAATTTGTCAACATCATAAGGTGCTGGCTCCCCGCCAAGATATTTATGAAACCAATCAAGATGCGCGTCGTAATAAAGCGGCATGGATTTGACTGTGCTGGGCCAATGTCCGTCGTTTTTAAGGATAATAAGTCTTGAAGGAATGCCAAGCGTTTGAAGTGTTGTAAAATATTGAATGCTCTGCGTATAAGGTATCCTGAAGTCTAATTGACCGGAAATGATCAAGGTGGGAGTGGAGAAATTCTGCACG
>Ga0302285_10001294_pt1 | contig 13804 bp, 3 predicted proteins | sample III_Fen_E2_2_FD_200455 | JGI IMG/M metagenome (GOLD analysis project Ga0302285, IMG submission 200455) | Peat permafrost microbial communities from Stordalen Mire near Abisko, Sweden - III_Fen_E2_2 | ecosystem: Environmental > Terrestrial > Soil > Wetlands > Permafrost | place: Sweden: Abisko...
CTACTGCCAATCGCACAGCAATAACAGTTATAACAACCTCCATAGCAGTACCAACATCAGTAGCTACCTGTCAATCCATGCAATCGTAACAGTTTATCAAAAGCGATGTCTCCACCATCGAAATCAGCAACAACTCCATCTAAAAATTCCAGCACAACAGCAGCAAGTCTATTAATGAGATCAATCAATTCCAAGAACCCAACAACAAATACCAAACCAGCAAGTGCTTCACCATTAACCACCCGCAGTACAAATAGCAATAATAATTATCTCAGGGAAAATAAATAACCTCCAATATTAGCAACAATCCCTAACGGAATTAGCTCATTAGTTGTTTCAAATGGCACTTCATCACCTTCACCAAAGTAAACTAACTTGAATATGACATATTTATCTCTTATAAAAGCGAATAACTCAAATTTCCATAAAAATACTGCTCCTCCTGCTAGTGCAATTGAAGGTAATTCTGCGAGATAACCACTCTAGCCTCTCACAGATATATTTCAAACACCTTAGCAATAAAAACAAAAGCAATTACCTAATAAACTTATTGACTCTGTTAGTTAGAAGTAAGTCTAATAGGATGGAAGTAAAAGTACAGTTTGCACAATCAATCTCACAGAAAGTTTGAAAAATAGCTAATAAATGAATCATCTTCTACCTTTTGGGAAAACTAACAACAACAACAGCAGCAGTATAACCAATACCACTTCTAATCTTTATATCCCCTACAGCAATTAGAATCAAATCCCTGATTATCATAATATTCCTGCTTGGTAACCACCTCGCATATCTTCTCGTAACAATACAGAATCAATAGCTCAGTAATTCTAATTCTAACAATAATAACTGCAATCACCATCAAATGCATCATCATCTTCTTCCTTCTCACCTATTGGAAAAACCGCTGCTGCTGCTGTTTCTTCACAATCAACAAAAAATAATTATTTAGCATACTTCAAAACTGGTCAATTTGCAAGTCCATTACCAGCAAAATCGCTGTCCAAATCTAAACAAATCGATTTGTCCAATGCATCCAATATCACAAAAAAGAGCCACATTACATCGAATAATAGCAGTTGCAGTAACAACCATAACAATTCAAAGGTAAATCAACATATTGTCTTGAATCAAAGCAAGGAATTAACCAACTAAAATAACCACAGTCTTGCAGGCCAGCAACAACCATAAGAAAAACAATTAAATCTCTTGTCTTCACAACCACTAACCACGCAAGAAGAAGAAACTTTTTCTATTTTCCTGTTTAATAACAACATCAAGCAGTTGAAATAGTAATAATAAAAAGACATAAACTCAGATAAACTTAAATTATCTGAAAAAGTGCATGGCAATATTGGTTCTCCAACAGACAAAGCTCATAATAACGATTAGTAATTAATGCAGTGTTCTCAATGCTTAACTTGGAAATCTAAGCAAGAAACGCTTCTTTCTCTTGGCAATAAGTACACAACTCCCTACATTTTTCCTGGATCTCCTAGTAATTCTCCATAAACACTTCATTTCAACTATTTATGCTCGAATTGTTCTAAAATACTTCCTCCTTAGGATACTCAACCTTCCCTCCCACCGTATATACCACATCAGCCACTCCAGCATGCTACGTAACCCGATTCAAAGAAACAGCCTCCAATTTCAGTTAATACAACCTCACCATTTCCTCCTCATATTCCCCCAGAAACATCAATCTCAAGCAAACCATCAAATTCTATCACTACATCTCCAACTAGACCAGCTCTTTATCCATAGTCAACACCACAGACTATCATAAACTCAACTAATTCCTCTAACCCAGCATAAATGCATTTAGATCCTACATCTTTGCTCCCCTAAACATCACTCCTTTAATAAACTCCAATTAACTCAGAAAATAATGTTAAAGAAGATAATCACTTCTTATCACCTTCCATTCCAGAAACCATACATAACACTCTTCAGCCTGATAATTCTGAATCAGTTAAAAGACAGAAACTAAGTGGATTCTCAACTCGTTTAAGTTTAGCAAAGGACTAATTCACGAATCTACAAAGTGCAATTGAAAAATCAAGGCAAGAATAAATCGATAATTACCACGATGAAGTAGCTCGAGTTGAATAAACAGAATGCTCCATCCGTACAGTCCTCGAACAAGCCTCCGCTAAGACTAAAGAATTATTATTGCAATCACTCAATGAATCCCTTGGGATTTGCAGAGATACCGCGTTTTCGGTGACATAAATTTTGAATTATTTATCCTCCACTGAAAACGATCTGCTATCGAATCTGCCTTCAATCGTCCATGACATGGATATACCATCGTTAGATGAGATAATTACTCAATACGATGCGATAATTGAATCGTACAATAAATAAAAAGAATCTAACTTTGCTACTGTGAAACTTTCGTAAGTTAAGCTGTTGAATTCTTCGACATAAAATGGGTTATTGGTCAATCAAACAGCCGCTAGATTAGCTGCAGAATTAGAGTAGATCTTAGCAGTGACTAAAATCACCCCCTTACTGGTGTTATTTCCTGATGAAAACGAATCTTAAGGATCTCAACACTAATCAATATAAAATTAACAACACTCCAATTCAATCTCTCAGAACTATTCTAAGAAATCGATCTACGTTAGCTTCGAGAACAAAGATGGATTCAGCTCTTAGGTGTAGAATCCAAATCAACTGTCGCCTTCCTTTGAAGCAACAGCAGCTATAGCTACAGCATCATCGCATACTTAATTTGCTACTTTTAAAGATATTTTATCCAATGAAAACGATAGACTCCGTGTTTCTCTTCAACGCAGTATCAACAGCACTCTATAAAATGACACTTTAATCGATTCACCTGCATTTTTAAATGCAGGAGACAGTGAAAAGTAGCATTTGATATTAACAGAACCAACTAACGCAACATCTAGTTTCACATCGAATGATCTAATCCATAAGATTCCTGAGATTTAACAAACTTAACAGCATGGAAGGTTACTTTTCAAAGCTGAAGAAGCATCTAACTAAATTACTGATGCTATTGGCAATTTTAAATTAGATAAAATACCAATTTAAAAAGGAATACGCAGCTTCAAAGACGAGAATCAAAGTAATTTCTGCTCGAGTAGAACTTAATGCACAGAAGGAGTTAATATTCTTCAAAACAATTCAATTCTAGCGAACCAAATGCATTAGAGATAAGAATAATAACCTTCAGCATTAGACAGTTTTACCAACACAAAGATTAGCAATAATAATGGTAGTTTCAATACTGACTCACGCAGCAAACTAAAATACACTGAGTTGATTTAGAAAATTCAAGTGAGATAGTCACAGACAGAGAAACTTTGCACAGATGTACTCTCGTCAGCTGGAGCTAGCTATCAGCAACAAGATGTATCTTCATAATAATAATCTTTTAGTTGAAATAGTTTAGTTTATGCATTTAGTATCCCTGTAATTAACTTTTTTTTATGTTTTTTTGTAAATATATTTTTGGATTAGTAATCAAACATCCCCTCTCTGATAAGATGATATTCTTTAGATAGATAGATAAATTCAAAAATTATTTATTTTGTACAGTTATTCAGAGTTAAACACACTTAAAAAACGAAATAAGTTGTTTAACTGTTTGAAATTGCTACTAAACAATCTTGAAATTAAACCCTCCAAGTTGGCAAAATCCCCTTATGAATCTCAATCGTTAATAAACCCAAAAATATTTATATTACTAAAACCAGTTGAGTGCAGTCCAGTGAGGGGAGATATCCCTTGAAAGAATGTGAATTAAATCAAAGAAAGCATTCAGTTTATTTCAAAATAAAATAATCAAAGTTGAACTGAGAAATTGGATTGAACGAAAGAAAATAGCATTTAAAGGGAAAAAAAATACAAAAAGAAAATAAAGAAATTAGTTAATCCTAAAGAACCAAGCAGACCACTAGATATATCATCAGATGCAACCTCATCACCCTCCTTCTTCTTAGCAGCAACAGTAGCAATAGCAGTTGGTTTATCAGCAAAGTGCGAGTAGCTCAAGATTATCCTCACCTTAGTTATCTGTCTAAAAAGCAGGTTCTTAGTTTCCTCAACAATAATAGATATTTAAGTAACCACAGCAATATCTGAATCCATCACTGGGTATCTTGCCTTAACAACCTTTTGGAAACATCTAACCTAGCTCAACTCACTAGCAATCTTAACAAAACACCTAAACTAACTACTCCTCAAATGTCTAGCAAGACACAAGATAAACTGCAAGTAAACCATTAGGTGTGACATCGCAACCTGCATTGGCTTATAAAACTAACAATCCCACTCCAAGCACAACTAATAATCCCAATAATGCTTTGCTAGCACCTCTACAGTAGCAGTAGTAACCAGCATTCGCTTTGCCGTAAATAATTTAAAAAAGTTATGAAATTTGAATTTACATAAGAGTTGAAATATTTGATTAGAATTGGAGATGTCAATGCGGAATATAAGAAACTCAGTGACAAGCACATGTCTTTGCAGGTGAAGAACATAAGGTTAAATAAGTAATGTTTGCAATAATCCTTTTGTTGTTTTTGTTTAGGTAGCCTATGAGAAAGAGCTTAAACACGTTGAAATCTTAGAATAAAAAATGAAAATCATCATTCAAGAAAACGACAAGCTTTCAGAGTAGCAAAGAAACGGATAACCAAGTGCCAACGCATCAGGTATCAGTGGCGATAGCAATAAACTATCTGAAGAAGTCTAAAGGCTGTAAAGAGATCTTTAAGAATCGAGAATACAGATAAATCAATAATAAATGTAATTCGAATAAAATACGAATATGCTCGATGAACGTTGCTAGCAATTATTAGAAGAGAATTCAAATTTACAACAACTTCTAACTGAAATGCAAGAATAGTCTAACCACAATGATAATAACTAAGAAGGTCACAAAAATCAGGAATAGTAAAATGACACCGAAATGAAAAAACAGTTACTTGTATCGAAACAAAATGAAGAAAGATTGATTAGGGAGAGTGAACAAATGAAAAGGAAAATAGAGTTACTTGAAGCGTCAATTCAAGAATATTAACATTAATTATAATTTGCGCAATCATAATAATTGAATAGCTAGAATAGCAAAGAGAATATTGAAAAATCTGTGTCATAGTATTAGCTAAATGCTCTCAATCTGCAGAACTAGTTGAATCAGCAAGACAGCATTCTTCATGAGATCAAGTAATGATTTTGATATTCACTTTGTTTTTTGGTTATGTGAAAATATATTGATGTATTATTTTTTATATTAGAATTGCGAAGGACAATTAGACTCATTAGAATCAAGTACTTGTTGATTAGCTCAAGGGAGTGAAAGAAGAAAAGAGATAGATAACTGAGAAGCTTGATAATTCGTTAAAGGAATTAAGTTTATTGAATACGAAAATTGGAGAGCTAGAAAGAATCAAAAGTGAATTATTGAATGAGAAATCAGGATTCATCAAAGAAAAGGGCAATACTATGTTCTTATTGAAAGAAAAGGAGGTTTCTTTTTAGAAATCTAGCATTGAAAAACAAGCTGAAGTTTAGAAGCTTCATGAGAAGAATGGATAAGTGTAAGAATAGTTGGTTTAGTAGACTGATTAGAATAGATAATTGACTGAATAAGCGAAGTAGCTTTAAGATCTTGCTAGGTAGTTATAAGACATAAATAGGTAATAAGTAGATAAAATCAATTAGTAGATTATTACTATGAATGTCCTGAATGAGAAGAGCAATGGATAGAATGCGAGAATCAATGAGTTGACGGAATAGCTTACGAGTTAAATTGAACAAAATAGAAGTTAAGCTGATATTGTGAAGAAAAATAATGAGTAGAATAGATAATAAAGTGAATAAATCAGGTAGTTAAATGAATAAGTGAAAAATTGGTAGAGTAAATATGAATAATTGAGTAGTGAAAGTGAATAAAAGATTAAGAAACTCAATGAGAAGATATAAGAAATAACTGTAGAAAAAGATAAATTTAGTAGAGGGTTAAAAGAAGAATGCTAAAAGAATGAATAGATATCGGTGCAATTGAAAAGAACTGATTAGGCATTGAAGTAATCGGAGGAGACGATGAAGAAAACGGAAGAAGTTGTAGCGTTTAAGTTCACAGAGAAGAAGAATTAGGTAGCTTAGTTAGAGGAGAGGGCTAATTAGAATATGAAGTTGATAAATGAATTGCAAGGGTAGGTTATTGAGCAGAAATAGCTGGTTAGTTAGGAGAAAAATAACAGAAAAGAAGTTGAAGAGAAGTTAACGAAGTTATTGCAATAAAGTGAAGAAAAAGGGAAATAATTGTTGGGATAAAATGAAGATAAATTGAAATAATTGAAGATTCTCGAGGGAGAATTAAATGTTAGGAAATAGTAGTTCGAGAAATCAGAGGAAAGACTTAGAAAGCTGTAGATTGATAGTGATAAGGTAGCTGGGGAACTTAAAAGTTAAATTAAATAATTGGAATAGGAGTTAGAGAAAAGAAATGAGTAATTGAAGAAATTGATGAATGATAAAGAGAAGATTGATTAGGCGTTGAGTACGCGTGAGAAGAATTTAGAAAGGGCGATTGTGGAGTTAACGAGGATGGATGCTGAAGGGGAGGATAAATAGACGAAGATTGTGATTTCTGAGTAGAAAATTGGTCAACATGAGCTGAAAATATCATAATTAGAGTAAAAGATAGTTTAGCTCGAATAGAAGATAAAGGTGTAAGAGCAGAAAATATAATAGTCAGAGCAGAAGATTGCATAGTCAGATCAGAAAATATCACAGTTAGAGCAGAAAATTTCACAATAAGAGCAAAAAATATCACAGTAAGATCAAAAAATCCAGCAAAAAGATCTAAAAATTAAAGAATAAGACTAAAAGTAATCTCAACAAGATCAACGCATACAATAATAAGCAGAATTACTTCAATCGTCTTAGTAGCGATTATCTGAGTCAAGTGAATCCCTTCAAGAAAGTCAGAAGACATGCGCAGCATTGCAAGAACAATCTGAAGAATAAAGAAAGACAATCGAAACTATGGAGAAGAAATATGACTAATTCAAAGCTAAATATTCCTAATTGCACAAAGAATCTGTTGATTTCAAGAATAAATCACAGGAAACACGATCAAAAGATCACAAAGAATACAATCGAAAACTCGATGTTTTGCAGAAACAAATCATGGAATTAGAGAGTCTCAAGAAAGCTACAGCGGTGTAGTTTAATGGGCAGATCAAGGCTAACATGGATTTACTCTAAGAATAATAGACTTCCATTACATAATATTAAACAAAACTTGAAGAACTTAACGTCGATATGTCGAAGTTCAAAAAAGAAAATAGTAATTTAAATGCATTACTCAAAGAATAATTGCAGAAAACTACTCAAATAGTCTAGTAAAGAGATTCATGTCTGTCTCAAATTGAGAGCCTGAAGTAAATCAACAGAGCAAGTTAGCTGGAAGTCAATACATTGCATGATATTGTGCAAAAATAAGCAACTCAAAGTAGAAAAAATAATAATGAGAATAAAAATAGTACCAATAATAATGCTGAGAGATAATAGACAGGCGTTTCACCGATTCCTCCTAGATCAGCTGTATAATTAGTAAAAAATTTATTGAATTGATACCTCAAAATGAGGTTATTAATGTGATTTTTTCTCCCTAATATTTTTTTATGACTTTTTATTTTCAGAGTGAGTAGAAAACATCCAAGACTGATAGTCCTTCATACGAACAAGCAACTGCAGGAGCATTGGATGAGTGAAGAATAGATTTGATGAATTTAGTAAATACTGATAAAATTCATGCGAATTATTCTAGATTACTGATGTTTTGTATGTTACTTTTAAATTCAACATTGTTTTAAGTTAAAAATCTTGAATATTTTTTTGTTTATTTTGCAACAAATCATGAGTTTCAACATTGAAATTGCCTTTAAAAATTAGATATTCATTAAGATTTAAAAATAACAATATATAATATAAACTCGGAATAACAAGGAAAAGGAGGATAAACATACATACAGAAGATCAGTTGAAATATTGAAAGTGTAGAACAATTTAATACACTTTGATTTTGATTAAGAAAATATGTTGGTTTTGTTTTATTAATATATTGTAATAGCAATACTATTACTATTATCATTAGGATATAAATATTTTGTTTATTTTATGTTATTTATCTCTTCGCTAATCCTTCCTCCTCTTGGTAGGTAATTCACTCACAAGTATGTCTATTTCGACTAGCTCCTTGTTCATCTCACTCAAGCTGTTCTGGTTAATTTGCGAATATTTTATTCAGTATATTTTCTTATGGTTTTCGTTGCAAAAACGTCTTTAGCTTCGTCGATTAAGCTGTATCAGCAGTTCTAGCTTCTCTACTCGAATCGACCCTATCATCATATTATTATTAAGTCTATTTCACATCCATACTCCAAGTATAACTTGTCTATTTATTCCTAATCATATCTTTATTCGTATTCTAAGATATTTAATATCCGAATGGATTTTTTTACCCAACTAATGGGAGTCCTTATTAGCCCGAATAAAACGATGGAAATTGCTATGAGACTTTATAACTGTTACTCTTGCTTATCGATTAGCGGATTTACTTGCGAGCTCGTTCTAGTTCATTAGCTAGCTCTTCTTGAGGAGTAGTAGAAGTAATTGTATTCGTATTGGTGATACTGCCCTGTAAATAAACAAAATAAACCAAATTAATAAACTAAAACTAACTCATAAACTCTTTTCTCCTCTCTATCTATTCCACATCACAACCCTGCTAAAAACATTTTGTTCCCCTTTACCTTAGCGCTTTGAATCGAACCCAGAGGATTCTAATGAAAACTATAGAATTATTTTCTCAACGCCGGCTTCAGTGTGTCGCTATCTTGAATCAGATTATTACTATTATTCTCTGCGATTTGAAAGCTCTTCCTTCCAGCAGCTACGAGATTATGATTATTTGACATGCTTTCACTATGAAACGTATTAATATTTCTAGGTTTTATCTTCTAATTCACATCACTACCATAACAACAACCTACAAGATTATTCTTAGAATTCCTCCTTGACATCTCTGGAGGTATCAATGACTCAATAGTCAGTTACTTCTCATTCCTATCAGTAGAATCAGCTAACGTATACTCCGTTTAGTTTGTTTAAGTCAACTAAATCGTTCGAAGATGTGTTTTACTACCATCAAACCCCTATGCGAATTATTTCTGCTAGAACTACCCTTATTATTATCCTGGATATTATGAACTCAACGGAGAGTTATGCAATCCTTCGAAATGCTTGATTTGTTATTATCTAATTGACTACAGTAATTACTACTGTCTCCTCAACGATTCCAAGAGATGATCATCTAATAAATTTTTCTAAACTTACTCGATCTGGTCAATGTAAGAAGAATTCGATTATTTTCTAGATCCAAGAGGTACCTGTTTGTCATCGATATTATTCGCAGCGATGGGAGATGCATGCAGTTAAGTTTATTTGATAGTTCCGTTTGGTGATAGCATAGCCAATGGTCGATAGGCGTTCATTATTTTTGAATTCTATTATGCTATTTCAGTTTATTTACATGAATTATTGATGTTGTTCATGCCACTCAGTTAGATATCTTCATGTAGAAATCGTAAATTAGATAATTTCCCATAACTGTCTACCACTCCATCCTTATATATTCTCATTGGTATTTTTTGTTTGTCCTATAACACTTTATACTGTTGAGTTTTAGATTAAGAAACAGCTGCAAGAGCTAGATTCGTCTTTAAACTAGACGTTTCAGTCGAATTATTTGCGAATGAATTTATGAAATTGTTGAGTCTTGTACTTTTCGATTCATCTTTCGATACTTTAGATATGTGCTAATGCTAGGATGATTGCTTGTAGCTTGAAGGTTCTTTGAGGACTGATAAGCTCTAAAGAGAAGGACGATTATTGGAGAATCTATTCTTGAAGGTAAGATTTGTATTCGTTGTGTTTGGAGTTTATGCAGAGGAAGATGTAGCTGAATTCGTTGGAGCACTGCTTTATGGAAGAAGAATAGGAAATGGTTTTTCTTGAATTTGAGTGTTAATATCTAAAGGGAATCTGCTTTATGGACCTGCGATAGTGCCTGCATAACAATTAATTAATAAAAAGAGTAAGAATAGGTTAATTTATAGCTAAATTATTGGCATTCTCAACACCCTCTCCCCCTTTCCTTTCTCCCCGGGATATCCCCCTTAATTACAACTTTTCTCTTTTTAAATTAATACTTTATTTATCAAGTCTAGGCTAGCTTCTACTCTTTATTATGCATCGCTTTTGTTCTTCTTATTTTGTAGCCCCGCAGATTTCTTCCATTTTCTTCACTGCTTTCTTGGAATTGGATGTAATTTTCGAAATAAACTGCTCTTCATATAGCAAATCAGTAGACCCCTTTACTGATTTATTCTTTTTCTACTTAGATTCTTCCTTTTACTTTTCTGGAGATGTCTATGTCATCGAAATACTAGGACTCACTTCAGAAGAATTAAGAATAGGATCAAATTAAGGAAAAAAGAATTAGGCTGTTTATTTCAACTCTGCATCGTGATATCCACCAGCAGATTGCTCTTGGATATTACCCATCACAGGGAATTATTCATTCGTTGCATTGCTGTAAGGAGTTCTATCGTTTTATTCTGTATTCCCACTAGTGAGCTTATGAAAAACAGCTGTCTCATCGAGGAAGCTGACTTCGCAGTAAACAGCAGCTGCAGCCATGTTTTGAAATAGGATATTGATGAAAAGAAGGGATTTGCAAGAGGGAAAATGAGATTTTATCTAAGAGTTTCTCTGTTTGTTCTTTGTTGTGTTGATTGTGGCACTAGCAGGTGTTTTTCGTTCTTTTTAATGCTTATTTTCACTCTCTTTTCTTAAACTGTATTATCTATGTGTGTCTGTGAGGTATTAAAAGAATCTTACTCGCAATTGTGTTCTTTTCCCCTATCCTGAGAGAGAAAGAGAGACAAATGATAATTCCAACTAACTCTGGGTAAATATCCTCCCCTTCTGAATTAATTAGTCTCTTTGATTTCTTGCATTTTCCTTAGAAATCTGCAATAATTAACGATGAGTTTTGAAGTGAAAAAAAAACATCCTCACAACTTTAAATAGAATCTCTCTTTCTTTCTCCCATAAGAGATCACTTTTATTATAAAGTATCCTAGTGCATTGATTTCTCAATCCTTTTTAGTTCTCGAAGCAACACAAATCCGAATTGGAATATAACAATGAAAATGAAAGAAAATAATTCTTAGATTATTATCTATTTTTATGTGATAGACTAATAATCTTTCAGTTACCTAAGTCGAGTTGCAGTATGTTAAATATGCAGTGTTCTTTAAATATTTAATTTGCTAAAAATATGTGGTATTTTTTAATATGATTTACTTATTCATTCATTTGTCAAAGTGAGAAGAAGAAAAAACAAAAAACTAAATTAATAATTAGATTACACTGGGAGGGAATTATTTCTCAGCAGCATAACTTCGATTTACACAATTTCTTCAGCAAGAGTAAAATATAATTTATTCTTCAGGTAGAAGAAACTACCTTTCTTCAATGTTGCTTTATCCTCTTGGTAGCTAGAATTGAGCATGCCACGCATTGAAGATACAGTATGTTCTCCTCAAAGCACAATAAATACTATGCTAATTCACATTCAGTTTCAAAAAAATTCGTAGATATTTTTCCAAAAGTTTTTATAAAAATAGATTATTATTTCTGTTGTCTAAATGATTAGAATTTTGAAGGGAGGGGGTATCTGTAAAAAAAGGATACTCCCTGTTAATCTTAGACGCTATCCAACGAGATTGCTGAAAATGTTGAGAGAATAAATTGTTTTTCAAATGTGATTTCTTCAATTAAAACTCAACATTTTCAAATATTGTATTCATTTTAAATTGTATTAATCTTATCACTTGTATTAGAGTCCACATTAAATAATTCTATTTGCACTTTAAAACTAATTCATTGTATCATTTTGTGTCGATTATCTTTTGGTTTTATTAAATATGAAGAAGAAGAAGAAGAAGAAGAAGAAGAAGAAAATGATCAAAACAACAATCTTATTCTTTTAGTCATTACATTCATAAGATAAACAACTCATTCTTCTCGATTACTTTGGAAGTTTTACTATTGTCTTGAAAAAAAAATCAAATATCCTTTCCCTTCGTTTTTCAAAACTAATCTTAGTTAATTTCTAAATACTTAGAATCTCTGAAATTCTAAAAGATATTTGAACAAAATGGGTAAAATTATTCTCTGGTTTAACCCTTTAACTCTAGAGCTTACTGCAAGTAATTTAGCTTTTGTAGGATATCCTGTTAAAAATCTGATAATCTCGAAGTTTCATATGTTTAACCATGCTCGAGAGATTTTTCAAAGAAATAAGTTACTTTTTTATCCTACCTTTTTCTTTACTCTATAAAATTAGATTATTTTACCCTCCAAACTTAAGTTAATAAACTCATTAAACTTAAAGAATTAAATGTTATTCTTCTATTACTTCATGGGTTTAGTTAACTTTTTAAGAACTTTAACAAATAAAAATAAAACAGACACAAAGAGATATTTTCCATGAAATTCCCCAACAAACCGCTCACATTATTATCGCATTTATCAATGTCTTATCCTTCACGTAAATAACTCAACCTTCAGCATTATTACCCAAATATCCCTTTCTATTGCCATTCTTATTCACTCAATGCTCAGCTTTGACACTATTGCTTTTCTGCAATACGGACAATTTCTGCTGACTGCTTGAATCGATTTGAGAATGCAAAATGAATGATAACTATGAGAACAATCTAAGGTGTAAATTCTCTTATCTAGCTCTCCTGGTGCTCCTAAAAAATCTTCAAGGCATATCGCACATTATTTACCCTTATCGATTTCCTTATTCACTACTCTAGACATCAAAACACACCCAGAATGCTGTTTGTTTTTGAGATGGATTTCAAATTCGTTTAAAACTAACTGCAATCTGCTTAGCTCTTGCATTTGGTTTACTTCACATTTTAGATTTAAGACTTCCTTGATTTAATTTGAAATGATAATCAATTACTGTTTTTGTTCATTCAAAGGAAGAACAGAAGTTATTGACTCAGTCGAATCTCTTGGGAGCACTGGACTTTTATTTTCTACTGCAATTGTAGCGTGCTTAGTCTTCTTCTTCTTTTTTTTTATTAACTCCTAAAGTGATTCTATTTGTCTCCATAGTAATTGCTATTTTAGATCCAACTACTATTACCTGTTATGTAACACATCAAAAAATAAGAATTAACCTTATCCCAACAAATCATAATTATTTTTGAAGTTCTGAGAAATTAACTTAGCTGAGCAAGAAAGGAAAGAAAAAAAAAACCATTTTGAGTTCAAAAAATTACTTAAAACTTTATGTATCAGTTGCTCTTATCCTTGCGTAGATGTTTCTTTCTTGATCTAAGATATCTCTCAACAAGAATCGGAAGCATAAGTTCATCCCAAGGAATAAAGAATACATCATTAGAGATATCATTTCTTTAAGATTACTGTCGATGCCAATATGAATTAGTAGATCGTAATTTGATGGAAAAATAGCAGTGATTTTTAAAGCAAACAAAGAATACAGGATTATTGGTGGTATGCAAAACACCAAGCATATTAAATGAGCCTACTTAATTGACAGTTATTTCATGGATTCATTGAAGGCAAGTTAGATTTTAATAGCAATAATAAATCCTTCGTAAATATACAGCAAAAGTGGTGCTATCCAGATACCGAAATAATAAGTTAA
>Ga0302285_10001297_pt1 | contig 13780 bp, 8 predicted proteins | sample III_Fen_E2_2_FD_200455 | JGI IMG/M metagenome (GOLD analysis project Ga0302285, IMG submission 200455) | Peat permafrost microbial communities from Stordalen Mire near Abisko, Sweden - III_Fen_E2_2 | ecosystem: Environmental > Terrestrial > Soil > Wetlands > Permafrost | place: Sweden: Abisko...
CATCATTTCATCTTTTTTAATTTAATAATAAACCCCAAAGATTATCATGAGTCTGGAGTGGAACATAGTAATCCACTCTCTCACTTGCTTTTGGCAAAACTTTTCTTTGTAGATCAGTCAGTAATAAATTAGCTTTTGTATATTTGTAAATAATTGAAAAGATATCTGCCCAAAGAAAGTGCAATAAAATATAATGCTTAAGATGATTTAAAAATGCAAATATTTTATGTTAAGGTATTCGAAACTTTTAAATTAGTATGAAGGGTTGATTGATAGGGGAAATTGGCATGGTTAATGAAAAGTAAATACCAAAAAGCATCTTTGACTGCAAAATTACAGATAAATGTTACTTTGCCCATGATTTAGTAGAAAATTTAGACGTTCAGTAACCATAATATTCTAAATCTATTTGGTTATCTCTAATCACAAAGCTTTTTTATCTTCATCTACCTACTTCTTTTCAAGATCAACAAGTAAATCGTTTAAGATAGTAGCCCAAGCATAACATCAGAAACTTAAAAACAACTAATTGAACTTGAGATAATAATAAGAAAATGTATTAATTTTCAGCAAAAAAGGAGGAGTTTTCTTTTGGAGGTTCAATTATTTATAGGTAACAGCAGCAACTTTACTAAAGATTATGGGAAAATAACAACATAGAATGAAGAGAAGAAGAAAAAGAAAAGACAAGTTGAATTGATGTGACTTTAATCTAAATCTAATGTTTTTGAATATTCGCAGCAGAAACTATTATTACCTTACAAAATTATCGAATAATTTATTTTTAGCCAGGTCCTCAAAATTTTTCTAGATCTGGAATAATATTAAATTACAAACAGCAACATAAGAATGTAATTCAATTAATTAAATTCTTCAAGATTCTCTTGCTTTCTCTCCCTTATGTTTACTTTTTTTCCTCAGAGATATCGATAATCACAATTATTGGAGCTGAAAGAAATACTCAGATAATTGTGAGAGAGATAGATAGAAAGCAAAAGAGTGAGCAAAGCTTACCTTCAAGAAAAAACAGGAAATTATAATTGAAAATCTGCTCTTGTGTGTGGCGCACATACAGAAACTTATTTTTTCACTACCTAGTATCCCTAACAAGAGAGTGTAATAGTTAATCAGCTGAGTACAGTTATTATATCTTTTGGATCCCTCAGCCATTACAATGCTGTCAACGGAAGAAGAGTCAACTTTTGAATCTTGTGTTATTTCTGACACTGACAGAACATTCAATTATTCCTCTATCATCATCGATGAATTATCTCAATCAGCTGGAATTTCTCAAGAACAACCATCATGGTCAGTATCTTCTTCCACACCAAATAAGAAGAGAAACAACTCATTTAATAAGATCAAAAGAGAATAGATGCGCAGCAGGATCAAGAGTAATAATCCCCTTATTAGATTAGCATTATCTTTTACTTATTTTCATCCCCACACACACATACAACAGACAGCACAAAAATAATCTATTTTTATTAAAATATATTTTTATTCCCTAATCTCCCATATTCTTGATATTTACGTTTATTTTACCCTTCTACAAGACAGTCTTTTCAGCTCTAGTAAGAACACTAGTATAACGTGTGTCAGCACTGATAACCTATCCGATGCAGCAGCAAATTCTAATCATGCACCACCAAACGAACAATAACTACTAAAACAACAATAAGCTTCTTCAAATGAAAAAATACCTTCCCTTGCGATATCCACGGAGTCACTTCTATCAGCTGCTCCTGCTACAATGCCTGAACTACCTAATCGTCTAGCAACATCGCCTACTAAGAAATAGGGTGTATTTATACGTTTTAATTCCTTTGAGAATCCTGAAGAACTAGAAAAGGAACGATAATAAGGTATCTATTAAATATCAGGGAACTTCCATGAATTCTATGAATTGCAAGGTAACATTGATTGAAATGGATGTATTTAAGGTATTTAAGATACTATTTAATTCTTTTAGAGACACTTGGGGAAGGATGTGTTGGTCTTGTCAAGAAAGCTGTGAGGAAATCAGATAAGCAAGTGTTCGCTGTGAAAACTGTGAGGACGAGAGACGAAGAAACCATTCAAAATGTAAGAATATTGAGAATTGCTTGATATTTTTTGTTAATGGGAACACAAATATTATTTTTGGACAAAGATTAAGTTTGAGTTCACTCACTTGAAGCAGCTGAACCATCAGAATATCGTCAAGGTTTATGAGTTATATGTTGATAAACTCAGTGGAAAGATCCATTCTGTCATGGAACTCATAGAAGGCAAAGAAATGTTTGAAGTCATACATGCATTAGGACATTACTCGGGTAAATAAAAATAAAATAAACATATTATTCACATTATCTCTCTTTTTTTCTGCTTAGAGCTAATAGCGAGTAAGATCTTCATGCAGATCTTAGATGCCATTGCATACATGCATTAGCACTACTGCTGCCATAGAGATCTCAAGCCCAATAACATCCTCTGCAATAGTGGTAACAATTATACTAAATTTGTCTTTTCCTTGTGATATCTAATCCCTCTTTTCGACTAGACGGTACTTAAGTGAAGATCACTGATTTCAATGTGTCCAAATTCAGTGATCACTACAAAAACTACTAATAGGATGACAATAATGATAGTAACACTAATAATCCCCCTAGACAGCCAATAAAGATGTGGACATACACTGGTACAATGGCATTCTCAGCGCCTGAAGTATTCAACGGAGAAATGTATGATGAAACCATTGATATGTGGAGTGCTGGATGCATTCTATTCACGATGCTTTCAGGAACAGAACCGTTTCATGCAGAATAGTAAAACAAACAAAAGTATGTTTAGTGTGTGACTTATGTTGGTTTTGTATTATTATCATCAATAGTGTGAATGACTTGGTGTTAAGTATCTGCAAAGGTCAATATGATTTCAGTGACCCTGTTTGGAATGAAGTCTCAGCGGAAGCGAAAGATCTAATATCTAAGTGTCTCACTGTTGATCCAGCAGCTAGAATACATCCACAAGAAGTAATTTAAAGAAAAAGAGAGAGGATCAAATCATTGATTGTGTTTGGTTAATTAATTAGGCTTTGAAGCATCCATTCATCACGCGTTGTCTTCGTTTGTCTTGTGAGAACAAATGCAAGGAATAATAACAATAACATAACCAACAAGGAGAATAGCTATTACCAACTATCTGCGTTGAATGCGACAAAGAAAGCGATCTCTGCAGACGATAACTCGGTAACAACATCGAGCGACTCGTAGCGAATAATGCTTCTAGAAAATCTAATCCATCACGACCTAGAGCTGTGAGTAGCATATTCCTCTAGCATGGGAAATTTGAAAGTTAAGATAAGCTATTCGCTTTGTTGGAGCAATGCTGCTTGAAACCTAAGGAGAAGAATGGTAATGCTAATAATCCGAAATCACCAATGAAAAGGAAGCAAGGCATAAATGAGAATAATAATACTCCTAAAGACCAATAGAATCATAAGGATGATGCTATGGATAGTTCGATGAAGAAGAGATAAAGGAAGTATGAAGTGATCTTCGCGAAATAAAATTGCTTCCAACATTAGAAAGAATCCAATGAGATGTCAACATCACCTGGGAAAAGAAAATACTCCAATAGTAAAAATAATAACAATGAGTTTGACATTGATGATGATGGCGATACAAGCTCAGAAGACGAAGTATGTGAGAATCAAAAGAATTAATAATCCCCTAATAAAACTAAAACACCTTCTCGTAGTGGTTTAATAGGATAAGAGGCATATTGGAGTGATGCTGAAGGCTCCTTGTATGGAGTTAAAGAAGACATACAAACTACAAATAACCCTAATATTTTGCTTAATGCTAATTCTGCTAATATTATGAATCCTTCCAAGAGCTTTAAGAAAAGACTAGTGTTCTCAAACTACCCTCCATTAGCATATTAAGAAGATCTGCTTTAGCAGTAGTAGCGTAGTTTCTCATGTGATTTGTATTCTTCAGAGGAGGTTATACAACTTTAATCGGAGATATTTCATGATATTCTTAAGCTCAAATAATAATAAATTAACTAAGAGTCTTTAAATAATATTCCTAGTGATGCATGTAATAATACTTCAAACATTGCTGTCAATACTACTATGATGTCTACTGGAATAAATAATAACAATAATAGTAATAATAATACCTTAAGTACCTTAAGCTTAAGCAGCATAAGTACTAATAACATTAACTGATAATAATCTCATTCTTATAAATCTTTACTAAACAAAACAAACTCTTAAATAAATAGTAAACATATTATTCATGCTCTTATTTATGCTCTTAGAACACTAATAATTCTCAAGACATTTCATTCACAGGAAATACTAAAGACAAAACAAAAACTAGCAACAATATTCTCACACACATTTATAAAACTAATGATTGCAATAAATCATTATTTTACTTTCTCATTCTCACATATTAAATCTAATCTGCATTTGTTGTGTTACTTTTTCTTTTAATTATCATCATTTCTCTCTCTGGTTTATTTTCTTTTTGTAGACTTTTAAATGATCTTTTATTTTTTTATTTAATATTTATTTGCAAGTTATCATGAGCGCTTCTAATTTATCTTTAAAGTTAAATCTAATAGCATTTGTTCAATTTCTTTACTTTTTCTTAATATTGTATTATCAAAAATCTTTTTTTTCTTTTCTGCAAGAATTAGTATCTTGAGATATTCAAAAAGAAGTACAGCATAACTAACTACGTGTGATTAAGAAAAAACACTTTGATTACAAAACTAGCATACAATGATGACTTAAAAACTAAAACCTAAGATGAACAGAATCACCTAATAAATAGCAATTCTGGCATGCAATTTAACAATATTATCACTCATTGGGCAAGTACAAACGAAACAATGGTTTCATGATGTAAAAGCCACTGAGCTGACTCCATAAGTACACATAATAAATACTGCAATAACCATCATCTTGTTTAATCGATTTCATAATTTTTACTACATCGATTTGGAATAATAATCTTGTGTTTGTGTTTGACAAATTTAGACCTATGAAGCTCTTGTTAGTAAGGAGAACCATGTCATGATCGAGTTCTTTACACCTTGGTGTGTGTACTGTCAACAAATGATGGGCGAATGGAATAGGGTAAGTAGACTATGTTACAAAAGTAAATCATCGTTTCTCTTTTTTCATTTTATGTTTTGATTCCTAGCTATTCAGTTACTATGAAGAGCAGCCAGAAACTCGTAAAGATGTCAAGATATGCAAATTAAACTGCGATGAGCATAAATAATTCTGCCTTAATTTAGGGGTTCAATAATTTCCTACAATTAAGCTGTTTATCGCTGGATCAAAAGATTCAGTGCATCTCTACTAAGGCAATAGAAGATTCGAAGACTTCAATCATTGGATGAATCATCACATTGCTCCAAGATAAGCGTAATAAGAAGATGAATTGAAATAGCAGCAGATGGTTTAATAGCAGTAATAATCATAACAGTAGCTAATTTAGTAGTAATTACAGTAACGGTAATAATAAGAAGCAGCTGAGAGAAGTAGATAAGAAGAAGTTAATAGATAATAAGAATGGGCTAGATAAAGAGAAGAAGAAATCAAGAATCTAGAAGATATTTAGAAAAGATAAAAAGCTTCCGAATAGTAGCATGAAGATGAGTTAAGAAGAATACAAGAACTAGAACGGGAAATATCTTAACGATAAGAGAAATAACATACATAATAAGAGAACAATAATAATTAAGGAAATACTGATAATAATAGTAATATTTAAACTAGTCTTTAATAGCTAGAATAGAGAATTACAATGTTATCTAAAAATGTTGAGAAGATCGATAGACTTAATATCAATAGTGATTATGTTAATAGTAAGTTAGAGATCATTACAGAAGAGCAGAAGTTATTGCTGCAATAGATCAATAGGATAATAGATGTGTAAGAGAATATGCAAAAAATAATAAAAATAGATGGGAAATCAACAGAATAAGGAAAAGAAGAATAATAGTAACAATAACATAATAATAATAATAATAATTCATTAGGGAATAGATACTAATCATCTTAATTTTCAGTACTTCCAGCAATTCTCTTCCTTCTTGCTGGTACTGCATTAGGGTATCTGTTTTTTGTGCTTCGGGGAAATAAAACCGATAAGCAATAGACTCTCCTTGTTTCATAGCATTCTCAAGAGATGGGTAAGGCAAATTGAGAAATAGAGAGAGTGAGAGAACATCAATTACAGATAAATAGCAGTGCTAATGAAGGATTGAATGTAAAAATGTATATTTTTGTATTCATATTTAATGTATGAAATGATGTATATATGAGTTTCTGTATATCTCTTCGATATCAAACACACTGAGTATCATAATCGCTTAGTTGAGTTATTTCTTCATTGCATGATAAAAGCTCATGAAGAAAAACACTGAGACTAAGCATATCATAGCGATCTCATAGCCCATAAGAATCATTTAAATATTGATGATCTCATCGAAAAATTATTTGTGTTTTTCGACAATAAAATTCTTGTAGATCAAGAACAGATTCTAGATTGCTTAGAAAACACGTTCTATGCTGTACAGTGAATATCGCTGAAAGTGATCTTTAATGCGAGTGAGCCGAACACTCGAATCGGACATCTTTATCCCTGCTTTTAAATCTAAGAATATTTCCATGTATATCTACACAGCTGTGATAAACCCATTGTTGAAGATTCCATTCATAATAGAACTGCAGTCTTCTTATGAAAAGAATGAATCCATGTAATATTCGGGATACTATTTATAAGGCTAACAAGTATTAGTCACCATTGATGTGAAAAAGAATCTTTCATATGATGATTCAGCTTATTCTAGGGAATTTGATTCTCGTAGATTCTCAACAGCTTAGATTAAATTCGAGAATGAAGTGGAGTTCAATGGGTAAACACGCGCGATAGGTGCAACGTAATAAGTTGCTGGATATGGATTACGAGCTTAGTTAAACATTTTGTCGACATAGAAATATGTTAAGACATTTCCTGAGACAACATATGATCTTGCTGTTTCGATTTATCCGATAAGGTTCGAATCCATTTTGGAGGAATCGATTTATTACCCAGTGAAGATGATATTCGCTATGGGTTAAACGATTAAGATCCCAAAGGCAATAAGGGAAATGAAGATTAATCGAAGATTGGATTTCTCTAAGGATGTAGTAGAAGAGACTTTGATTTTTTTCTTTTAGCAGATGATCCTAGGGAGATTTAGATATTGTTTGTAATGGTATTTCTTAAGTTTTTAGGAAGAAGAAGAAGAAGAAGAGGATGATTGCCATGGATAAATTGCAGATTCTTAGTTTCCACTGATTTTAAGATTAATTTGAAGGTATGCGATGTTCCTGAAGAACATTTTAAATTGTTCTTAAGCGATATCCGTCATGCATTAGATCTACAAAGAATCGAATGTAGCGAATAATTTAAGATCTACAAAGAATCGAATGTAGCGAATAATTTAAGTACTTTTTCCACCGAATCTTGAACACATCGAAATACGATCACTACATCAATCAAAGAAATAGCTGAAATAACCGCTATAATAGCTAAGGAGAGTTTAACTAATGAATAGATTGTCGCATACAGTGAATCCACTTAATCTTATTGCATAACTTGAATCTTTGTGAGAACTGTTGAAAGTAGAGGGAAATTTTAATCGTAGTTGTAAACGGGTAACCAATACCCGTATTCTATGCGTTCCCATTGAATTTCGTAGAGAAAGAATAGACTACTTACAACGTTAGTCGTGTAGTTTACATAATGCGTGTAATCATTGTACATCCTGAAGTCAAATTATTAGCTGAGGATTTAATCTAGAACAACTGTTTTTTCAGGGTTGTATTCTTATGTGACTTTAGATAGTTTCTAGTTGAATTAACCTGCTAAGGTACTTGCTTCATGTAGTAAGCTAGCTCGAAAGGATGTATTTAATGAATCAAGAATTGCTTATAAGTCAGGATAATAAGTTAGATAATTTGTGACAACTTTCCCGGAGATTTAATTTGCTAGATTCCGCATATTCATAACCCAAGTGATGTACGTAAACGCTTTGTTTTGCTAATGAAAATAATCCAACAGATTAATTTGCTAGACAGTGACGAAGATCACAGAGGAAAGGAAGAATAATGAAGATATTAGTTAAAATTACTAGAGAGCAACAGGATTGAAATGATTTCTTTTGATTTTGGATATTAAATAATTTTTTGTGTTGATCGAGTCCGTTGTAGAGCTGTTTTGTTATTATTATTGTTGCTGCTACTGTAGTTGTTATGCAGCATCTGGTTATTTTTCAGCCTTGCCGTTGTTAAGTTAAGATGATCTAGTAGAAGAAGACAAATGGATTTTTGTGTTATTGTTTTTTATTTTGCTTTTTTGAGTAATATTATCAATTTTTTGAAGATTCAGATTATTTCCAAGTGTTCTCATTCTTGTAGTATTCTACTCCTCAGAATGAAAGTTCTCCACTTCCATCGAAAGTAACTCTCTTCCAGTTGTAGGTTAACCGAAGAGGTTGAGGTGATCTTCTTGAAGATCTTAAGCAGTTGAATGGAAGTTACCTACGGGTCTAAATCCAAGAAGATTTTATTATTTTTTATTGGATATGTTTTTCCCACTTGGATACACCATTTTTTCTTAAAAATTATTAGTTTAGTATTCTCCCATTGAAGCCTGGTTCTCCTACTCGAATCTCTCCTGTTATTAGTGTTCCATTAGAGCATTTGAAAACCTTGATGATTTCTTAGGTGATTTCTAGTTGAACTCACATAAAGTAGGTATTTTTTCTTAAGAAAAATGAGTCAAAGTATTCGGTGGATCCTAAGAACTGACTTTGTTCACAGATTTTCTAAAAGAGCTAAGGAGCTCATTGCCTTCAGAGCTTATGAAAGTAGGACTGTTAAATACAGTAACTACCTTATCATTGCTATTTTTCTCAGTTTTACTCAATGAAATTGGCACCTATGAGATTAAAGGGTTATTATTATTTTCTGGAATTATCGTCATCATCTTGGCTTCTTCTTTTATGGTATTAAAAGAATCTTTCTTAGTATAATTCCCACCATTCCTGATAACCTTGAGGACTTACCTCGCACCTGCTTCATTGGAATCTTTTATTAAATCTATTTACTCCCCCATTTTTTTCAAATAGTTTTGATCTAGAAACTCAATTATCTATGATGGTTCCTTATCAAATCCAAATAATTCTTAGAGTTACGGGAGTAGGATAGTCTCTAGCAGTTATTTCTATTCCTCTTCATTCTCGATTAGCTGATATTCAAGAAACTAAATCACTCCCATTTTAATCATTTTCCTATGATCATTTGTATTTTGAAGTAGTTTCACTTTTAAATTCATTACATACATGTTATTCTGATTTAAATTAAATTTCCTTGAACTCTTCACATTCATTTCTCGTATCTCTTTCACTAATAATTACTATTTAACCTATGGTAAGGCTTATTTCTACTATTATTTAGGGAAAAATCCTATTGTTGTCATATCAATTTATCCAATTGTTTTTTCTAAGTTTTTCGAATTACATTTAGAACTAATCAACTACGATAATATCGGTAAGAAATCATCTACTTAAGTCTAATTTATCCCATGGATAGAATCACAAAAACTACTAAATACTTCATTAAAAACCTTCTCAGAGCAGCAATCAATCAAGAATACACCCATTTCCTCAAACTAACAATTCACTACTAAAATATCTTCGCTTTGTTATTATCCAAACGATTATCTGATCATTCCAATCATCCCAGCTTAACCTGAAACCATATCCACATGGATCTACGTTGTTAGCTCTATCGGTTAGCAAAATCCATCTTTTCGAATGGCAAAAATCATTTATTCAAAAACCTAAATGCTTTGTTTAGATAAAACTCCTTGATTGATGAAATTCCTCAATATCTAATTGTGCTTTTCACCAATGAACTAAGGCATAATTAGACTTATATTTTTATTAACCATCTCTTCTCGAGTGTACCCTAAGACTCTCTTGCACTGATTCGATACAAGATTCACAGAGCCTAGATTTTCCTTCAATAATGATATGAAAATACCACAAGTTTCATCATCTTCTTTCCGAGCACGCAGATTGCTTACGAAGCTCGATAAATTGTGCTTGAGGAAATCTAAATTATTAGCATTTTTATTAGTATTGTTAGTATTCATATGATTGTTCTTCATTTCTAGCCCTGCAAGCCTAGAGACCTACCTCATGGACTCTTAGAACCCTAGTTTGTCTTATTCTAGATTTGAGCAGAAGTATTTCGAGAGAAACTCCAGATCTACAGTGACATCACAAGCTAACAGAGTGTATTTCAGTTCTCGTTTGATCTTCGCTTTGAGAATGGAGAAATCGAGTACTAAGGTTCTCAAAGATTTCAGCTTTATTATGTCCTACCCGATGCATTTGAGAATTTCTATCTTTGTAATAGAACATTCTAAGATCATCTCAGTTAACTCGCAAATCTTCTGCTCATTGATAAAAATAGTACATAAATCTAGAATATTTCTATTCTTTTTGAGCTTCTACTGATTTGACTGCTCATCTACTTTCCCATTACTCTCTTATTTGTTCATCAAACATTGTGACTAATGCATTATATAATTAAGAGCAGCTTCTTCTTTGATTCCTAACTTTCCCTTGGTTCGCTGCTTAAACTCAGCAACGCGTACCAGAAGCTTAGGAAAGTTTTATCGTTCTTCAAGAAGATAAAACAAATACCCATAGTCATTTAATTATATTAGTTGCTTTTTCGCAAAGAACCCCTCATATAACCTGGAGATATACTCATGCAGATGATCTTAATTCTTGATATCTTGTTTAGATAAAAAATATTCGACTTAAGATTATTTTAATATAAAATCCGCAGAAGAATACTACTCAGATGAAAGCGTTTCTTGTAAATTTTATGTTTCAATTTATCCTAAAAAAGAAGATCCACTATTATTAGTACTACTACGACTACTTTTATTTTAATTAAGCTTGATCTAAAAGATCATATTTCGCGAAATAAACTCAATCGAAGAAAGTTTAATTGCATCTGAAGTACTAGTGATCAGGGAGATTTTACTCTTAATATTTTCGCCGTTATTTCCTCTCTTGCGGAAGTGGAAATTATCCTCATCTTAATTATTAGTTTCTCTTCTATTCGCTGTAAGGCTATTCGAAAGTAAATTTTAATAAATTGTATTTACCTTCCAAGAATAGATCCTGTGTCCTACAATGAAGCAAAGACTAAATATACATAATAACCCTTGAATTAACCATTTTTATTCTTATTTTATAATGTGTATTATCACTAAGATACTGAATCCAAGGAGAGTCACATTCAGTGAAATACTAAGTCTACAGAGTCTATCATTGAAAAATGGCATTTCTACTAAAAACTGCCCGATTCCAGATAACGCCCAGAATAATGGCACAAAATACAGTGATTTTCTTTCTATGATACTCAGTAAAACGACTAGAAACCCTCCGATACATAGTCGTAAGGCATCTCCTAGGTTTTAGTTTCTTTGTGAGACATCCTCAGCTGTATAATAATTATTATGAGTATGGATAAAAGAGAAGCTACCCATGATTACACAAAGTACTGCATTAGAATATCCTGGTACACCACCCAGAACACATGAGAAATACATTCCAGGGAGAATCTAAATAGAAAAAGTTTAGATAATAAAGCCGAAGAGAATGTTACTCATGAACTTTGTTCCCTTCGCGCAGTAATAAAAATAATATCCAAGAACAGTGAGGAAATAACTACCATGAAAGGCTATTTAAGCATAAACTAGATGACTGAGAATAGCAGAAGAACTAATGTTAGCCCATGAAATATACCCAAGTTATTCACCCATGGGAAAGCCATTTTTCTCAAAGGAGGAAATCACTGAAGAATTCAGAGAAATTGCAATGTAATTGTAGTACTCGAGTATCAAAAGTAGTTGAGTAACCCACAGGGGTTTCTTGGATTTCTTGAAGAGTGTCTCAGCGTTGAAGACGTAGAATTCTCGAATCTTAGGAAGACTCAGAGCACTGGAAAGAACGCTACTCATGAGGGGCTTCAGTGATAGAAAGAAATTGAATTGTTGTTTTGTGTTCTTTTTTAAAATAAAAAATAAATCAAAAACTTGAATAATTTTTTATATTTTTTCTTTTCTGAGTGTTGCTGTATTCTTAAATGTGGGAGGGGGATATCTCTTCTTTGTCTTAGTTTAAATCTTTAACATAACAGTGGATGCTTATTATTAATTTCAAAATGAGATAAAATAATCATTTTTGGATGAAAACTGGCATCTCTCTCTCTCTCTGATGTGATTCTTTGTTTCTATATAGTATTTTACAACATTAAGGCTTCTTTAGAATCATTAAATTAATTTATTTTATGGTAAAGATTAAAAGGGATTCCTTCAAATTAGGAATGGTTATCTCAGTTTTAATAAATATTAAAAATAATAAAAAAAATATTTAAAACTCCAAAAGAGATATAAAATCAACATAACTTCTGCTTTGTCTTTATTTTATTCTCTTGGTTTGCGGGAGTCACATCTCTGTCTAATAAGAAATAATTCATAATGACAATGTTTATGATAACCTATCCCACAGTGACTACCAGCTACAGAAGAAAACCTTATATTTCATTTGTTAATAATAATAACCGGATGAAAGACCCGTTTAATTGCTCAAACATCCTTAAAGTTAATGTGGAGAGATCAATGATAATCATAGATTTAGGGTAAAATTGAGATAAAACGCTTCTGTTTGATGATATCATGTCAACTTTCTTAACCCAAGGTGAGATAATCAAGATTTTCATTTTTTTACTTCAATAATTCCTACAATTTTATTAAAACACTTGATGAATTTATCTATTTAGAGTTACCACAACAAATCTCTTTTGAAGAATTCTTAATAGTTTTACGTAAATATGACTTTCTGTGAGAAGATCATACACAAGGGGGTGGGAGGCTAAGGTTGTGGTTTTCACCCCAAAAATAAAGGAGTTCTGAATAATCCCCATTATCCTGGAGAAAGCTATACTCAAAATGATGGTTTAAGCAGTAATTTCCGGTATTTTCTACATAATTCAGATTTGTTCTACTAAAATAGCAATAATCAACATAGTGGATGGAATTGGAAGCCATTTGCAATTCCTCAAGAAACAGAAAATCAATATTGAACTACTTAAGTAAATTGGTTAAAATTTCATGATATGAAACTGCATGTTCGGTAAAAGGTGGGATTGAATTACCTTAATTTTTTAATCTTAGGATACTGAAAGTCCACGGGAAGAATGTCAAATGCAAAAATATGGGATCGGAAAATGATATGTATTTTATTATCTGCCTGAATATTAATGATTGTTGCAGTTAAATTTTGAATGCAAGAATTTTGCAACAAAAGAGAGTTTTCTTGAATTAGGAGTGCTCTTGTACAGTGGATATTCAGGGGAAAATTGTTAATGTCGATAAGGAACGTTCTGGAGGGAAACACAATGTGTTAGATATTCAACTGAGAATTGTGGAGTGTGCTCTGAAAAAATGAGAAATAAATAGCTTGTAAACAAGGATTTACATTTAAAGAGAAAGCGTGAGTGGGATGAAGAAGACATTGATGCAAACAAGATAAGATAAATGGAAAGTACAATGATTCCTCTCTTACATACTAATAAAGAATAGATCAAGTTCTATTTCAAAATTATTGTTAAGAGAATGTACTCAAGAATCAATACTCAGAT
>Ga0302285_10001299_pt1 | contig 13777 bp, 12 predicted proteins | sample III_Fen_E2_2_FD_200455 | JGI IMG/M metagenome (GOLD analysis project Ga0302285, IMG submission 200455) | Peat permafrost microbial communities from Stordalen Mire near Abisko, Sweden - III_Fen_E2_2 | ecosystem: Environmental > Terrestrial > Soil > Wetlands > Permafrost | place: Sweden: Abisko...
ATAGTTGGAATAATGTTTATAAATCACTCTACGCACCTTGAATCTGATTTGATCCAGTTAGACGCCAAGGAGATTGAATTAGTAACTGCGGATTTATTAAAAGTATTGATAAGATTACAAGATAATGATCTTATTGTAATTGGCAAAATCGGCGTCATAGCAGAATTTAGATTTACAGAAGTCGGCGCATTTGTTTGCAAAAAGCAGATTATTAAAAATTTGCTTAAAGTGCATTGAAGAATTTAAGAAACTAAAATAATGCTGGTTGCATTGTGTAGGGTGTCGGATCGTTCTGGCATCCTTTTTCTATTTAATTGCATTCGATCATTAAGCAAATTCGAATAATGGTAATCCAAATTCAAATTTTTTTTATAAAATTTTATAAAATGATGTCGGACATACTAAAAAAATATTTGGAAATATTAAAAGGTCAATGTATTAGCCTTAAAACATAAATTCCAAGTGATCCTCTTCGGGCTGCACCCCAGTTACCTGGAGAGTGCCGTGGGGGGGGGTAGGGTTATTTTCGAATACGGCTGTATATCAGTATGTTATGTGTATTAATTGATTGTACCGAAATTCTAGAGACAGATATTGTTTCGTTAAAGTCAATGTACTTTTCATTATAAGCTTTGCTTTCATCTTTTGTTATTTCCTTTTTAAATCTACAATTACTTGAATATTGTATGGCGTACCATGACCATCGTAATCGTTAAAAATACTATTCACATCAACACTCACTGAATCTATTAAATAGGATATGTTATTGAGGTCAAAAGAGTTGCTAACTACGAATCTCTTTCCGTATCCATCAAATGTTCCAAATTGTTCGTTTATTTCGGAATAGTCACTCGAATCAAAAATCTTGTTTTCCTCACGGATTGGTCCGTAGTCTTTTATGCCTGATTTAATCTCATACAGAGTAAATCTTACATAAAAAGGTATATCACTTTTCGTGAATTGATAAGTCCTTTTGCACGTCCTTGGTAAATGAAATCCTCTGAAACTATCTCCAGCTGTTTGTTCTGATTCGAATTTCCGAGATCGAATTTTTAAAGAAGCTTGAGCCCATAGCCAAATTAAAACCGTGGCAAATAAAGTCCAGATTATATTTGTCCCATGATCAGTATTTGTTTCCTCAACAACGAGAAATATAACCCCACCTAACACAGCAATAGAAAGAGGTTTAGCTTGTTTGATATAATTTTTGTCAATAAATCTATAAATACCTTTATATATGCACAATATAGCAATATTAACTAAAATAAAATTTATATCTAGTAGTTTAGTGAATAAGTAATCCGAATCTTCCATTTGAATAGTTTGTTAGTAAATAAATTGTTAAAATATCGCCTCCAATAATTTTGGTCTGCTAAATCAGGCAAGTTAAGTCTTTTAAATTCATAATATTTTATTCTTAGTACTAATGTCAAATTTATAAATAAAATTAATTTAATCCTCAATAAAATCACTTTTACAGATTACTGCTGATGCGTTAAAATTGATCATTAAATAAATCATATTGTTCTTTGATATTTTGATTGACTTCTAATTCAGTAATCAGCACCATTACAGGTGTTTTCAAACTCATATTTGCTGACAAACTGTAATAGCAGAGCGAAAACATATTTTCCTGAATTCATAATCTTGTACTTTTAAGGTGCAAAACTACAGGTCAATTCAAATCGAAAAATCAAAGAACGTCTGTAATAGATTAATATATAGTTATTTATTCAAATATTTAAAAAATTAACGCATCACTAGTATTTACAGATTATTAAAATTCTGCCCATTTACCTCGTCAAATTCATTGCTATTTTAGACTTTGCTTCAACGATAATCAAAATTCAAACAATAATTGACTGTATTGACAAAATATCGTCTCCGACTAAAAAAAACAATTACTGCAATGCGTTGCCCTTTTAATCTTAATAAAAATAGTAACAAAAAACATTCATTTTATTAGGATATATGAGCAATAAAGTGTACTTTTAATGTGTGAATTAAAGGGTAACTAAAAACCATTAAAATGAAGGTGAAATATAACAGAGTTTCGACTTTGCAGCAATCAGGGGATCGATTTTCAATAGACAATGATAAATATGATTTGACATTATTCGATAAAATTAGTGGATCAGTACCTTTTAAGCAAAGACCCCAAGGTAAGGAACTCGTAAAATTGGTTGAAGCTGGAAAGATCACAGAGCTGATTCTTGAAGATTTTTCGAGAATCGGGAGAAATACAGGCGATATTATTTTAACATTAGAGTGGCTTGAAGGGTTTGAGGTCAATGTAAATGTGTTAAACTTAGGATTGCAAAGCCGACCTAATAATAAGAAAAATCCAATATGGAAAATGATCAGCTCGGTCATGTCAAGCATGTATGAGATGGAACTCGAAAATATTAAAGAAAGAACTCAGGCAGGAAGAGCAGTGTATGTGCAAAAGGGTGGCAAGTTAGGCAGACCTATTGATAGTTGTGAAAACGAACGTGAATTCCTGTCCAAGGATAAGACCAAAGAAATTATAAAATACTTGATTAAGAAACGAACCATCAGAGAGATTTCGAAATACACTGACAGCAGTAATAAAACCATAATTAAAACGAAGCGCATAGCGTTAAAATATGGATTGCTTAATGCTGAAATTGCATGATCTTAATCGGTCAGAGCATTGGGACATTTTAGCTTAACAATTTTCAGATTAGTTCTGAGGCTGGTTTGTTCATGTTGAGTCAATTATAGAAATAATTGTAAATCGGCAACTTTTTAATATAAATTTCCCAATAGTCTGGATATGAGCTATATACCAATTTTTGACCACGTCCGAAATCTATAAGAACACCATAATCGTAATACCAGATATTTTGTCTGTCTTGCAATTCTACAAGAGTGATTTCAACCATTGGTTTCATATCAGTAATAGGATTAAAGGTTAAGTGCCATCCTTATGCGGCACAAATATTCATTGCAAATATAGCCATAAACTTTATAATAACCTATTATATAAGCAGTTAAATTCAATAAATTTGTTTTTGTAGATTACAGTAAACAGCATAAAATAGAATCATAGTATTTCATGTAAAATAATTTTCAAACGAAGATATGTGCGTCGGCGCACAATTCAGCGTTTGTTGCTCATTCATTATTTTACAAGTAATTAAATATATGACAGTTAGCTAAATTGGTTGATTTGCTGCAATATAGTATCATTCTAAATAAGGAACGTTTCGGAACATATAAATCGAGGATATGGGTACATATTTGATCTCAATGGCTTAATGGTCAATAGATGAATTTAGTTATGCGTACTTATTAAGTATATCTCTCATATAATCAATGTAATCACAATCTTTGAATGTTGGTTCATGTTGCCATTTGCAAAACTCGACTTTTAAATTATCCTTTGTTGTTACTTCATCCACATCCATTGTCAAATCTTTGACATTTTCATATTTCATGTAATCTAAAATAAAATCTGCAATGTCGTAGCCTTGAGCAATGCATTTATTCAATCTATCATTGGTAATCTGTGGCGGTATGAAGTCAATGAACTTACAAACGGTAAAAGAATAGTTTTCACTGATTTTATCAACCTGTTTGATCCAATAGTCTTTTATTGTCACATCCTTATTATTGCCTAAATCGGGAAAGAATAGCCATTTGCGATTATTGTAGTCTGGAAACTTAAATGGCTGTAAATTTTGTAACCCACCTGTGGCAAGCCAAATAAAGTCAGGGTAAACGATTGACATTATCACAGCGGTTTTTTCCGATTCAACCAAACAAATGGTTTTATCATTACCCTTTAGTAAATCCCAACCAAACAACGGAGTACACAAATCGAAATCATCAACTTCATTACCATGATAAAAATTGCCATTGTCTGAATGATAATTGACATTGTGTAACCATTGAATATGTTTGCGGTAATTATTGTCTCTTATCTTATAATCCGTTTCATTCTTATCATATTTAATACGGTGCAAATTTTCATCGTACCACATTATTTTGGCAGATTTCAGTTTACCATTGAAGATGTAAGGATAGATAATTGCACCATCCCAAAAAGTCGCCAACTTATATAAATCAATTGCTTGTTGTGTCTTATCAAATCCAAACAGCTTAATTAAGCCAATGAAAAATATATTTGGCTTGTCATACTTCCTGTAATTTTCGATATTTTCATTAAGAACACTCGAATCATACAAATTATGAGACCTGTATTTTACATTACATTCGGATTCATCTATGAAGCTGTTTTCTGGTCTGCTTTCGTAACCACATGAATCTATTCTGTCACATTTGCCAAAGTCACCATCTAAGTATAGACCTGTTTGATTGTCCATGAATTTTACAAATCGGTTACCTGCCCCACAGTCAGGACAGGTAAACTTTTCTTTTGAATTTAAGCTATATTTATACATAATTATTTAAGTTTATAATATTGACCTTTACTATTCTTTTTGATTAAATTTTCTGTTTGCCACTTTGAAATAATACGTCTGGCAGTTTTATCTGAAATTGCCAAGTGGAACATCAATAACTCAACCAAATCTTTACATTTAGTGTTGTCGGTCATATTTTCATAACATTCCATCTCTGTGGTGCTGTTAAAAGTCTTATTGGATTGTATTTCAGTTAAATTCAACAGTGTGATCGTATTGTTTATGAAGTATTCAAGAATCTTTGCTGCCTTTTCGTAATCACTTACATATAGATTTATGTCGTTCAAATCCTGCTTAAAATAGGCATTAGTGCGATTGATGATTATGGCTATTTGTGTTAATGTTCCTAATGCCTTAGCTGTAATGGTCTGATATACTTTACTATCAATATTAACCTTTGCTTCATTTATTTTGTCGTTCCACTGTTCCATAAAGTCTAAACAATCGTCACTTAATATCAGATCGGTTCTGTTTACTTCGCAATCATAATCTACCATAAAAGAATCAATCATTTTATTGTAAGCGGTGTAACTGTCGTCAAATCTATTAGTTGCCCTGTTATCTTTGATCTTTGTTATTATGTTGGTGAATTTTGTTTCGTTATCAATAGCGTACAAAAACCTATATGCCAATCCGCTTTTACGGTTTGTATCATTCATTATATCAAACATGTAACTAAACTGTGTGCCACCAATGACGGCGACATTTTTTTCAGGTACAATGAAGGTTTTAGTTTCGTCCATACGTTCAACCGTCGTACCCTGGTAGTCCTTTAGTTTTAGAAAATCTTCATAGTTTGCGCCTTTTCCGTATTGATCAAATGATTTCAATAGACCTATGATTTCATCATAACGAATTAAAATTGGTCTTCTATTGTTGCATTCATCCGATAAATTCAAATGCAGTTTTTCAAAGGTTGTCTTTTCTGTCATACATCTCAGATTATTCGGCTTTACTGGTACGATACCAGTAGCGTAATTATTAATACAAAACTCTCTCATTTTAATTGGGTCTGGACTTCCTTTTAAATCATCATTGGTTTTTTGTTGCTGCGTAAAATCTTTAAATGTGGCAATACGCTTATTGTATTCAATTTTTAATGCGGTATTCTTATTGAATATGACTCTTGTAAGAGCATTTAAAACAGGGCTTTTGGAAGTACCGCTGTCACCTGTCAGGATCAGCCAAAGGTTAGAACGTTCGACCCAATCAGTTTTTATGTGAGCTTCATATTTATGCTCGAAACTAAACCCTGCAATCGTCAACATCGTTGAATAAATCCAATCTGAGTTGCAATTATATGTACTTGCAATATTTTGCGCCATCGCCTGAAATTCGGGGCAAAATGCATCTAATGGAAAACTATTACTATTGATCATATGTATATATTTAATTTTATTATTCTTATTAAAATTCGTTATTACCTTATTACCCAGCCATCTAATAAATAATCATTGTTTTCTATCGTTCCATTTTCACGCTTGTGATTTATAATAGTGGCATGACAAAACAATTCGTCAATTGTCTGATTGTTGTACATTGCATTTCGTATAATTGCAGATGTAGTCAGATTGAAAGCTTTCTTTATTGCTTCAATTTTTGTGTCTTCGATATTGCTAATCTGAAAACTGATAATTCTTTTATTTTCCATCGTAATTTTTAAAGTGGTTGTTTAGACACTCAAGAATAAATACAGCCATTATTAAAAAAGAAAGAGATTTTTACTAAATATTTACGATTTGTTAATAAATTATCACAGATGAGCTTAAATCTTATAAAACCTTGACCGTGTAATGACCGTGATTTGACCGTAATATGGCTCTTTTTGACCGTAAAATGACCGTATCATATGTGTCATATGATTGATATACTGTACTATAAGTTGTATTTTACGGTCACATTAGATCATGCCTCAACACATTTCAAAATAGATGCCAATTTCATAGCTATATAAATATACGTGTATGTGTACTAAATTTATTAAATAAATATATATAATATTGACATACAATTATATACAGTACTTTACCATACTATGAAATATATTTTTTAATGTTTGGAATAAGTGTTGCGCCTGTTTTTATGTTTAACAGAGAGCGATTGAGATTGTGACCGTAAATTGTATGTTAAAGTATTGATGTACAATACATATACTGTTTATTAACGGTCAAATCACGGTCAAAAAGTGCAACTTTGCGGTCAAATCACGGTCACCTCACGGTCAAAACTATTTACTGAATTATTTTGACCTTAAAAAATCATACTATTAATATTTAAGTGTTCGTTATATTTTATAAAATTGAAGGATCATATTAAAATGAATAAAACTTTCATTATATATAACTTTACTGTGATTTTTGCGTATTTATTAATGGAAAATTGATCACAATGTAGTGTATTAAAAAGCCTGTCATTATCTCAGTGATGGGTTTTTTAAAACTAGTCGTCAGTACTGATATAATATTGTATTTAAATGATATACAATCCGAATCGTTATCCTGTCAATCTTACTTCTGTTCTCATATTTGCACGTCTTGTTGTGAAAGATTATACGAGCACGAGCGAAAAAGGTTACAACTATATTGCAACTATATTACGATAAATCACACCCAACATCACACCTCCAAACAACACGTAGTTCCACTAAGAATTTAAGGGGCTTAAATCGCTTTAAAATAGCAATAGGGGTATTGGCGTATATTTGACCAGTGTAAATGTCACCATGAAATGAATACTACCTTATTAAAGATGTCTTTGTCTTCATTCTTAAACATGAGAATTCGACTGTTTATGACAGTATGAGTTTACAAAATTGCTTTATGCCATTGATAATCAACAAAAAAGCCACTGCAAATAAATACAGTCGCCTTATCCAATCAGATCGTCCCAATAATCCACATCTTAAAAAACCGCCGTATTACGAGAACCTTACGTACAATAGTTGCGTCAGCCTTTTCCTGCCAGTATTTACTGCTGGGGTCAGGCTAATCGATTAGCGTCTGCTTGTTCTTGTACAATAAAGGGGATGTATTCTTCATCTACAAAATGATTTGGCTTCCATCCTTTAATTATTTTATCTAGAACAAAACTATCAAATGCACTTAATGCAATGCCCGTTAAAGCTCCAATACCAGCTAAACCTAAGGCATCTAAACCCAATCCAGCACTTTCAAAAAGAATCCAACGCATTGATTTTGAAGGCATCTTGTCAGTCCACTCTGTTTTAATTACATCATGATAATAATCTTTGATCAGGCTTGATTCGCTATCTAGATTGGATAACCATTGCTTAAATTTCCCGCTTTTTTTATAAAGTGCATAATAATCATTTAAGGTTTTCCTTTGTGAATTTATTACATATCTAACCGATAATGTGTCATTTAGTACTAATTCATTAAACTTAAAGATTTCCTTTTCCTTTAATCTAAATTCAACTTCCTTAGATAACAAAAGTTGTTCAAGTCCGTTAGAAACAAAATCAAAGTTGGTTACTGACGACTCTTCAAGTAATTTTAGTTTGTTAAGGTATTTTAAGATTGCTTTTTCAATGAGATATAAAGGCAAATTTTTTAAGCTGATAGATATATAGGACTCATTTCTTTTTGTTGTCATATTCCCAGCAAGAAGATCAATGTCAATATTAGTTTGGGTTGCTAAATATTTAAACAACTGATCATTGTTCATGTCCTCATAAAGAATATCCAATATTTTTTTATTTGTCTTTTTATACTCAATCATATCAATAAACGGTCTTCCATTTTGACCCCAAATATTCTTCCCGTAGTAATAATCCAAAAAATCGACATCTCCAACGGATTCATAACCTCCGATGGAGTATGTTATTGTATTATCTCCAAAAGGTTTGGGCGCTATGATATTTGATACAACCTGATCATAGTTATAGAATGGAAAAAAATTATCACTGTTTTCTATAATGAATTCTATAAATCTCTCTGGCACTGGTTGTTTTCGAATCGAATTATAAAAACCTTCGTTAAAACTAAAGTAAATCTTTTCGTAGAAAAGAGACAACTCTGCAAATTGACCCAAATCGTCTGGGGATGTTATGATCTTAATTTTGTCAAACATGTAGTTGATGCGTCTTGTTTTAATTCAAGTTATCGATAATCCAGCCACGCAAGGGAATTAGCTAATGAACGTTCTAAAAAGCGTTACTTTTCAATTTGCCAATTTTCTATCAACCAATCAGGCAGCCCTGTTATGACTTATTGTTTTCGTTAATATGATTTCAACCTTTTTGCGAATCTTCATCTTGATGATCGGCTATTTTAGGCAACTTATTAAGCCAAAATCCAGTTAAGACCTCCCATAATGCTGCTGTGATTAGAAAGCCTATTAACCAGCCCCAAAAAGACTTGAAATTTAACACCAAAGGCAATAGGCTAAAAACAACTACACAGATCATTGCCGTAACCAAATAAATCAAAATTTTGTTTTTCATAAATATATAACTAAAGATTAGGGTTGTATTTGAAACTGTTCAACGATTTAAACAAATCATCCTTCCAATATTTTGCTTCATTTTCTCTCCAGGAAATTACTATATCAAATGCTTTCTTGTGATCAAAAAATTTATAGGTATAGGCAATAACAGGGGGATTATTGTCGAGTTGCCTTTTTAAACCAACTCGATAATAACTTATATTGTTGATTTTAACAAAGGTTAGCGGATATAATTCAAATATTTTAACATTTGAAGGATAAGTACTTACCTCTGCCTTAAAACCATCATAAATTAATTTCTTATCCTCTTGACTAAATTTACTGTAATCAAAATCTACCCCAATATCAGTTGAATCGCTTAATAAGACAGCGGTAATTTGAATATTAGCGTACCTCTGAAAGGAACTATCAGCACGATTATTCCTTCCTTTTGGCTGAAATATTATTTTAGGTAGAGTCCTTGTTGTTCTTGTTTTCGAATATTGTTCGTAAATTTTCTTATTTAAACCTTCTTGAACTTCCATTGTAGGAGGCATATCTATTGTTCCAACTCCATTTATCTCAACATTAGCCCATTGAGCGTAGCTGTTTACATATCCTACTGATAAGAAAAATAAAAATATTAGTTTTTTCATAATTTACTTATTTATTAGTTTGTTTTAAAACAAAGCCTTCTTTCGGCATGATGGTTCACATTCCGTCACACACTGGACAGGACAGGATTTTACTGATGATCATTCAACAAATAGCTGCTTTTCAAGATACAAATTCTCTGTCAACGAAGAACTGAATCCCGATTTGTGAATCATTTTTAGTAAAAAGCTGTTTTTAAAGTTCGACTTCATTGTTTTGTATCCTTCTAATAATCTCTTTTTCAATATCGAATGTGATTTCGTTCACGCTGAATGTATATTGACGTCCTTCCAATCTGCACTTATGACAGTCAGCTGAATTATGTGGGAAAAATGAACTCAACGTCATTACTGTACCACATTGATTACAAATTGGATTCAGGTTAAAAACGTTAAATTCTTGTTTATCAGCATTCCATTTATAATTCCAAGTCCATCTTGTTTTGCGAATACCAAACGTATCCGTATAATATTTTTCAAAATTGTTTTTTGGTGGAGCTAAGAACTTACTATCTGACTTTTTTGATTTTACTTTCTGAATTGCTTTTTCAAGGTTTGTCAATATGATGATTGAAAGGACTATTATGATCACTGTCATTAAAGATAGTTGGTAAGCCATTAATTCTCTTAACCATTCGAAGCTAAAGAAATTTGTCTTGGATTCTTTGGGTAAGTCAATGTAGAGTTTCAGAACAAAGAAAATGCTCCCAGTTATAAAACCTGCCAGCCATTTGTCAACAATCCAGTCAAAAAGTTTTTTCATTTGCTTACATAGGTGACTATATACGATTAACACACTTTTTATTCTTGTAAATGTAAATATAAAATATTTACAAACTGTCAAATAGATTCGATATTTTCCGCAAACTTTTTTCAGTCGCATGTGCAAATTTCTGATATTTCCTAACAGTTCAAGTGTGAATCTAAGGTCTATCAATTTAGGCATGAAGGATCGTACTTTCCTATGAATAGATTAAACAGGTAGAAATATGTTAAGCAGCTATTATATCAAGGTCTCTAAACCATCATTACTATATGGGGTCAGCATGATCTGCAAAACAACTCACAAAAATTTCGTCGGCAGTATTTATTTTTAAACACATTAGATATGAAACAAGACACAATAGCCAAAATCGCACGAACCGCCGTAACTGAATACCTCAACCAATCCGAAAACCGTATGGCTGAGCAACCTTCACCAGCCGAAAAATCATTCGTGTGGCTTGATAAAACGGGTCGTAATCCAAATGCGTCAAAAATCGGAAGCCGACGTATTTTAAATACTTGGGATATAAACCAATGTGATTGGAAAAACGGACAATCTTTGGGTGAATATGTGAAAAATTGCAATGTAGGCGAAGTCTGGAGATCAAAGACTGAGATGCTTGAATGCTTGAGCTTTGATTAACTCTGCAAAGGGAACAGCTATTATAACGTTTCACGGCATACGGCTGTATGGTCTGGTTGGTGGTTGTTGTCTGGCTCCGCTGGTTTCATTCGATTGTCAGAGGGTTGACAGGATAACAATTAGTAACCTATGGCAGGAATGATTCAATGATGATACTTTCATTCGATTGTCAAGCGGTTTAAGTATTAAAGATTGTTTGTCGGCTGGTTATATGGCTGTTTATTTGATTGTTAATATAGCAGCAATAATATTTAACCGTTCATGAACGTATTGTAATAGTTGGTGTGTGAATACTTTTCTTAACTTTGTAATGTTCAATTAATACGGCAAAGTTATGAAAGTTATCGCATTCACACGAGTGTCATCCATTTCACAAGATGAAGGTTTAAGGCAAATTCAGCAAATAAAAAAATATTGTTTGCAAATGGGTTATGAACTAATTGAAGATAGGACAATTAGCGAAATTGTTTCAGGCGTTTCTGATAATCGCTCAGGCTTAGACGAATTATCAAAATTAAGCAAAGTCGACGCAGATTTAATAATAGTGAGCGAAACTAGCCGATTGACTCGAAAAAATGAAGATGATTATTTAGACTTACTAAATATTGTTAGGGCAGTTCAAAAAACTGGTTTAGATTTACATATACTAGGCAGTTCAAAGACTTATAAATCAGATATTAAACTAACTTTAATAGACGTTATAACGCTTGTTATTGAATCTGACAGGAACGCAAGAGAGAGAGAACAAAACAAAATTAGATTTGCCACAGGGAAAAAATCAAAATTAGATAGAGGTGGTTACATTGGGCACACTATGCCTTACGGATATTACAACAATTCCAAAGGATTAGGCAAAATTATTAAAACTGACTATTTCAGTATCAATGAAGATGAAGCTAAGATAATACGTATCATGTTTGACCTAATTGCAAATCAGGGCTATAGCGTTAATAAAGTTGCAATTTATTTAAACAACGTTTTAGGCTTTAAATGTTCAGTGGTGACAACCTTAAACAGGATCAAAAGTTTAGTTTACACAGGTACTTTTAATTTAATGGGCAAAGAAATAAATGTACCTGCCATTATTGATATGGAAACATTTTTAAGAGCACAGGCAAATATAAATGTAAATCATTTGTACGTTAGCAAAGGAAATAAACATTACAATATGTTAAAAGGAATTGCTAAATGTCCTTGCGGTTGTAGTTTATATTTAAAGTTAAATAGAACGGCTTCAGTTTATAATTGCCTTACTAAATCATTTATAATTGAAAAAAAATGTGATAATTTCGGTGTCAATGTGGAATTCCTAAATAAAATTGTTTGGAACGTAACCAAAAAATTTATCAATATTGACGATTTTAAAGCCAAGACAAAGGAACAAAAACAGCTTATAAGTATGGAAATAAAGTCAATTGAAAGGCGTAAAACAGCACTGTCTGCCGACAAATCAGAGCTAAACCAGAATATTGAAAATTTAGTTGAGAATATTGTAACAGCGAATAAATCAATTCAACCAATATTAAATAAAAAATTATCTGAATTGGTTATCACTGCGACGACAATTGATAAGGCTATTGAAAAGATAAATATTGAAGCCACAAGAACACAAAACAGGCTTAAAGATTTGGTGGTTGATTTGTTGCCGTCGCTAGTCGATAATATCACTGACGAAGAAAAACACGAAATATTTCGAAAATATATCTATGATGTTACATATCATTCAATCGACAAAAATAAAGGGTTTGTTACGATTTGTTACAAAAATAAAGTTGAGATTATCATAATGATAAATAATAGACCTAAACAAGCTTATCAGCTACCTTTGTCTTTCTTTTTTAATCCTGTCGATAAAATTGTGATTGAAACTAAAGGAAGTATTCCATATGAAAAAAAGATTCTATATAAAATATTCAGTGATTCGTATGATAATAGCATTGGCGAAGAAAGGGAAATGATATTAGCATTATCAGAGACATCCAAAGAATTAACCTACGACGACGTAATGGCACAATATCCAATAAAGGAATATTTAATGGCATTGTGAGCGATTAATATTAAATGGGTTTACATTATTAGGCGACACTTTTACAGGGTGTCTTTTTTTGTGTCATTTAAGCTTGTCTGACTATCTTTAATTTAGATTGAATATTGTTTGAATGGCATTTGCATTTTAATGGTCAATTGTTGTCACCATTATTCGATCAGCTTCGTACAATGTAGTTTTCGCCAAGTACGATTACATAATATATTATTAATTAACTATTAAAACGCCTATATACTCAATGATGTTTTAAGCCTGTTTCGAGCTGTATTAATAAGAGTTATACAAACTATCAGCCATGGTCTATTGAATAGCTAAAATAGCATGATAATAATCATAAATAACTGTAACCTTTTATACTGATTCACGTATAATCATTAACAACGAAACAGTTTAGTCTAGTTGTAAAACTAAAAAAAATGAAAGTAGTAAACGAAGTATTTGAAGTGTCGGTGTTAAAATCAACAAGAGCAAAATCAAAAAAGGCTATCTTGAAATCTGAGAAATTGTCATTGCAAGTTTTAGACCAGAAGATTGCAGGTGTATTTACTCCTATGGGCAAAGTTGTAATATACAATTTGCCACCTTCAAAAGAGTCAGATGTATCAAAAACAAATGAAGAAATCAAGGTAATGACCAAAGATTTCTTTACCAGAGTTGGAATAATGTTTATAAATCACTCTACGCACCTTGAATCTGATTTGATCCAGTTAGACGCCAAGGAGATTGAATTAGTAACTGCGGATTTATTAAAAGTATTGATAAGATTACAAGATAATGA
>Ga0302285_10001300_pt1 | contig 13771 bp, 10 predicted proteins | sample III_Fen_E2_2_FD_200455 | JGI IMG/M metagenome (GOLD analysis project Ga0302285, IMG submission 200455) | Peat permafrost microbial communities from Stordalen Mire near Abisko, Sweden - III_Fen_E2_2 | ecosystem: Environmental > Terrestrial > Soil > Wetlands > Permafrost | place: Sweden: Abisko...
GAGATTAATAATTGTAATTATTTTTTTCTTTTATCTTAAAATGACTGGGGTGGGAGAGGGCGGTAACTACATTAATAACTACAAGTAAAAAGACCTTCTTTCTTGATTTAATAACTTTACAATTTTGAATTACTTAAATGGGAGGGAATCTAATCTCATATCCATATTAGCAAGGAATTAATTAAAGAATAAATAAAAAATAATCTTTAGAACAAGGGAAATCAAGAAACCAATATGAAACACTCAAATAAATGTAAAAAAGATGGCAGCGGAAATACAGTTTTTAATTCTGGCAATCTCAAAATGTGTATATGGCTGACCCCCGGAATATTTTTTAATGAACAACCACTTCCAAAATCATCTTTTTTATTGAATTCGCTCCGATATGAAGAGACTTAGATACCTCTGGATACTCTGCTAGAGGATAAGACTTGCATACGCATTGTAGAGGAATACAACGAATATTATTCAATGAAATTGAGGCTGAGAGCAGAAAGATAACGAAAGAAGATCTATTTAAGATTGAAGAGAAAGATAAGAATAGTATTGTACAAAAATTTATGTTATTTATAAAAAAAATTTATATTTGTTATGAAAAAACAATAAAAAATAAACTTAATTCAAATTTAAACTCAATATCAATCATAAATAAAAAATTTAATTCTTAATTTAAATTTTATTTCAAATAATTAACATTTTTATCTTTAAATATTTCTTGAAATTTTTCATTCTCAAAATATTTGTGGCTTTCATTTTATAATTTAATACTTAATTGATATAAAAATAATCTAAACTAGTTTTTTTCAATTAATATTTTTGTAAAACTAAAAAAAAACAAGTGAAAATGATTATTAAAAATCACTTTTACTTAATAGAAATTTGTAAAAATTGAAATGTAATTAAAGTCTTACTACACAAAAGCAACAAAAAAGAACAAAAAAAATTAATAATAAAGTTTTGGCAATTTTATTTTTAAAAAAAAGTAAATTCTCCATCATATTAAACATTTTACTAGGCATTTTGCGCTGAACCAACTGAAATGAGCTCAAGAGATTAAATCGGCATCTCGTTGAAGCAGTATGCTGAACTTATTGAAAATAATAAAAGGGTCACAAGGCGTAATACTAACAGCGGAACAGGGGCACATGGATAATAATAATAAACTACTCCAAATAACTCGAACACTAATGCTTAAGGAGGGACAGGAGTTGGAACTGAAGTAAAGATTTTTTTGTTGAAAATTTAGATATTTTTAGTTAAATTAGCAATTATAATATTTTGTTTGATAGCCTAAGCACCCTAGTGAGAAGAAAAGGCCAGGGAAAAAGACATCTGTTATCATTGATGATGGTAAATAGGAGAAAAAGTTTGGAAAAGGACAACTATTAAAAAGATGATTTTAGAGCTAATTTGAGTATTTTTTAAACAGAACCAGAAGTAATAAAAAAATTGAAGACAAATGAAGCTTCTAAAACAATGAATCCTTCAGGTGGAAGCATTTTGCAATAAGATAATGCAACTACTAATTATAATTAGGTGTAATAGTAATAATACTAATAGAATACTACAACTTCTGGTTAACCAATTCCAGTTGGCTCGATTTACAATGACGATATCTTTGAAGAATTATTCTCTAAATTAACAGATTTAGAGCGAGATCCTTTTTTAGATGCTGAAGTTTCTAGCAGTCTTCATGGATAATTCTTTCTACGTGACATGAACAAAATCGAGGGAGCTTATCTCACAGATCTCTTCGTGAAGAAGTATTCCGAATCCCAAAACCTTTTAAACATCCAGAACGGTTTTGTCTAGAACGCGGGAAACAAGAAAAAGCGAAGAATGCTAACTGTCCGAAATTTCAGAGAACAAAAAACAAACACACAAATTCTAGACTGCACCAAATAAGATATTTTAGTTCTCTAGAATCTTGCATGGCTCCAGATGGATTCAAGTTAATTTCAGAAATACCTTCGACCTGGCGAGAAAGCTCAAAGTAAATTCACAGATTTCACACTTCAGGGTTTGCATTAAGTCGCCTGGCCAGTTGCATTGCTGTCTTGTTATGGCCCTCTAAAAGACAACATTAAGTAGCTTTTCACATCAGAAGATCTCTCAATTATGGATAGCTCCGATATTTTCAAATTCGGGAATGCTCCAGCAACCATGAAAGAATCAGAATTAGTTTCAAATATTCCTAAAAATTTTCCTAATGAAGGATTAAAGATGCAAACTGAACCATCACAACAATAAGAAGAAATCTAACCTGAGAACTTATTTGGTCTCCAAACATAGCCAAATTTAGCTAGAAGCTTATCTTAATAGTATCGCTAAAATGAAGTTCTAATATGGTTTATTGGAACAAATCGTTATGCCATTGTGAGCATGAGCGATTTGACTCGGTTTGAAGACATGAATCGAGAGTTCATTAAGTAATTTTTTTCTCATACTCGTATGAGAGAAGTATTAAGTACTCTCGTAGATTTAATTAAATCATACAATACAGTTGTGAACTCAAACAAAGAATGCTAAGTTACCAACGAAAACATAAAGACTATGATACATCGTATTGTTAAGATTAGAAACTCCAAGCCATTCAAGAAAAAAGCCTAGCTGCTTAATTCAAACGATGACTATGCATATTCGATTATTCTGAGAATCTAAGAAAACAGACAAAAAGGTGTCACTCAGTTATTAGTTAAAAACCTGGAGACTGCGAAACTCTCTTGGATGAGTCTGTCTTCTACAGAAAGGACGATCATAACTTCACTTAATCTGCCTGCTCTTTCACCTGCAGAACTCAAATTTAATTATATTCTTGATACACATTTACAGGATTCCAGCAATCCTAAGGATTTCGTACTTTTTAATTGTTTCCCAAAGATATTTAACTCCCAATCCTTAAAATTATTTTCATATGTTTTTTATTGATTTGTCTGCTTTAAAACAGGCTTTAGCATTTATCAACAGATTCTTGCTTAGGTGGTTCTATGAGAAAAGTTCTCTAACACCTCTTCAAGATGGTGAGACTGAGAGAATTCTGCAAAATGCCATTCGCACTAAGTAAGAATACACCTTTTAAAATATGCCATTGAAACTGCGAAACAAAGAAAGATGCAAAAACTGCAAATACATCCTCTACAATCTGGACTTCAAAGGATGTTTTTACTGTGGAGCTTACTATCATACACAGTGTATCACCCATAATCATCACAGAAATATTGTAAACATTCTTAATTTATTTAAATTTTGAATAACTCTATGATTACTTCATATTTCCTGCCTCCCAAAGTGATTACTCCTTTCTTTATCTTTCTAAGTTTGCTTGCGAAGAATGCGAACCATGCAGCATATGCTATGGCAAGATTTTCGAAGACAATATCACATGCTGTGAGTGCAAAACTCATTTTCACAAAAAATGTGGATTCTCCATTGCTTATGATATTAATTCTATTGATAAATAATACAACATGCGTTGGTATTGTGAATCATGCGTCTAATGCTGCATCTGCAGCAATAAGCTCTCTGATTTTTAAAATGGATATTCGTAACACATTACAACCAAACTTCAAAGAACTCTAGTTATTTCAAATTGTTTTTGGTTAATTGAACAATATCCTTTGTTTTTTTGTAGATTTAAAGATGATCAGATCTATTGTTCTGATTGCAGTGAGTAACTCTAAAAAAAGGAGTATTGTCCAGTCTGCAAGAAATTTTGGTCTCAAGAATCCAATAAGGATATGGTTTAGTGCACTTGCTTGATGTGGATCCATCGGAATTGTGATCCTCTCTTGAAGGATGACAAGCGCTACGAAGAGTTCAAAGCAGGTTCGATGAAACAACATTACAGGTGTGGGAACTGCAGGAAGAGGGTTAGAAGGATTCTAATGTGCCAGTTCATTAAAGTGCTTTCACAGTAAGAAAAACGACTGATATGAATATGTTTGTTAAATAAATTGAAAGAAACAAATTTAATTATTTTTATTATTTGTTATTTCATTTTTTTTTCTCTTCTATTTGTAGCTTAGATTTCATGAAATTCTTTACCAATAACGATTTCAGTTAAATCTTTAATTACACGAAGCTCATCAAAGAACCGATTGATCTTTTCACAATGCAGAAAAAGGCGATTTCAGGAGAGTACGATAGTGATCCATATGAATGCCTCTTGCGTGATTTCTCACTTCTTGTGAAGAACGCTTTGAATTTCAATGCCCATCATCTGGAAGCATTCCGAGAAGCTACCAAGCTGAATTTACTTGGATTAACTGCTTTTAAATTTTTTGCAAATTAATTGAAAGTGGATGAATATGGTCTGATAACAATGACTGAGAATAAATCCATCGAAGGATTGCAATTAGAGTTTGTCAAGTGCATTGAGAATCAGTTCTTAGATATTGTATTTAGAACTTCCCAGCAGAATAAGGAACTTTGTTCTATTGAAATTATTAACACCAAATAAGACAAATACTAGCAATAAATGCTACTAAATTAGCAGTAATAGAATAATTTTGAAGCATAATAACAATAAAATGATAACTCTGCTACTGCCTTGAGTGATGCTTAATAATAATATCTCACTAGCAGTGCTTAGTTGTCCTACAGTGAAGTTAGCAATATTGTTGAGTAGTCAGATGTAATTTATAATTACCTGGCATTCTTAAATAGCATCGTAAATGAGCAAAGTCAAATTATTGTAAAGTTCCATGATGTCTCGAAGACATTTGAGATGTTTGCTAGTCGAGGAGACCATGAATCAAAGCGAATTCAGACTATCATCAAGAATAGTTCGCATCTCACAACTTTGGCACATACCAGTTAGTATCTCAACGATCTTATGAATAACAACAACACATTGGAAGAGTCAAATCATGAATCTCAACAAGAACAGTCTGATCAGCAGCCTTAATCTACGATTTAAGGAGGACTCATTTCTTTTCACTCTGCTCTTAAAGCCGAAATTGAGGGGTTTCCAAATAAAGGTAGGATTGTATTTTATTGTTTGATTTTCCTTCAAATTATTATGCCTTTTTTGTTTATTATTTCGGCATTTATCATTAGGTAAACCATACAGTTGTTTTGAGTGTCCTCCTGTGAAGTTTACAAATCAAAACATCCATCTTCTTCGAGAAAGTTGCTGCTATCTTTGTGGAGCTTTTGATGGATATAAATCACTGCTATTTTGCACTTGCTGCTTTGAATCCTATCATCCATACTGTCTCATGGTTTCTGGAAGACAAGAATACTTCAAAATCAAGATGGACAGGGCAATGGAGGTAATGCATTTTACCTTAAAATTACATTTTAATTAGAAAAAAAAAATCAAATACTTTTATTTTCTGATGATTTTTTACTATGAAATAATACAAATTATCTTCTTTAATTTCATAGAATAGAGAATGGTAATGCCCGAAATGCAAGATCTGCAAAATATGCAATAAGGGACCGAACGTTACAAAGAACTTGTATTGCTAGAAATGCGACACAATGGCACATTTCGAATGTGTTTTCAAGGGAATGTGTGTCTGGAGTGAGCCTAAAAGTGAGTTATACTGGTAGTGTAGTGATTGTTTTGGATGTTCTAGATGCAACACAAAATCTATGTTTGAAGATATCAGCAAATCTGTTGTTGTAAATCTTGATTTCACTGATAATTACACTCTCTGCTACAAATGTGGGTTCCTAGATTCTTATTACAGATATTGCAAATTATGCATGAAATACTGCAAAAAAATACCAAGTCCGTTACCAAGCTCATAGTCTTCCTCGCTAGCTGTTTCAAATCAACCTCTTGTGGATTTCTTCGAGGAAAAGTCTGTCCGATTGAAATATCTCGATTCTTATCTTGAAGAAACGCTCTATCAATGCAAACTATGCAATTAGCATTACCATAAAAAATGTTTTGAGAAAACCTTTCCAGAACATCAAAGTTTATTCTTTTGCATCCTCTGCAAGGAAAACAGCTAGAGTTACATGCAAAAGCTCTACGAGAACAGTTTGATCAGCACGAAATGCAGGATCATTCATATCAGAAAAGTTCAAGAATTGCTGCCAATAGTTGAGCCTATTCTAGAGCAGTAGATGCTTCAACTAAAATTATCTAGGAAGGAGATAGGAGATTTTATAGCAGAGTATCTTCATTACTTCGAAAGTGATCAAGTAAACATTGTGTTTCTTCAGCTTTTTTAGGTTATTTTTGAAGAAAAAAGAAGACAACAAAATAACTTATTTTATCCATTTTATTAATTCTAATTTATACCTTTTTTATTTAAAGTTCTCCATCTACAAGAACAACACGAGTGCCTATGAAAAACTAGCTCAAATGCTCAGAGACGAAAAGATCATCTTAACCCCATGGAACTTAAGAAACATGGCGCTGTTCGATGAAAAAACTGCTGCAACAGAACTTGTTGAGAATATTAAACTGGAAAGGTCATTAGCCAAGGAGGTTTTCAATGAAGATTTTGTTTCTTCTACCCTTGCAAGCGCTTACTAGACAGTTTGCTACGATAATCTATTGCAATCCTACGTTCCTTTACAAATCTTCTAGCTTTATACCTCAAAATACTCCTTGTAGAATACTAATCTAGCATTAAGCGTAGATTCTTGTTTGTTCAAGCTAGAATGCTAATCAAGGTATCAATATGACTACTAATACAATCCACATACTCTCCAATGCGAAGTACTCATCTATGAAGATGCTAAAAAGCATCCTCTTCAGCTTATTTGCAGTAAATAATATGAAGAAATCCATCAAGCAGTTCGAGACAAACTGTATGCTAGATCAATAAGATTCAACACTAGCAGCTTGGTTATCAATAGTGCAAATAACATCTAAGTCAACAATGCTAATATCAATCATCTTAGCCATAACAGACTCAACAGCATCCCTTTTAATAATAGCAATACAAATAGCTACAATATTATTCCAAATAATATTGTTCATTCAAACAGTTTCTACTCGATTTCTAACAGTAATAATTTTATTAACTTCAATATATTGAGTTAATAATAAAGCTAGCCACAGCCTCTGTAGCTTTAGCCATAGACATCGATTTTAGCTAGTTTAAGTAACTCAGCTATGGAATTGGAAGATGATTAAGAGCAATTATCATTGTAATCTTAAGTTTCGATACTTGAGTAGCAACCAGAATAACCATAATTATACTTATAAAATCGCTTTTCATTAGTAGTTGTGCCTTCTCATAGATTTTCATCTTCGATCTTTGAAATCACTTCGAATGTTTTCGCAGAAATTGCTAGAAATAGGAAAAATTAGAATATTTTTAAGAAAATCTCTTTACTTGAAAAAAATGAAGCTAACCTGAGCAGATTCGAAATTGTAGGATTCCAATAGAATCAAGCCAACACAACCTCAGGGACGGCTGCTAGAAGAAGAGATATTGCATTGTGTATTGTGCTGCTTTAAGCATAAGAAGAATAGCGTAACATTTTCAAACATTAGCATTTTTGTTAACTTTTATTTTAATTTTAATGAACTTCTTTCTTGGGTGGTATTTTCAGTGATAACAGTTATTAGAGAGATGCTGATGGAGTTCGTGGAGAAGCGAAAGGACAAATACAAGCCAACACTTACTTAATTAGTCACAAGTTCATGTAATAATGCAACTAAACAAAAAGAAATAAGAAACTTTCAAATTTGATTAATTTTTCTGACCCGTTTAACCAAAAATAACAGATTAAAATTTCTAGAAGAATCTTCTCGGACAAGTTGGATAATCTCCAGTGTCACTGTAGGAAATCATACAACGGTTCAAAGATGCAGCCAAAAGTAAGTGCTTTTAGTTACTGACAAACCAGTTTATGCTGAGCTTACAAACAAATTTAAAAACAATTTAGAACAGATTCTCGTTGACAACAACATTATTGACGATCCAATGCGAGACATAAGCTGCTAATTGTGCACACTAAAAGGGACTAGGAAAATGTGTGGGAGATTACTTAATTTTGATGTAGACAAATGGGTGCATGCGAACTGTGCTCTGTGGACAAATGAAGTCAAAGAACACTCTGATGGAGCACTCAAAAACTTCCTACAGGCTTACAAAAAAGCACAACAACAAGTTAAAAAACAAAAAACATGAGAAAAAGCTAATTTAGAGGGGTGAAATTGACTAATTTTTGGAATCAATGAAAAATATCTTTTATTTGATTTATTCTGAAGGTCTGCAAGCACTGCAGTAAGACAGGTGCTACAATCGGATGCATGATCGCAAGTTGCAAGGATAAATATCATTTCCCATGCTTGTTAAAATCAAATGGCTTCTTTACAGATTCGAAAACTGTACTCTGCAAGAGATGCTGGGACATTATCTCAACCAGCAACGACACTGAAATCATTATGAAAGTAAACATAAATACATGCCGCAGAGATTGAATCCTCTTGCTTTTCATTTAGTTTTTCTGTTGAGTATTTATGATTTTTATTTCTAAATTAGATGTAGCACCTCTATTTAGTCGACAATTTCAAGACGGACAGAAGGCTTTTTGTGAGTTTGAGCAAGCAAGAAGGAGGTTAGATCGATCTAGGTGGTGAATGCTACAATAGATTTGGATCATTTATCCTCGTCAAGCTAGACACAAGCAATGCCAACGAAGATGAGTTCTTCTCTTAGTACTTCTTCATGCGATACATTCGACCATTTGTTTCGTAGAAAGCACAATCATATGTAAAACAGGAAGCACACGACGAATGAGAAGTTATTTTTATTAAACAAAGAGCATGTTAAACCTTTAACATTTGTTTGTTTTGATTAGGTAACAGTGTATTGGCTAAAGAAAAAGAAAGATGAATATTAATTAAAATCTTGTCTTTTGAGTGAACATTCGAAATTCCTCCGAAACAGAAATATTGAGTTAGAACAGCAATCGACACTTTAATAACCAGGTTAATCGCAACCATAGCAACAAACCCATTCATAACTAGTAGAATTTGCATCTCCTGGAGTTCTGACTGATGTGGAAGTATTTAACTTAGACTAATTAGACTGCTTCACAACACTTAAAGGTATCCAATAACTGCTCTAAGAAAAAATCAAACAAATCTTCTCCCGATTCAAGCCAGATGGAAATAAATATTAAGATATCAACAAGTTTGTCATGGAATACATTGGGTTTAATATCCCTTAGATAATCAAAGCTACTAACCCAACGCTGAGAGCTAGCAACTCTAAAGGTAACCATGGAAACATGAACAACAACAATTCGAGCAGTTTAAATAATAACTCTACGAATGTCTTAAACCATAATAATTATTAGCACATTCAAATCAGTAAAATAAATTCGTTTGAAGAGTTTTTCTATGCTGAGTAAGTTGAAAGCATTAATCCATTCGATAAGCAAAGAATCTTAGAGAAATTGCACTAACATATCCTGACTAAACCAAGGGTGGCATAGTCAACAGCAGCTTAGAATAGTAGCAGCATTCAACCGAAGAATAGTTTAAGTATTCTAGAATCAAAAGATATTAATAATTTAGCAAATAATAACAATAATACATTCAATATCCCATTCCTAAAGCATCTCATTAAAGAATCTAACTGTAAGAGAATTCTAAAAATGGGCACACATTTTTTAGATTTCTAACTTTTTTTCAATATCCTTTTCTCTTTTTTTCAAGCTTTTGGCCATTTTTAGAAGCAAACTTAAAAGCCTACAACAGTAAGTAATTCATTCTTGCGTCCTGATGATATCATGCAAGAGGCGAATGTAGATAATGCGAAATAAGACACTAAATAGACTCTTCGTGAAAAAGAAATTGAAAAGAAGATCAAATTGGAATATCCTAACTATATCAACAGCAAACGCAGACACTTCAACGTCTATGCTGGGCCTTCTAAAATTCATAAATATGGGCTCTTCGCTAAAACATTCTTCAAGCAAGATGATATTGTTGTTGAATATCTAGGCGAAACTGTCAGACAAGTGCTCGCTGATCACAGAGAGAAAAATTATGTGGAAAGAGGATTTGGTGATTGCTATATGTTCAAAGCGGGGACTGACAAGATTATTGATGCAACTTTCAAAGGAAATGAAGCTAGATATCTTAATCATTCATGCAATGTAAGAAGATTCCACACATAATTAAAAAGATTAGATATTTTTTTTAAAATATTCAAGAACTTAATTGTATTTTTATTTTTCTAATTATTCTTAGCCAAGTTGTGCAAGCTAAGTCATAGAATATGAGAAAGACTCCAAGATTGTGATCTACGCGAAGAGAGAAATTAAACCAGGTGAAGAGCTTACATACGATTACTGTTTTGATGTCGAGGAAGACAAAATCAAGTGTAACTGCAATGGACCCAATTGCAGAGGAGAAATAAACTGAGTAGGGTTAGATAGAGAAGGAAGTTGGAAATTAGTGAATCTATGCGGGGAAAAGATTTTTTCCAAGCAGTTCAGAATCTTAAATTTACCATATAAAAATACATATTTCAGTGATAAAAATGAAAAAAATATACTAATGGAAGATATTTTTTTTGAATAGAAGTAACAAATAAATTACCAAATTTTTTGCTGTTAAATTCAAAGAAATTAATAAACAAAATTTTGCTTAAGTTTCATGAGTTGATTGATATTGGTGGTTTAACTGACACAGCGTCGGAAAAGCAGACAAATATGTGAACGTTCTGGGCATACTAAGAAATAATAACAATGTATTAATTTTCTTGTTGTTTGCATTTAGATTTAGAATTGAAGCTCTTTGGTATCTCTCATGATTTCAAAATCAAAAAATATGTTTGGCAAAGCCTCTCTTTTACAGGTGAAAAACTATTTGCTTGAGAGAAATATAAATCTCAATTAAATGAAAAATCATGTGTGTTGTATTTCTGTAGATCTTAAAGTGTGTTCGCGTGCATGTGTGAGCGACATAATGGATATTGTAGAGTAATTGAATTTTATTGAGAATCTATCACAAAAAAATGGAGGTTTAACAAGAACATATAAACAAAATTCAGGATAGAACAAGAGGCAAGAGGACTAGTTGCAGACATGTGGAAGATTCTCGATCCTTGAGAAATCTTGAAGGGAATATGTTGGAGAGTGACAATTTGATGGATGGAAAGGAGTAAATTAATACCCCAATCCAATGTTTAGCCACTTAACTACAGATCCAGCTGAGAAAAGAGTTCCATCAAATTGGCATCTCTCTGTTAATGTCCCTTTAATCAAAAACTAAAATTCTGAGCGCATATGTCAAAAAAACCTGCAACAGTCTTTCTTTTCTTAGTTTTCTTTTTGCCTGATTGATGAATAATTAATTTTATAATAATAATATTAAATCAAATTACTATTCGTTAATCAGTTTTTCTATTGGCATACTCCCACTAAATGAATTTATTAATCAATTTTCAAAAGATCTTCAAAAAAATATACAGCGATCATAACTCCCCCCTCGATTAGTTTTTATGTTTTAGTTAAAGATTGGGAAAAAAAATTTGTTTTCTTAATAATCTTCATTATTTAATCATTAAGGATAACAAATTCATGCTTTTAAAGTTTTATCCTAGAATCCCTGGGTTAAAGGCCTTTTCAATGCAAAATATTTTTGATTTTGAGTTTCCATTTTTTTAAAAAAATCTTGTTATTGAATCCACACATTTTTACTTCGACTCTCTGTTAAAATTATATTTATTATAAAATGTTATATATCTCTCTAAACAAAGCTCAAGTATTCACTTATTTTGGATGATTCATTCAAATGAAAAATTATTTCTAATTCTATTAGTTTTCCTATTATTTAGTTTGATTTCTTAGATAATTTAATTAATCAATAATCCCTCTATTTTTCATGAATAATTTCTTTAACTGCCAACTTATTTGATTAATTGTTGTCAGTTTAATTGACTTCATATTCTTGCCATATTGATTTATTTTCTTTATTGGGTTTAAGCTCTCTTTTTTTCATTTTTCACATACAACAATTGTCTGCTCGAAGATGTATTCAAGGAAGTGACAAAAATGCAGTGGCAGATAGATAGGTGGATTCGGAAAGCGAGATTATCATTCAAAACATGAATTGAACTTAAGGACAAGCAAAAAACTTTTAAGTGTTTGTCGCAAATATTGAAAGCAATTCACTATTGACATTCAATAATTGAGTCATTTTTAGTTTTACAAATGAAAAGATTTTTTGAGAAATATTGGGGTTTGAAAAATTCAAATGAAGACAGCGAAGGGGAGTCTGCGAAGAAAGTCTGAAGATACATCAAGTGCGCTTGATAGGAGTATCAACAGGATTTACTTTCATAAACAAGCTTTCAAACTGACAACAGCAAGTTTGTTAACTCTTATGTTGTCTGGTTATCAAAATCTGCATTGCATTCTCCCCTAGTGATTTGGGCTTAAAAATGCTTTAGCTTTTAGTAAATCTCTTTCATTCTGGAGTCTACTTGTTAGATAACAATTTATTTATTTTAATAAGGAATTAGGATATTTTGCAGATAATCTGCTGAAAAAAAAAGTCGGTTAATAATCTGCTAACTATTATTATTTTTAATTTTGGGATATTATTTTTTTTCTCTGGTTCTTTGAATTTAATTAACAATTCGGAGAGATAAGCGTCAAATAATCCTCTTTTATAATTCAGTTAAAACAAAAGAATATATGGATTTCCATTAAATCATTGATGGGTTCCTAATTTTATCCAATGAAACTAAACTATGGGTATCAAGAAATAATCAGCCTTTAGAAGCCAAATTAAAATCTCTGATCTTTTTCAAATAAAAAATCTATGTTTAAGTTTGAAAACTATGGCTGATATTATCTGCAAAATAAAGAAAAAATTTTAAAAAAAACTCACTTTTGCACAATAAAATTTCTAATTCATAAATATCTATTGAATAATACTAAGGATCTCTAGGAAGTAGCACTCTCTGCAGATTAATAACCAGGAAATGAAAATAATATTTCTTTAGGAAAGATAAAAAATTAAGAAATAAAGTACAGAAAATAATAAAAATTAAGCAGACAAATGTCTGTGCTTGCAGGCAACACAAGTAGCACTCCTGAAACAACAAACGGAGATTCTTCACAAACTTGACCAAATGATCAAGATAGAAGAAGGCAAACTCAAACATAGTTTTTCAATTGATTTAAGATTTTAAATAGAAACTCTTAATGTTTGCTCGACAAGGAAGTGATAAAGATGAATCAAATAGTGGAACATCAGTGCTAGAATAAGAATCTTCTGAAACATATTTGTATTTGTCTTTTCTTGATGAACTCAGAAAAAAAGAACACGATATCGAAGTTCTCATTGCACAAAGCACATAACTGAATGAGACACTTAAATAGTTAGAGAATTACTAGAAAGCGCAGTAACTCTCCTCGGTAGATGGATAAGGTTAAGATACAAATGATATCAGCTTATCCAGGGAATATGAGATATCAGTTGAGGCTTAAAATATAATTAACTAAAAATAATATTAAAATGAAGATTAAAAGATGTGTCAACTACTTTGGAATCTGCAAGCACTGCAAAAACAATTATCTCTTCACACACAAAGTATAAAGGAATTAAAAGGAGCAACTGAGAATATTACTTTTTAAGCTTGCAGCCTTTAATAAACCCTTAATGAGAAGAAATAGTAGACTAACGAAATAACAGATATAACTCCAGAGATTCTAAATAACCCTGAACCAACAATTGCATCTGAAGCAACACCAGAAGAAGTCAAAATCAAGCGAATGGAGGAGACTTTAATTTCTCTAGAAACTCAAATAAATCAGCTAAAATATTAGCAAACTG
>Ga0302285_10001301_pt1 | contig 13771 bp, 13 predicted proteins | sample III_Fen_E2_2_FD_200455 | JGI IMG/M metagenome (GOLD analysis project Ga0302285, IMG submission 200455) | Peat permafrost microbial communities from Stordalen Mire near Abisko, Sweden - III_Fen_E2_2 | ecosystem: Environmental > Terrestrial > Soil > Wetlands > Permafrost | place: Sweden: Abisko...
TTGGGAGTGTATGTAAGAAAGCTTAGTAAAGCGCTGGGATTAATCCCATCAAATTACAGAGAGCTAAGAAATCAATCGATCAGGCTTGAGACAAATTACTGATGAAATTAACTTCGAAAAAAAAAAATACGCTCAATCAAATAGATGTAAACATTCAGAGTAAAGAAATTTGCAGATTATGATTAATATTGCGAGCTCGATGGAAATCAACGCTAAGAAATACGTATGCTTGCTGGTTTTCATCATATTCAAGGACGGAAGAATTCTGTGAGCAAAAATGCTTTTTCAAGTTTCGGCTGAAAAATAAGTTGAAATACCAAGAAAAATTATACTTTGTGATAATATACATATCTAATTGAAAGGTAAATCCTATTCTTCAACTAAACTACCTACTAGTCTAAGCAATCTAAACAAATACTCCAGGAGAAATCCTTTTAAAAAGATGAAACACCGTAATTATTTATTCTACTCCTGTCTCTTCATAAAAAATTAACTTTCATAACTCAAACTTAACAATAAATCAATAGTTTTATCGAATTCTCCCAGTCTTTTTTTGGCTTATATGAGTTTCTTAATATGATGGGGCATTTAGGGGGGCTTCTTGAAATCTCAAAGCAACTTTCTTTTTAAAAAAATTTTCATAAAAAATATTGTTATTTTCGAGAGAAAAAAAAGTGAAAAATAGCATCAATTCAAATTTGGAGCTGCAAATATGACAACAACTAAGAGGCCAGCCACGTATGACACAAACGAAATAGAGATATTTAGTTCTGCAGAAGAAATGAATAGATCATTGTTAAGACAAGATGACAAGGATAAATTCATTGTCAAATACAATAACAGGTTATATGACATATCTGACTTTCTCCCAGATCATCCAGGTAGCGAATAAGCAGTGATTTGAAATAATTTCATTTAAAAATGAAAGGGGAGGGAGGAGGGGTGGATATTGTCATCTTTTTTAGATGTTGAATTGATGTGGAATTTTAAAGTTGGAATGAAAAAAGACTCTATTTAGTTTTTTATGAAAATATGTCATAATAAATTATGCTTTTTGAGAAAATATTGAACTTTTGAGAGAAGAATGAGGAAGAAATAGAAGATAGATTACAGAGTGTTAAGGGTATTATTACTCGAAAATAATAAATTTACAATATTATTAGAAGAAAAAAAAAAGAATATTAATCGATTTCTAGAAGAAAAACAAATTAGATTTCCTACTTTGGGGAGAGAGAGAGAGAAGATTTCTTTAATTTTCTTCTTTTTTTGAATATCATAATAACTTTATTAACTTTTGGCGTTTAAGGTGGTAAGGAATTGCTAGTGAACTACAATAAAAAAGACATAACCGACGCATTTGCGAAGATACACAGCGATTCAGCGAATGCAAAGAGAATTCTAGCATAATATAAAATCGGTGAATTGACTGAAAGCATCCAATCAAAAGAGGATGAAGAAAAACCATATCCTCTGCGTATTGGGCGGATTCTGTAGTTTAAAGATTTCACAATCGATCTGGGCAAGGGATACTTCTATTAGATTTGGAAGCTATCGAAAAAGCAATATACAGAGGTTATTATGAACCCCGTAGTGGTACCATTCTACGTGCCGTTGTTTGATAACAAATATCTTGATTTAACAACGACGACTTAATGGTATGTCGTGTTGATCGTATGGATTCCTGTTACAATCTATTTCCTGCATCTAGGCTTAGCAACTGAATTCCCTTAGACACAAGCGATTGATGCTTATGTGAAATTAGATTCCCCATCGTTTTCATATTTTGTATTAGGGCTGATAATTGCGTTTGGATTGCTAGTGTGGTCTCTCCTTGAATATACCCTCCATAGATTCCTATTCCATATGGAAAAATGGATGCCTGATAGAGCAGTCTTTAGATATTTAGCATTCATCATACATGGAGTTCATCATGCACTACCTGCTGATGGGTAAATATTTTTTAATTCAAAAGAAATTATGCAGAAAAATATTGATTTTTCTTCTTTTTCTTTTGGCATTCACAGTGGCAGATTAGTCTTTCCTCCCGTGCTTGGATACATAGTCTATCACATACTCGCTCCTTTAGTTTTTTCGATATTATCTGGCAATACTGGAGCGATTTTTGCAGCTGCAGTTATAGTGGGATACATGCACTATGATATGACTCACTATTATCTGCATCATTCTATCCCTGTGTTGAGTAGACACAAGATGCTTAAATCAGCACATAATAAGCATCACTATTTAGATGACTCAAAGGGATTTGGAATCTCAAATAAATTATGGGATGATATTTTTGGCACTTAGTTCCATTGAAAAAATAAAAAAGCATAGCGAATTAATAACCAAGGATAGTTTTGATGAAAGAGACAGCAATCTCAAAAGGGAATCAGAAAATATCTTTACGTCTATTGATCGGATGGCACCTTTAAAGTTACTGATCGTTTGTATTGATTTATTATTGTAGGTTGTAGTGTTTGTCTAAATGAGCTATCTTAAACAGGTTTTTGTTTTTCTTCCACACACGGAGAAAGCTCAGATATTTCAAATTGAAATACTTATGTAGATGATGAAGAAAAAGTTTTTATTTGACTTTTTACACAAAAGTTTGCTGCATTTTAGATGATTTTATTTTAATATCAACACTTTTAGTGAGATTAAAGGGAGAATGATGGGTTAATGGAGACAGACAAAGAAGAATGTTATTTGTTGTGCGAGAAATACAAAATATTTCAAAAAGAAAAATCTAAAGCTTTAAGGGGCACTAGAAGGGTTTATTTGTCTAGAAATCGATCTGTGAGGGGTAATTAGCTTAAATAACTGTGATTATTTTATCATTTGTTTTTGGAGTTTTAACTTGAATAATTTGTGAGGGGTGAATTTAATTGGCTTGTGGAGTACTTTTACAAGATAACTGCGAATTCAAGAAATTTATGAATTTCAAGACATCATTTTATCATTTGCGTCATTTAATTCCTTAGAAAGAAACTCTTAAGAAATTTACTGCATCTTCAAACTAACGAATGTTGATTGCTGTGAAAATGAAAAGCCATTATTACATGCAAAAAAATAAGAAAAAGAAATGTGTCTGAGGAAATAAGAGCAAAATAGTAAGGATTTTACATGTTTTTCTATGTTTTGTAAAATGATAAGTGAGATTTGTATGGTCAAAGACAGAAAGGAGGGGTATGTAAAAGGAGGAATGCAGTTTGTTTGATTGGTTTAAACTTAACTAAACGTGGGAGGGGAGAATTATTTGTAGAATTTTAAGTTATTTTAATCCCCAAGATAGATAAAGTTAGTTCTGAAAGTGTCTTATGAACTTACATAGCACTTCAAGATCGAAGGTTCTAGAGATACATTAGATGAATCTCTAAAATTACTACTTTATTCACAGATAATTCCTGGATTTTTCAAGAATAGTGAAGGAAAATTGAGAGTTTAATACAGTGGAAAAAAATGAAATCTAAGGAGAAGTGAGGAGGACAAGTTATCGTGTCACAGCTTATTTAAAATGGAAAACTACATTTATTATAATCAGCTGTGTTAAGCGAGTGTAAGGAAGAAGCATTTGAATTGAAAGTCTTGTCAAAAAGCAAGAAATAAAATTAAAAATTGCAATCAAGAATCGAGAATAAAAAGCAAATTTTAACAACTTTCTTCTAATCAATCAGTAGCGAGATAGCAAGAAGAACAAGAACAAGCTTAAGAAGCAATTATGAGCAATAGTCTCGAAGATAATCTTGACTCCCAACAAGGTAAAATATTGTTTTGGTTCTCTGAAGGAGCGTGTTTCGAAAGGAAAACCATGTGGTATGAGATGGAAATTCATTTTATGAGCATCCCAAATGCACAAACATATGATTAGAACCAGAATAAGATCTCTAAAAGCTAAAGAAAATATGAAGAACTTATGAATGCACAGCCACTTAGAATATGCAGCAATCAATATGATTAACATGGATGATTTAAGTGATTGAAAGAAATTGAAAAAGAACTTTTATAGATTGTCAGCTTGTGGATATGAAAATAGGAGAATACATTAATAAGTGGGCTAATTTGATTGAAATGGCTAGATATTTTGAATGGCATAAAGCAATATTGGAATGGGATAAAACTGCAATCATGAAGGCTTGGGTTCAAAAGGAGCTGAAGAAGATTTTATTCCAGCATAGATGTTCTTTGGGAAAGTTGAAGTAGAGTGATAAAATAAGCTTTTACGATCTAAAAATAAGAATTGCAAGCACAATTATCCACTTTACATTACTGAGACTTTATTAGGATAATAAGTGAATACTTTTATCTGCTGCTTAATTGATCCACTTACGCTTTAACTCAGAGGATTCTTGTTCCCAAAAACTACATATTTTTTTTTTTGCTTTTGCAACTTCAAATTATTTCCATATTATTGGAATTAGTGTCTAAATATGTTTATTTGCTATTTGAATATAAAGCTAGTGGGGAAGGTGAGGAAGAAGAAGATAGCAACAAGCCAAAATAAGCAATAATCATTCCGCAGAAAGGAATGAAATCCCCTTTGGACGTTGTGAACACGTATCCTTCGAAATTTTAAAATGGAACTTTCAAAGCACACAGCTTAGAAGAAAGCGATAACGAAGAATCAGACACGAATACAAACGGGTCAGGATCAGTTAAGCATTCGTCATATCATAAGCAGTCATCTTCATCTAGTTCTTCTTCGAAATAGACGCATAAAAAAGTCGAGGAAGCTAGGAAAGTTGCAAGCTAAGCAAAAGCTGAATTGAATTTATTGAAAATCAAATAGGATCTGCAGACACTTCGTACAAACGAATTGCTTGCTTAGCTATTCCATGCGATTGATGTTTCATATAGCAACATAATCTAAGACGATTAACTGAAAGAGAATTTCTCTTTGCTGTTATCTGTATATGTGCAGCAAAAAGACGAATATAATAAGCTAATGTTCCCACCCAGCACTGAATAAGCGAAAATACCTGTAAGATTAGAAACATGAAAGAAGAATAAAGAAGAGAATGATTTTCTGAGCGTTTTTACAATCAAAAAATAACTTTTTGTTTTTGTTTTGCTCATAGACAGCTCATGAAAGTGTGATGGAGGCTGAATATTTAGTTGAGAAGACTCTTGAGAATTTCGAAGAAGAACAGGGAAAATAAAATGACAATCCAGTAGGGTTGCGAGTGTATCCTAGCGAGATTGCTTTGAAGGAAAAGCAACTCGAGCACATGCAGGAATAACTTGATATCGATTCGAAAAAGAGCATGTCCTAGAGCAGCCTCTCGGATGACTATCCGGTGAATTCAAATGTGACAGTTGAAGATGAGAATGCTTAGCTGAAGGAATAGAATTAGTTTCTTAAAATCACAGCGGAGAATATCAAAAAGTAGCTGAGTTTACTGTAGGGTAGAGAGGCTAGCTATGATTTGCAGGATTCGTAGATCTAAGAGTTGAGATCGATTTTAGCAAAGCAAAACGGCGAAGTATTAAGTGACAAGTAAGCGTTTGATGCGAAAGTAGCTGAAAGGCTCTAATTAACGTAGAGACTGAATCGACTAGAGAAGAAAGTTAAATTGCTATCCACGGAGAATGTAGAAATAAAAAACTCGTAAGGGATCCATTTTAGTTGATTATTTTAAAACAATTCTCATTTTTTTGTCACAAAACCTAGTTTAAAGGTGTTCAGCTTGGAGAATTTGAAATTAGAAAAGAAATTGGAAATTGAAAAGAAAAGCAACGAGATGCTGTTTGCGTTTACAAATGGTGAAGAAAGTGATTTAATCAATGGGTTAAATTTATAAGTAGAAAAACTCAAAGAGTAAGTGAGTGATTTGTTAAAAGAAAAGGACACTCTTGAAATGTAAGTATTAGCTAGTGAAGAGGAGATCAATTTCATTAAGAGCAATGGGCATTCGCGGGAATTAGATACTATGGAGGAGGATTTTGATAAATAAGAAGATGTCAAGAAGAATTAGTGGAATTTGAAGATGATCTAAGCTAAATCGATGGTGCTAGAAGAACGATAGAATATTGAATAAGAAAAGAAGGATATTACCGAGAGAATAGCAAAAATATCGGAAGAAAAGGAGGAATTGTAAAAACAAAATGAGAATCTACTCAGAGATAATTCACAATCGAAGATATGCTACAAGACAGTCGAGAAACAATTCAAAGAGTAAGGGATTACAAAATGGTGTTGGATTGTTGTAATGTATTGATTGTTATTTTTGATTATTACCATGCAGTGCAGTGAAGGAGAATGATAAACTAAAGAAGAAACAATCTGAGTTCGAGGATAAATCAAAGAAATTAGCTGAATTATAAGAAGAAACTGAGAATCTATAGGAATAGCTGAAAGAATTAGAGACTTTGAAGAAAGAAAAGGAAAACTTCTAGAAGGAATAATAGCTGAAAGAGAAAGAACTTGAGGAGATCAAGAAATCATTATCTGATGTCGAAATCGAGCTGACTTCGGCGAAGAAATTGTCTTCAGAAACGACACTGCTCATGCAATAGCAAAAATAGTAATTGCTGGAATAACAACAACCATCATCGTAATAAGAGTAGGAGTCCTCCGATGATCCAAGCAAAGTCTCTGAGTTGTAAGCCGAGTTAGATGATAAGATAAAGTAAATTCACTAGATTGAGCTGCAGAAACAGTCTTATTAGAATGAGAATGCGACGTTCAGGTCTACTTATAAACGGTTAGAGAAGCAATTAAGGAAGTCCATCAAAGAAAAGGAGGCATTGAGGAAGGATTTAGAGCATGAAAAGCAGTTATTCGTTGAATAAAGCGCTGGAGGTGATCAACGCGTGTTAGAGATTCTCAAGAAAGAAATCAAGACTTTAACTGAGGAGAGAGATGAAGTTAATAAGCGAAATGCAAAGTTAGAAGGGAAGATGAAGTAATTAAGTTAAGAAGCTAGCATGAAGAAGATGGAGAATGAGTTTGATGAGGAGGTTTAGGTGAAAATTGAAAAGGCTAAATCGTAGGTTTTAGAAGAAAAATAGGTTTTAGAGACAGAGAAATCGGAGATAGCGAAGAAATTAGAGGATACTGTGTTAGCGAAGAATCTATTGTAGATTAAGAGTGAAGCGATTCTATCGGAGAATCAAGCGTTCCATTAGAATCTATCTTCCATTCAGAAGTAGTTGAAAGTAAAGGTTTTTGTGAATGGGGGGATTCTGAGTGATTTTATTTTATATTTTAGGCAGCTTTAAAGGAAAGAGACGCTGTGACTCAGGAGAGAAACAATATTAAATAGGAAATTGTAGGAAAAGATGGTGAAATTGAGAAGCTTAAAGAATAGATTTAAGTTTTAAATGAAAAAACAGAAAAACAATAAGCTGAGAGATAATAAGATAAAATCAAAGAAGAAGATAGCGATGACGATGAAATGGATCATTCGTTGCTTATTCAGTAGAAAGACAAGGTTATTGCTGAAAAGGAATCAATTATTGAGGATATGATGAGAGTTAAATAATAATTAGACACAAGAGCCATGATAGCGGAGAGAGAACTTCTAGGAAAATCGAAAGAACTTGAGGAAGTTAAGAATTAATTGTAGGCTAAGATCACTGAGTTGGAATCGAAATCGCAAGAATTAGAAGGCACAAATAATTTAGAGAAATTTGAAGAAGAATTTGATGAAACGGAAAAGGTTTAGAGTTCGAATGTAGAGGAGAAATTGAAGGAGATTGTATAACAAAAGAGTAGAGTGGAATTGGAGAATGCTGGAACGAAGGAGAATTACAAGGCATTAGAAAAGGAATTCAGAAGATAACTTAAAATGTGTGATGAACTCAGGTAAAAAGAAAGATAAAAACAAGAAGGGGGAGGGGGGAATTGGAGAGTGTTGTGTAAAGAAAATAAATGTTCATTTTGTTTATTTGATGCTGCAAAAAAAACAGAAAAAAATTGAGTGAATCTGATGAGAAATGCAAGGAATTAGAAGACAAGAATACTCAGCTTGAAGAGAGAAGTTAAGAGTTATGCCAAGAAAAAGATGAAGCAGTAAAACAACTGAAAAATCAGAAATAGGTAGAGTAGCCACCAAAGTAGTAGTAGTCTGAATAATAGTCGCAAGGATCGTAGGAAATATCAGAAGATACACGATTAATGCTGGCGGACTTGAAATTAGAAAACTAAGCGCTTCTCATCGAGCAGAACATTCAGAAGAAGACAAACGATAAGTTGGAGAATGAGATTAATTAGCTGAGAGAGGAGCTTAAAATGGAAGATATGGATGACGAGTTTGAAGATGAAACTAAAGCAGCAGCATCGATTATCGAAGAAAAGGATAAAGTTATTGATCAGCTGCATAAATCAACAACAGCGATATCGCAAGAAAACACTGGACTCAAATCGACTTTCAAATCATTGGAAAAAGAGCTCAGAGTAAGAAGAAAGCTAGAGGGAACGGTATTTGTATTGATTTTTGTATTTTTGATATTTTTAGAGACAAGTGAAAGAATGCGATGAAGGTAAGAAGGCACTTAAAAGAATGGAATCCGAGAAGCAAGCCCTCGAAGAGAAATTAGCTGAGTATGAAACTAAATTTGGAACAATTAATGAAGAAACCCAAGAAGCAGAGGTTGTCAAAGAAGCTACTGGAGATTCATCTGGGTAGAATAACACTCTTTCCACCGAATCTGCATAACAATTCGAGGAACTCAAAGTAAAATATGAAACGATGCTGCGGGAATAGGAGGAATTCACTCGAGTCTAAATGCTGGAGTTCGAAGAGAAAGAGCATTAAATGGAGATATCCAAGAGTGAAATTGAATAGGAGAAAAATGATTTAGAGAGGAAAGCGAATTCCATCACGCAAGAGCAGTCATAGCAGAAGCTGTTCTATGCGTCGCTGGAGAAGCAATTCAGACGGTTCATAAAGGATAGCGATGTGCTGAAGAAGCAAGTGAATGTTCTGCAGAAATTCAAAGGGAAAATTGAGGAGATTGTGAGTGTGCTGTAAATTGAAGATAGTACCAAGGGTGGGGAAGGTTAATAAATACATGACTAAGGTGATGGCGATAGTGATGTCGATGATGATAGACTATTGTAGTATGACATTCTAGGGTTGGTGAAGAAGTAAATTGCTGATTTAGAGAATTCAAAATAAGCATAATAGGAATGCAAAGACAACGAGGAGAGATTAAGAGAGTAGATTGAAGAGATCCAAGGGAGGTAATAGGAATAGACTGGAAAATCACAGAAACTAGAGGATATGCAGATTGAGATTGCAAGATTGCAACGAGAACTTGATGAATTGAGAAAGGAATCAGAGAATGGTGTAACGAAAGCGAATAATGAAATTGAAGCTAGTAAATAGCAGCTTAATGCAGCTTAAGAGAAGCTTGCTAATGCTAATTAAAGATTGAAAGAGCAAGAAAATGAGTTGTTAGAGAGTAAACAGGAGAAGATATTGTCTCAAGGATCTGAAAGATAGAATGTCGAAGCTTTAACAATCGAGTTAAGTAAATATTAAGGAGAAGTTAAGGAGTTAGGTGATAAGTCTAGATAAGCGAATGATAGAATTAAAGAGTTAGAGAAGATAATTGCTGGATTTGAGGATTAGAAATAGCAATAGCAAAGGGTTGTAGTCGATAAGGAGAATGAAATAAAGGAGTTGTAGTTAAGAATCAATGAGGAGTTGAATCATTCTAAAGAATTGTAGGAGTAATTAAGCTAATAGGAAGAGAAATCTACACATTTGTTGTAGGGATAATAATAAGAAAATAGTATGAAGAATAGCAATAATAATAATACAGCTACGAATACTCCCTTGAAAAATATTGACTAATCTGAGGAATGCCGTCGACTCAAGCAGCGATTAGCTGAGAAGGAATCACGAGTTGGTGAGATCGAGAAGAAATTATCTGAATTAGTTCAGCGAATTGACGAGCAAAACAAAGAAATCAGTGAGTAATATAATATCATCGAAGTCCTGCAGAAGAGTGGTGAAGACAATAATGAAGACGACACACCTGGAATAATAGCGGAATTGGAAGTTGAAAAGAGAATCTGCGATTAGTACAGAGAACAATGTGAGATCATCAAGAGAAAATGTGAAATCTTGGAAGTAAATAATGCAGATCTTTCTGAGAAACTGAGAAAACGAGAGGAGAAGCTAACAGCGTAGATGGCTTAGTTGAGGACATTGAATACACAGCTGATTAAATAGAATGAACTACTGAAAGATGATAGATAAGCTATGATTGCTGATCTAGAGGGGCTGATGATAACAAAAGAGTCGTTGGTGTAGAACTAATAGGTTTAGTAGTAGATGTATCCTAAACGTGGTGGTTAGGATGGTAGTGGGAATTAGTAGTAATCGAGAAAACCGAAATCTACGACTGATTTGTATGATGAAGAGATGAATTACAATAGTAATAGCAAGCAGGCGAAGATTAAGAATAAGATATATGAATTCAATTAAAAGGTGTTTGATGATGTCGATCCATAGTTGTTCGAGCAAGGGTAGTAACAACGTAAGCAAAAGATAAATGAAACATAATTCGATTAGAATTTGTACAATAATTGAGAGATTTTTCTTTATTTTTTGATGTACAAACACAGCATTTGAAGAGCATCTAGAGGATAATGACTCGTTGTACAGTGCTAAGCTAGCGCGATTAGAAGATGATTTCCACAAGGAAGTCTAATCATTGAAGTCGATTATTAAATCGAAGGAAACGGAGATCGTTTAGTTGAAAGTGAAAGAACAGATCCAATAGAAAAAACAACAGTCATAACAGTAACCAAACAACTAACTATTAACACCTAGAGAGAAGAAATCGAAATAGAACTCCTCACCTTCTCGTAAATCTGTCCCTGCAAAGATAGATACTAATAATAATAATAATAATACTAGCAACAACATTGAGCACTTCACGAACATGAATGAATATGGCATTGAAAGAAGATCCAAGAATCACAGTGCTTAATCGCTACAACAACAGTAACAGCAGTAGTAAATATAGAATCAATAGATGCTACAATACCAGCAATAATAATAATAACTTAAACCGATTACATAGTAGGTAGATGCTTAACGAAGACACAAACAGTAGTAGCATCAGATTCAATCACAGTAGTAATAGTAGTAATTGTTGTTGTCAACTGCTGCGATCAATCAAAGTGCTTCATCTGCGCTAGAACGATAAAGAAAATCAATGCCGCAGATGCAATTTGTCTCGGGAATGCAGCAAGGGAAAGGCAATAATGCTAATACATCGAATATTGTTGGTAATTCAGGGCTAGTGCTTGGGAATAATAACAACAACAGCACTAACTCAAGTAGCAGCAGTACGATTAATAACATAAGTCCAGGGGATTTAAATAGTAATATTATTTACAATATTGATGCAAATAGTCACAATCACTACAGTACTTAATCGAATAAGAATATCCGCTCGAATAATCAGATGATTAATGCAGCATTACAACCTGGAAATGTGAGTGCGCACAGCTTCACGAATATCAATAATAATAATAATAATAATAGCAGTGGCACAGGGAATAACAATAGCTTCTTGGATTAGATGTACCTGAAGTGCATTGAGAGATCAAAGAATCTACTACATAAGAATGAAACACTTCTTAGGTCCTTAAAAGCGCCTAATTTAATGGCAAGTCCTGTGCAATAGCAGTAGTAAGCATAATTAACAACTGCAACTTCGATCCTCGCTAATCAAGCGAAGATCTAAGCGAATTAAGATCAATTACACTCAGCTATTATGCAGACTACAAGTATTAAGACACCTGGACAGTAACAATAACAATAATTGATAATCAGTCCTTCTTAATCAGTGCATAACTCTTGTGCTGTGGATTCTCTCTCGTTGTCCCAGTGGAAATAGCAATAGCCTTCATCACCGTAGGAGCATTACTTCCCGAATAAGTAGTAATAATAAGAATAATAGTAATAGTAGCTGTAATTTGCTGGTTCAGCATCTGCTGCATAGGGCTATTCAAATTCAGGGAAAAACACCAAAACTATGAGATCACCTATGTCAGCAACTGCAGCAACAGCACCGTTAATCTCTCAATAATAGAATTAGATGCTCTCACCTATTTCACCTGTTAAATTAGATTACGCTAAACTTATTCTCTAGGGATCAGAATAGCAGTTCCCATAAGGTTAAGGCTCATAGCAATAGTCTTAACTTAACGGCGGCAATAGCAATACCTCTAAGAACAGCAATAATTTCAATTAATAGCCTTCTTCTTCTCCTTAAGTTCCTCGTTATGAAGGTGATCTTCTCGGCAACTCTAGAGACGGTACAGGCTGCTATTTCTACAATAACGGTGAGATCTACGAAGGTGAGTGGAAACAAGATAAGCGCCATGGATATGGTATCTTAAAAGACGAATTTGGAATCGATATTTACAATGGCGAATGGGCTTATGACATGTATGATGGGTAAGGAAGATTAAGGAATAGGTTCATGTAGTTAATAGTGTCTACAGCAGAGAACAGCAAGACGATGGATTACAGTAATATCGATGCTCTTGTGCGATCTTGGTAGTTCTACAGTGGGGAGTTCAAGAACAATCTCATGCATGGATAAGGCACGTTGTTGTTAGGGAATAATGAGAAATTCATTGGGTAGTTTGAGAATGGTAGAATCAATGGGGAAGGATAGTATTATGCATAGAATGGGGAGGTTATCACAGCTATCTGGAATGGGCAGAGATTAGTGTAGAATGCTGTATAGATTGTGGGAACAAAGTCGAATAATAATATTAGATATTGAAGGGGATAGTAGCAGCAGCAGCAAGCTTAGATAATAATAGTGTTTATAAGAAGATATTTTATATATATATGTCGTTTTCATTTCTCTTTCTTATTTCAAGTAGATTTTAGTTAAGGATTTCTAATGATTTTATTGTTGCTGCATGCAATGATTTAGACGTTTATGAGGATGAGGAGGAGATTAAGTGAAGCTAATGAAATGTCTATTAGGGTGGTTACTTTTCCTCTATTTAATTTATAAGTAGTTTATTATCTTCTCATGATATTGAAATCTAATACTTTTTAGAGCTACTCCGTCTGTGGTTGATGAATTGCCAACTTAGATTATTTTGATTGCAGGGATGAAGAACAAAGAAGGAAGGAGTATTAAAGGTGGGCGAGTTTAATTAATTTTCTATAAACTTCATAAAAATAGGAGATCAAGTTGATTTGTTTGTTCTTCTCGTAGGATCATGATTGATTGATAATTTTCATTTTTCTAAGATGATTTGGAAATAATAACTGAGGGATTTCATAAGAAAAATAAAAAAAAGTATCTGGGTTTTTAAAATCTCATCAATATGGTTATGCATTGGATTGTAAGCATATTCTTTTCTCATGTTTATGCTTTGAGTCCTTGTTAAATGGCATTAAGAGATTTTTCGTTGCAAGAATGATAAAATAATAAGAGAGACATCTTCTTGAAAATCATCTGTCATCAATATCTACTAAATTTTTTTTTTTTCTTCAATAAATCAGATACCATTTATCCTTTTGATTAAACAATCAGGAACGAATACAACATTAATAGGAATCAAAAGATAGGTGTTGTGCTATCTTTTTTCTCTTCCCAAAATTAATGTCAGTTCTAAGCGGCAGGGTTGATTGCAAATTGCATCTTGTAGGTAGCTTAAGAATTGTATTAAAAAAAATAATATTAACACAATATTTTAAATTAATAATAAAAAATGGTAATTATCTATGAAAACTTTTTATTTTTTTTTATATTAGTAGCTGTTTAATTTCAAAATGAAATA
>Ga0302285_10001302_pt1 | contig 13768 bp, 22 predicted proteins | sample III_Fen_E2_2_FD_200455 | JGI IMG/M metagenome (GOLD analysis project Ga0302285, IMG submission 200455) | Peat permafrost microbial communities from Stordalen Mire near Abisko, Sweden - III_Fen_E2_2 | ecosystem: Environmental > Terrestrial > Soil > Wetlands > Permafrost | place: Sweden: Abisko...
TTGGTTTTATCAAAGCCAATACTTATAAATGATTTTTTATCTACTTTGGTGGTAAATAACCATACTACAGCAACTGTTCCAACCATTCCCATAAAACAGGTAACAAACAGTTGTGCAGTTGTTTGACCAGCCATTTGCATATGTCTCAGGTCTAAACCCATAATAAGACCTCCCACTATATGAAATACGGCATCTATAACCAAATAAGGAATAATGATTTTCAGGATGCTCTTCCAGCCCTGACTTTTGCCTTTGTTTACTATCTCCATAATTGTTTTAAATTTTTATTATCATTGAATTATATATCATATCTCAGTCCGAGTTTTACCAATCTATTTTTACTTTTGTTGGGACTAAACTCTTCTTTGAAAATTGGTGAAAGGTATTGTTGGAAAGCTGCAACAACCGAGATTTTTTCAGTCATTCTAAAACGAGTCTGCAATTGGGCAGCAACACTAAGTTTTGATAACATGCTATTATCATTAGACCAATTACTTGCATGAATCAATATCCCGGGAACAACACCGGCACCTACATAAAGTCTGTTTTTGCATAATTGATAAAATACAGAAACTGGTATTGATAAGTAGTTTAAACTAAAATCAATCTTTGACCCCGTATTATAATAGCTGTTGGGAGGAGTTGGCAAAACGATATTAGATACAGAGAAATACGTGGATTCATGATTAAAATAAAAGTCTCGATTAATTTTAATCATTGTCAATTCCACACCGCTTTCTAAACTAACCTTGTTCTTCAAATCATAGTGTAGACCAACCATAATATTTCCACCTAAGGTATTTTTATAGCTTTCATCATACGTGTCTTTCGATAATAAAGTATAAGTCGTAGCATCGATTGAATGACTTTCAATTATCTTTTTTGATTTCGGAATAAGTGACATATTTCCGGATGCTTCAACAAAATAATGAACTTGCGCTTGAGAACTGATTATTAAAAAGAAAGAGTAGGAGATGAGGAGTAATCGTTTCTTCATATAAGTATTTTATGTTTTTCTATTTATGTGACCTAACGTACAAATATACCTGTTGCATTCGCATTTTTTGTTCCATCGGTTAGAACTATAGGTATTTTATTTTTCCAATATATTGCTACTGAATTATATGAAGCACTTGCTTGAAAACCGGATATAAAAGTATCCTTTCCTTTCACCTGAATTGCTGTAGGATTGGCATTGTATACTCCATCGGATATAGTTGTTACAGCTCCATTTTTCCAACAGGTAACGCTTGATTTTGAATTATCAATCGTTCCTACAACATAGATATCACTTTGAATTACATTCATCGATACAGCAATTGATTGTGCTCCATTTGATTGTAAAGATGTAGCAACTCCGTTTTTCCAGTATTGAGCTGACCAACCACTATTACCCATAACTCCTCCGGCAACATAAATATCATTATTTACTACTGAAATAGCACCTGCGTCGGCGTATGAATAGGGAGTAGAACTATTTGATAAAGTTGTAGCAACTCCATTTTTCCAATATTTTGCAACAGTTTGTTTTGATGAATTCATTTCAGTTCCTGAAACATATACATCATTTCCAACTATAGTTATAGCTTTCGCTTCGGCAGAGTACATTCCATCAGTCAATGAAGTTGCAATTCCATTTTTCCAGTATTTGGCAACACTAACATTCCCGTTGCTTTCCCAACCAGCTATATAAACATCATTTCCTTTTACTACTATACCATTTGCTCTAGCTCCGCCGTTGACTCCTTGTGTTATAGTTGTTGGTACTCCATTTTTCCAATATGTAATTTTCGAACCGGTAGAACTCCATATTGTTCCTGCAACATACACATCGTTGCCGGCAACTGTAATAGCATTTACATTAGCATTGTAGGAACCATCTGTAAGCAATGTGGCTATATTGTTTTTCCATAGTTTAGCTATATTAATTTCATATCCTTGTGAATCCTTTTTATAGAATTCAGTTCCGATAACGTAAACTGTATATTCGTAATTAAAAGCTAACTCTAAAGAACTCCCCTGCGTAGTAGTTACTTTAACGGGAAAAGATCCTTCGATTAATTCGGGAACCAATACAGTTAAAGTCGTAGCAGTACTACTTTCAACAGGAACATTAATGCCATTGATAGTAACTTTATTCTCAGAAGGCTTTGTACTGAAATTTTTTCCGGTTATAGTCAATAGAGTATTATAACCTCCAAGTGTGGGTGATAAACTACTAATGGTTGGTATTAATATTGGGACAGGGTTATCATCTTTTTTACACGAAAATAATAGGACTGCAAATAGACATATTGTTAGATTTATCTTCATTACTATATTGATTCTTTTTATTTAAATATTTAGTTCCATTATATATTTCTGTTCATTCACGAACGCTATAATTCTCTTTATAACTTCGACCTAAACCAAATCGGCATGGTTATCACTAACACTTATTTTATTGATATACTTATCCTGTATACCCGATATAAATACAACCATACAAACCGCACCAATTAAAGCAAATAACATATCCGATTGTGTATCCCAATTATCACCTTGTGTTCCCAGAAATGCTTCGGCCGATTGACCTGATGCAACTGCTACAAACCATTCAAACAGTTCATAGCAAGCACTTATGCTTAAACATACACAAACACAAAGAAATGACAGCCATTTTCCACGTTTTACTATTTCGAGCCGCACAAACAATTCGCGAACAACCATAGCCGGAATAAAACCCTGAGCGAAATGACCTACTTTATCATAATTATTACGGCTTTGATGGAATAATTCTTTTATCCAATCAAACAACGGTACTTCGGCATAGGTATAATGACCGCCAATAAACAGAATGTAACAATGAATCAGTATAAAGATATAGGTAAGGTCTGTAAACCTAAACCTCTTAAAGCTGAACATTAATACCATAAACCCAATGATACCGGGAAATACTTCAAGTATCCAGGTGAAATAATCATGAGGATATATACCCGATACTATCAACCCAATAAAAAACAATATGATGAATATCCTGATTTTAGTCATTACTTTATATGTTATTTTTGCAGTTTAAATCTATTTTTCCCACATATCTCTATCTTACAATTTTGAAGGAATTGAATGTAAATAGCTATGTATGTAATGCATGGAAGAATAGACAAACAAAACAACCAACCACGAAGTGGTTGAAGAGCTTGATCAGAAGATAATGTCTCATTTTTACACATAATTTCAACAACCAATTCTGTCAGAAGAATGTATAAAACAAGGATATTTTCTTTTCACACCCCAAAAATAACTATTTACATTAACACCCCAAAGTATTTATTAAAAAAGTTTTAAACAATTTGAAATTTTACTTGATGTACATAAACAAAAACCGTAGAAACGGGTTGGTTTCTACGGTTTATTGTTGATAATGAGTGGGAGAGGAGGCTTACATCACATAGCTGATTATTCAGCAAAAAAGTGCCTAATCTTACTGAATTTCTATCCGTTAAAGCTTCTGACTGTACTTCGTTTTTATCAAATAAACTGTGAATAATCGGGTAAAAAGTATTATGTTTGTAAAGATTTAGCGAACATCTTCGCTAATTGAAAATCAGGCACATGAAAAAGATTTTACTATTGCTAATCGTTTTGTTTGTAGGAACTTATGCTTTTTGTCAAACTACTGAGGAAGAATATAATTATGTTACAAAGGGGTTGAAGATTCAGGTTGATGCCGGACTTGATATGAAAATTGGCTATGAACTAAAATCATTAAATGTGATAAACAGCGGGCAGAAACGAGCGGAGGTAGGACAATTAATAAGAACCGGTGATAAATCGATTGCCTGTTACTGGCTTAAATTTACAAATTTCAAGACTTATTACTTTTGTTTGCCCAGCCCGGAGAGCACTTTGAATATAATTAATAGAAGTAATTCTGATTTAATTAAATATCTAAACGGTGACAGTATGAGTATGGTAATCATTACTATGTTAAGTGGCATGCAATGGAAAGCATTGTAGATATATAATTGTACCTGATTGTACGAATTAGTTTTTCGGCTGAAGATTGCATCTTTATTTTGATCTTTTACATAAGCGCACGATTATTTTTTAATTGAGCGTTTTTTGTTGTACATAGATTTCGATTCATCTTACCGGAGTTTGTATTTTTCCAACATTCATTTTCATCAATCATTTTCGTTTTATTTCGTATCAATGATCTATTCGTAGCAGATTGCACAAGGCCATTTAAATACCTTAATTCTATTGATTCAATTTGTGTAAGTAAATTCTTATAATTTATACTATAAAAAACTGAATTATTTTTTAAGTGATTGATTTTCAGTGATATATAACGTTATTTAGAAAGTGTTATTAATAACTTTTATTATTGAATTATTTAAAACGCTAATATAGAACAAAATAATGTATAAAACAAGATTCTAAATCTTTGTAAATTGGATTCCTGTAATAGTTACAGCCCAATATCCGCCATTACTTTCTACATGGTCAGTAAAAAAATTACAAGGCATTGGAAGAACATTACTTTTATCATAAGAAACAAGACGAGCAGAAACAAAACTACTATCACGACCACCAAGACGAAACAAGCAAGTACCCTCTACACTTTGAAAATTTGTTGTCAATAGAAAAGTCAAAGGAAAAAGATGTTCGCCATTGATAAACTGAGTTTCAATATATTTGTGATGAAGTCTATCTGGAGAGCATTGTAAAATTTCAGCGGCTCTAATTTTCAAGAGCTCAATTGTAAGAAGTGGATTAAACATTTGTAGTGTTGTTAGTTTGTGAATCACTAGGTTTCTTTTTTGTCAAGTCACCGATAATTGAAATAATTAGTTTGATTAGATCAAACAATTTTTGAATAGGGATAGCAAGAAGTCTCATTTTTTTGTTCTTTTACGGGTTAAGTAATTAGTAAGTGATTTATAGCAAAGTGTTATAATTAACTGAGTTGAAATTATTAGCACGGATTTTGCTAAGTCCATTGTGAAAATTTGTTCAAATATGGTTATATTTGTAGCAGATAGAAACGTAAATTCAATAATTAAAAATTTATTCATTATGAAAAAGAGATTATTTTTATTAGCAATGTGTTTAATTTCAGTTGTGTATTCATTCGGGCAAACGACAAACGAAGAGTACAATTACATTACAAAAGGGTTGAAAATTCAACTGAGCTCAGGACTAGACCCCAAAAAAGGGTATGAATTTAAATTAGTGTCGAACAGAGACAACAGCGGAAAAAAAATTGAAATTTGGAAAGTAATAAGAACTGAAAACAAAAGTATAGCATGCTTATTTGTAAAGTTCACAAACTTCAGTACTTTCTTTTTTTGTATACCGAATCCAAACAGTGAACAAGTAATAATAAATAAATGCTATAAGGATATATATGCAAACCTAGGAAATGAATCAGTTACTTTATTGTTATTCAATCTTTTGCCAGTGATAGACTGGAAAACAATCTAAACCAAATGAGCTTTTTCACGTAAAAGATGATCCCAGTTAGTCCAGGCATTTTTTTTGCTTTGAGAAACAAATAAACCAGTTAATTCCGACTTCAAAATAGAATGCAAATTTTGAGTTTTACCCAAAAAAAAACCACTTTCAAAATGTGAACTTGCACTGGAATATTTAAGGTTTCTATTTTTGAAATTATTCCAAACAGCCAAAGTATTTGAAATATCAGTTGAATTTAAAATTTTGTAAACATTATCTAATGCTTTTTCATCACAGCCGAATTGGTCAATAGCATTAATAATTGTTTCTACATAGTTATCAATTATCTTATTCTCTATAACATATGTAGTTGTATGCAAATCTTTGGTAGTAGGTAAATCGTCTGTACTTACATTTGTAAATAGAGATTTAAACCAGTTAACCAGTTTAGAAGAATTGAGATAAACAATTATAGCAAAAGCAACGAGAAAAAGAGAAATAAGAATTGATTTCAAGTTTTTAAGAACAAGTTCCATATTAATGTATATTTTAAATGAAAGCCCTATTAATTAGTTAATAGGGCTTTCTTTTGTTAGTTACTGGCAAGTTGCCAAGCCTTATTTAATTGTTCGGTGGTAGGTCGCATGTTTGTCTCATGAAAGGACATTGCACTTAGAAGCTTATCATAGTCATCACGTTTGGTGAAATCTAAGAGGGTATTAGCAAGAATACCAGTATCAAAACAAACAGCAGCAATGTAAGCTTCGGTTTTGTTTTCTGTAGGTGGTGCCCAACGTGTTACTATTTGACGAATGGTTTTGCAATCATGCTTATCCCAGTAAGTCCAAAGCAATTTAATTGCAGCACGATAACCATATTCGATAGATTTGAATTGTACAAATTTACCAGTTAAACCGTTTGAAGTTCTAGTTTCACCAAGCCACTTGTCAGCACTAGGGCGAATATTCAAAGGGTTATTGTTCTTTTGTCCGAGATTTAAATCATTGTCTTGATTACTTGTAGCAACCTTAGCAGTAGTTTTGTAGCTCATCTTATGAAAGAGTATAAAAGCAATCACAATGCCAACACTACCAAAAAGGAAGTAATACCAAGGGATGTCTTTTGATTTACTTACCATTTTCCTTTACGACTTTTTTTTTTGAAAAACAAGAAATAAATTGCAGCAGCAGCAACTGGAACAACGTACCAGTGAGTTTTTACGAAATCTAAAATTTTTGTTAGCATAATGTTTATTTGTTGAATACTTTGAAAATCCCATTCGGGTTGCTCAAAATGTTTTTAAGAATTTGGTTTAAAGAATCGGTGTTAGTCAGAGTTACGACAGTTTCGGAAATCAAAGAGGTTTTGAATTGTTCCCAAAAGAAGTTGTAAATAATTACCCATATACCGAGGAATACAAGTAATACCCAAACGACGGTTGAAAATACACTAGTTTTCATTGCTCAAAGGGGTTTTTAAGGCTTCGGTGAAAGCTTCTAGACCGGCAAGGATAGCCTTGATTACACGAACAATGTTTTGTGTTTTCTCTACTGAGTTGATAATTTTTTGAATGAAATCCATTTTTCTAAGGTGTTATTTTTAAGGTGTAAACAAAGCGATAAAGGGAATTAAGACACTTTGCGCACACCTCAAAAGGGGTTTAACGATTGTAAACTTTTGAAATTTGTTTGCCGAAATAGCCACCGTTAGGAGCTTTTGGATTGGCAACTAAATTCATTTCGGAAATGTACAACTTTTTGTTGTCGAGGTTCAGCAAGCCGCTCATGTTGGTTTTTACCAATGTATTAGTATTGGTCAAAGTAACAAAGAGGTTAGCCCAGCGTTTTCCACTTTTGGAAGTTATTATCTTAGTTCCTTTGTAAGGTCGAGCGTAAAGCTTTACCATACAACCGTCAGCCAATTTCCAACCGCTTACGCAATACGTTCCGTCCTCATTCTGTTTGATTGAACAGCCAGAGTGTTTTTTAGGGCGTTGTTGCTGTTGAGATGGATAGCCGTAACCACTTTGAGAATTGTAACCACCATAATTACGATTACCACCACGGTTACTGTTTTGAGATCGATATGAATAGGTTCGATACATATTTTACTTTTTTAAAGATTTGTAAACTAGGTACACTACAAGCAAGCCGGAAGGCAAAGCCAAGTACCAATAACTTTTGATATAATTCCACAATTTGAAAGTTGTAGGAAGTTTGTTTGCGGTATCACTGATAGGCAATTGTGATGCTTTTTGTATATTTGGGATTGTAGGATCAGCAGCAGCAACAACTGGAATAGCAGAAGAAACAGCAGCAATATTGGCAGGTGTTGCAGCTACATTATTAGCGACCAATGTTTCAGCAACTTTAGTAGTATCAACAGCACCCGAAGCAGCAGCAGCAACAGCCATTTGTTTGACCTTTGGCGCACCACCTATGGAGTTAATAACATTACTTGCAAGTGTACCAAGAGCGGGAAGCCCGACCAATGTACCCGCAGTTTTAGCAACAAAAGCAATGGGTTTTTTGATAATATTTAAAATACCTTTGAATAAAGACATAAGATTTTGTTTTAAGTAACTTTCCACCTTTACCAACGACCGCATCAGAGTTTATACGGTCGTTGGAGGGGAGGCAAGGAAAGAAACAGATAAATAATTAATGTAAGTCGCCCAATAAGAACTCAAAGGCTGTTTCGGGTTGTGAATCACGAATGATTTCAAATTGTTTGACACCAGCCAAATCACGAATGAATGAGTTACCGTGGCTCATAATCATTTGACATTTTGAAACTGTCATTTGACCGCCAGCACCATTATCCTCAGCAGTGGTTACAACGTCAACAGTACCATTTTCAGAAAGTTGATACAAAGTCAAATCGTTGTTTTTCGCCATATCATACTGAAGTTCACGAGGCGACATATCAGACACAACACCACTGTTAAAGTAGAAGCGAACAGAATCAAAACCGGTAGTAGGGAAAGCGATAATGTCGTTTGTACCAACTTGATAAATTTGACGAGCAGTACCTACTGGAATACTAAATTTTTGATAGATACACAACATATCTGAGATGTTTTCAGTTTCGAAACCGTAAACGTCAACATGTTGACCAGGTACCATACCAGATAATTCGATTTCCAAATACTTGTCATTATCGACACGTAAATTTGCAGCGGGATTTAAAAGAACGGGAAACAAGATTTTGTCTTTGGTCATGATAACACTACCTTCGTGCATTGTAGCAATTTCGGCAAGTTGTGAAAGTTTGACAAAAGGAACAACAGAGGTTTGATTACCAGTTTTGGAATCTTGCAATGTAACATTGACCTTGATAGTTGAATTCAAGAAATCAGCCACAGTTAAAGGGGCTAGATTGTCGGAAGTGGTAACGTCGAATAAAAGAACCTGGATAGGACGGAAACACTTCACGTCCACTACATTCCCTACGCCGTTAGCTTGATAAGCACCGATTTTCATTTTTATAAATTTTAATTGTTTGTATTAATTTCGAATACAAAGTAACGGCAACAAAAAAAACCGCTTGATGCTTTTTAAGGCATATTGCGGTTTTTTGGTCAATTTAAGCTGTTTTTAGAGAGTTTATTCTAATAACATGGTTCGTGCCGTATCAATACTTATTCGGTTGTATATGGCAAAGTGAATAAGTAAAGGACGTCTATTTTTCGTAGGAAGATTAAAGCTTTCAAGTATCTCATTCTTACGTTGCTTTGCTGTGTTTTCTGAACAACAATAAAGCTTCATTAAATTCTGATTCGTTAATTCCATATTAATGTAAGTTTGAGAGAACTATAAAACAAAGTGATAAGACAAACGAGAGAGAGATAAGACCGAAAATCTGATAGTTTGTAAAGAGTTTCATATTATTCATATTTAGAGGGTAATTGATGATAGAATTGAGAGGCTTCACTAGCTGAGTGAACTTGTATAATGAATGCTTTTGATTTTTTGTGATAGATATTCATACTTTTAACTTTCTCTATCTTATCAGCATATTCAAACATGGTTTTAAGGTTTGTTACTGAACGATATTTCACCGGTGCAATATTTTCATTCTGAAAGAAGAAAATACAAGAAAATAATATTTTTTGTGCCATAGATTAAAATGCTATTTGAGTCTGAAAAGTGTTTTTAGGTTTAGGACTAGCCAATGAAAGAAGCGAACTAGTAATCGTTTCGCCCAGTAGGGAGGGTAAAACACTATTAATATGGTTAGAATAATCTCTATTAAAAAGATGAAGAATAGAAGCATGAAGAGTGGCTTTAAGATGGTTAGTATAGTATTTAAATATTTCATTGCAATAGGTATAAATGTGTTTAAAATTATGAAGTACGGTTGTAAATCTGTCCTCAGAAAAGATTTTAATATTCTTTACTTTAGATACAAGATTTTCAATATCATCTATTAAATAGTCCTCAGCCTCAACTATACATTTGCGGGCTTTGCTAACTGTCTGAGAGCACGACCATATACGACCTTGAATTTGATAGAAAGACTTTACAATGATATCATTCATTTCTATTTTGGCAGCATATTTAGAGATTTCGGCTTTAAGTTCAGAGGAAGTGTGTCCATATCCTTTAGACATATACTTAGAAATATAAGCCCCGATATTGTCAACACCTTTGAGAGATTCGATATCAGTAGAATTTGGATTTTGCCAGTTTGTTTTTTGTCCATAGTCCCAAGCGTTTTGTATTTTTTTTAAGTCTTTGTTTGTTATTTTATTTTTGTATTCTTTTGTGCGTAGTGCAAAATATTGTTCCTTTGTTAGTTGTGACATTTTTTGTGCGTATCTATCAACAAAACCGAATTTATTTTGCAAGCTATTCCAACGAATACGAAGCCATTCATAATCAATTCGACGATCTAGTAAAATATGAAAATGAATAGAACCATTCAACTGTTTTTCGCATACAGAAACGTAATTATCTACCTCTTTTTCAGTTCGTAACTCAGTCATTAATTGATTGAAACACTTTGATTTAATTTCAGTGTCAGTAGCAAAATAATTTATGCCATGCTCGGAAATACTTTGTATCTGAGGACTGGCAAGGGTAAGAGTGGCAAAAGTTATTTTGTCTTTGTGTTCACCATCAATCAGTATGTTTTCGTTTACCAATCCCATAAGTGTATAAACAGAACGGCTCAACTGTCGACGTGCTTTGTCTGATAAGAAGCCTTTGTGTTTATCAAAACGAGGTGGTTTTATTTCGGAGATTTCGCCAGTTTCCTCGTTTACTCTGATAGGCTGATGATATTTGTTAAGCAACAAATCAAAAGTCCGTTCGAAAATTGTGGTCGAAGTGGGAGAGAGTGATAAAAATCTATGTCGAATGAAACGGTCATTATCTTTTGAAGTCGAAAAAGCTACACTCATAATTGTTTTGGTACTTTGAGTTGTGGGACATTAGACAAGCCAAGGCAAAACCAAGTTTCTACACCCGCAATTCGTTAAATTTGTTAGTTATTTTGAGTAAAATTCAATTCTACCGAACTTTCTATATTTCAATGTTAGTTTGTCTAGTTTGAAATATTCAAGCTTACAGAGGGCACGAGAAGCGTTATTTTTACCAATGTAGTTTTCAAGCGAACCAATACCAATAAAAAACCGATTAAGTCGGTAGGAGTGGGGTTTCTTTGGAGTGAAAACGCAACGGTAGTTATTATTCGGAATCATAAAAAAAAAGATAAATATTAAAGCCAGGTCGATGACACTACTGCAGAAATGTCACAATGGTAAGTGTCCGATACCCGGAGTAAATTTATAACTACATCTGTCTGATTTAAAAATGTAAGGATTGTCATTGCAGACCCAAACAACAGCACCAGTATGACAGCGTGAAATTTGTTGCATAAAGGATTCAATACGTTTCTTACCACAAACGGCACAAGTATGTCGAGGTTCTAAAGTTGGCATAATCAAAGGGTTTCAAGCTTTACTAGTTCAATGACTTTATCACTAGGAACAGACATTTGACGACCGTCAGCAGTTGACTCAATAAGTGTTCTATTATCAGGAAAATGATTAATAACACGATAGACAGTTGAATAACCTTTAAGAGTGAAAAAACCAGTAGTCTTTTTGACGTTTTTAAGTATCATACAGCTTTGTTTATTTTATGAATATTAGGAGTTAATTGTATTTTAAGAGTATTTTCTTGTTTTGAATAATATTGTCTAAGAATAAAAAATTCGTTTTTCATTATGTTTAATTCTCTTACATGTTCTTTTGATACTATATTAGCAACTTCTATTAAGTAATCAGTCATGCAACAAAGAGCATTCATTTTGTAGAGAGATACAACCCAGTCATAAAAAGTCAAATATTTTAAACGTTCGTAGAAATATGTTTTTTGAATACAAACAATAGCAACATCATGCGAATCAATAGAAACTAAATGTTTGCTGAGTAAAGAATCCAATTGGCCCGATATATTTATAATTTGTTTTAGGTAATCGTTTGACATTCTTTCCAATCTCATAAAATACATATTTACGTCTTTTATTCGTTTCACGCCAAAATTACCCGCTACAGCAATTATTCTGTATTCACCCGTTACGGATTGAGATAATTCTATTGGTGTGCGTAATTTCATAGTTAAATATAACTAAATAGAAAGTGCCGCTAAATAATTAACGGCACAAACTTAAATAATTATTTTGTATTTTCCTATAATTTATATTATGTCAAATAGGATTATTGGAATTCTCACCCTCACTGCAAATAGTCAAAATGATTCAAAAATCAACATCTATTTAAATTGCCCGAGAATGGCCTATTCTGTATAAGACTAAGGGCTCGTCGCAAATATTCAATTCTCAGGCGCTCTCAATAATTGGTTTCATTTGCGGTTTCGCATCCCAATAGCTTTTCTAACAGATTTGCCTATCCGGTTAATTATTAGTACTTTTGCGGCATAATAAAACAGAAAGAATTAAATGAACAAAGATCCAAAATGTCCTAAGTGTGGAATGGAAAACACTTACTATGATTCGTCAATAATGATGTATGTATGTCCGGATTGTAGCCATGAATTTAGTAATGAGGCTTCTACAGAAGAAATTGTTGACACTACTCCTCGCGATAGCAACGGAACAGAATTGATGGACAGCGATAGCGTAACATTAATAAAAGATTTGAAAGTGCGCGGCTCGAGCCTGGTACTAAAACGTGGCACAAAAGTAAAAAGCATTCGCCTTACTGACAACCACGAAGAAGTTGATTGCAAAATAGATGGTACCAGTCTGGTATTGAAAACCTGCTTCCTCAAAAAAGGATGATCTAATTACAAGTTGACAAATATGGTAGATCTGGGTGCTTTAACTTTTAATTTGATTAACTCCCCTACTCCATTATTAGATGATTGAATTAACATAGAATACTTCATTCTTACTTTTGGATAGAACTGAAGCCCATAGATGAAGAAAGCCGCTAAACATTTTTGCTTAGCGGCTTTTCTATTGTATAGGTTGAAATCAGGAATAAATTTTTAAACGCCTTTTGGAGTCTGTGGTTTCAAATCTATTTTCAGGTTTAATTCATCCAATTGTGTCTGATCAATAAATGAAGGTGCATCAATCATTACATCGCGACCCGAATTATTTTTAGGGAATGCGATACAATCGCGAATACTATCCAATCCGGCAAACAAAGATACAAAACGATCCAACCCGAAAGCCAAACCTCCGTGAGGTGGCGCTCCATATTGGAAGGCACTCATTAAGAATCCAAATTGTTCTTCGGCTTTCTCCGGCGTAAATCCAAGATGTTTGAACATCTCATGTTGTATTGCCGAGTCGTGAATACGTATAGATCCACCTCCTAATTCTACTCCATTCACCACCATATCATAAGCATTGGAACGAACCGAACCTTTATCGGTATCCAGCAAATGTATGTCTTCTAATAATGGTGAAGTAAATGGGTGATGCATAGCATAATAACGATCTGTTTCTTCATCGTATTCGAACAAAGGGAAATCAATAATCCAAAGCGGTGCAAACACATTTTTGTCACGAAGACCTAACCTCGCTCCCATTTCAAGGCGCAATTCGCACAATGCTTTTTGAGTTTTGCGCATATCACCTGATAACATGAGGATTAAGTCACCGGGATTTGCGTTACAAAGGGTTGCTATATTTTTTAAGTCCTCTTGAGAGTAGAATTTATCTACTGACGACTTGAATGTACCATCAGCTTCGCAACGAATATAGACCATTCCCTTCGCTCCTATTTGTGGGCGTTTAACAAAATCGGTCAATTCGTCTAATTGTTTACGGGTATAGCTTGCACATCCCGGAG
>Ga0302285_10001305_pt1 | contig 13761 bp, 13 predicted proteins | sample III_Fen_E2_2_FD_200455 | JGI IMG/M metagenome (GOLD analysis project Ga0302285, IMG submission 200455) | Peat permafrost microbial communities from Stordalen Mire near Abisko, Sweden - III_Fen_E2_2 | ecosystem: Environmental > Terrestrial > Soil > Wetlands > Permafrost | place: Sweden: Abisko...
ATTCTTATTGCTTTCTTCAGTCTCAACCTTAATATCATTAGCTTACTACGATTACTACTGTTAGTTCAGCTATTATTATGCTTGTTTCTTTTCAATTCCTTGTGAGCACTCCTTCAGAGCTTACTCGATTTAAGCTAGTTGCTCTTGAAGACGGATGAGATCTTTCTTATGCGCTTCTTGTCGAGGAGCGAAATCTCCGAAGAGAACATATTATTCCACTGGACTACTAGCAAACGGCTCTCGGAGGAACTCCAGCAGACAATCAAACGAATCAGCTTTCTACTCCGCGAGTTGTTATTGCTTAACGAAGATCTATTGAATCCATTGCTGCTTCTTTCGTTTGAGGCTCTCTGTTTTGTCTAACAGCTGCTGCAGAGAAAAAGAATGCAAGGAGCTTGAAATACCTGAAGGGGCTTACTAAAAAGAAGAAGAGTTCGAGGAGCTAGAAGGTTATTAGGATTATTATGATTATGCTGTTGTTGTGGTCTCAGGTAGTTGCTTTGGGGGGATGCTAATAGCTGCTTAATCAATCTGTGCTGGTTTCTAGGTATCTTCATTAGCTGGAGACTGAGTAACAACAGTAGTATTAGCTGCTTAGGGAGCAGGTACAATAACTGAGATATCCTGTTTGGGTTGTCTTGGCTTTCGAGAAAGTTTCTTAGTCAGCGTAGGTAGAACAGGAGTGGCTGAAGAAGAAGGATCAGTCGAAGGAACATTTTGAGTTGGAGTAGGATTTCCTAATGAAGGAGTAGTATTACCTTATGCTGTTGGCTAGCGAGTAGATAATTATTGAACCTACTACTACTGCTGTTGTTGTTGTTGTTGTGGTTGTGGTTGTGGTTGTTGCTACTGATAAAGTGCTTATTACTGTTGGCTTTACTGCCTGTTCGGTACAACTACTCCTCCACTGCGAATACTGCTGTTATTCCTTGGTTGTTGTTGCTGTTGTTATGCTTGTTATGGTTATGGTAATCCTTGCTAAGCTGGCTATTGCTGGGCCTATTACTATTGAGGAATCATTGGAGGCTAAGTACTAGGGTTCTTGATTATTTTAAACTTCGAACAATCCTCACTCATCTCTATACTAGGCAAGATCTATTACGACTAGGGCTAGTATTATTATTATTATTATTATTATTGTTATTATTGTTATTACTGTTATTATTATTATAATTGTGATCTCTATTATGGTTGTTGTTATTGCTGCCATGCTTGCTGTTACTATGCTGATTATTAGACTTAAGGTTCAGTTGGCTTATTATATGGTGGTGGTAACAGATTCTATGCCATTCCTTTTTGAGATTACATTTGTAGTTATTATTGCTACTGCTGCTGTGGAAGTTGTGATTTATTCAATTATTACAACTATGGCTACTGCTGTTCTAATGGTGGTCTCACCATTTCACTTCCTTACTGTAGCTATTACTGTTATTGTTGTTGTTATTATGCTTATCTTGAAGTTACAGCTTATTGTTGCTGCTACTATTGTTGTTGTTAAGATATATATCTCTGCTGTTGCTATTGTTATAATTTCTATTAATTATACAGCAATTACTACTATTACTGCTGCTACTACTATGGTGTCAACACTTATTATTACTGTTAATGTGCTATCTACTGTTACTACTACTAGATGGAATACTTGTTCATTTCTCCATTAGGATTAGCTGCTCCCATCTGAACTGGATTGCCTCCGCCTATTGATCAACCAATCACAAACTTCTCATTTATTCTTGTTCTTACAAACATATTTCTAAAATTATTCCTTACCTTGCTGTTGTTGCTGTTGTTATTGCTGCTATTGCTGCTGCTACATTGTCATCTTTTATTATTTCTACCCATTCATTGTTGTTCTCTACCCTCCTTGTTACTGCTATTGCTACTACTGCTATTAAGTCATCGACTAATTTGTAGCTTAACTACCTTAAACCTAAGCTGGATTCTTGATTATTCCTTGTCGTTTATCCACAGTCACGAGCTCATTAGTTACACTAAAATAACAATATCCAAATCACAAGTTTACAATATGAATATGACATTATCTTCATGAATGTTCTTAATATTTACTCATCGATTTAAGGTGGATATGCAGGAGTATAATATTATTGTTGCTGTTACTGCTGCTGCTGCTGCTGCTGCTTGGTAGATGTCTAAACAGGACCAGCAGCTTATTAAGGTGGTATCATAATGTTTGCACTGTTACTACTACCACTTTGAAGACCCTAAGGAACAAAAAAATAGTTAAAAAACAGAAAAACATACCATGAATAAAATAAAAGTATTTGTTTTTTACAGATGATGATGGTTGGAACTACTAACCTTGAGGGAGTCTTTCTTAAGGGTTTCTGTTCAACTATTGCTGCTACTGTTATGAGTATTACTACTACCTCTCATAGTCTTGCTGTTTGAGAGCATCTTTAAGCTGGCTATTATTATTAATATTACTATTATTAGCTAAATTATTAATTTTTGTTCCATATCCCAGTTATTCTGTTCTCCGTTCTTATTGGATTTATTATCCTCCTGCTGCTGGATAATTATTGGTATTATTATTATTATTATTACTATTAATGTTGTTCTAAATGCTGCTGTTATTGTGAGTTTGAATAATCTAAGCAGTTTCTGAATTAAACTAAGAATTATTATTATTATTAGTGATAAGCCCTTGGGGAACTTAAGAATTATTATTGCCTTTCTACGAATTCGTATTTAGAAAATTAGTTCCTCCAGTAGATGATTTATTCACTCCCAAACTACTTTAGCTTTCTCCCTGTTGCGGGTATTATTGCTGCTGCTGCATGTATTAAGATTGCACCTACGATTAACCCAGTTATTGTTATTGTGGTTATTGTGATTGTGGTGGTTATTTTTGTTGCACTTAGCCATTCTGAGTACGTCTCTACTGTGGCTGCGTAGTAGTTGTCTACTGCTACTGCTACTACAGCCCACTTGAAGCCTACTCTTAGCTTTAATACCCTTAAGAATTTGTATTAGTATTACCATTCCTTTGATGAGTATAACTTCCAATAATAGGATTGTTATTACTATTATTATTCCCTTGCGGAAATGACTAGAAGCTATTAGAACTAGCAATCTGCCTGATTTATTGAAGTAAACTCTCAATACTCGCTTGCTCATTGAAATTAGTTTTGAAAACATCACTCACGAACGCAATGTTACCCATTGGATTCCTTACAACCTGCTAGATAAACTCAATATCAGCTTGATTCTTAAGATATCTCAGCAAATAAGTCCCTGATTAGTTCAATCTCACGCCGAATCTATTCATCATTTCTTTCCATTCACTGATCAGATAATTCGTGTAGCTTGTCTTGTACTACAGTTTATCGTAGTTCTTAGCTTTATTCGCTTCAAAGTAGTACTTGTCTTACCATGTGACTATGATCTGTACGAGTTCTTTAGGTTATTTCACAGATTGTTCGACTTCCTCGGCAACCTTATCGAGAATCCTTTAAGCGAGCATCAAAATGGATTGGGATTGATAGAGGGGAGGGGGATTATAAGATGAATTTTGAGTCTAGAACTAATGACACAGATAGAACAGAAACAGAAACTTCTCGGACTACGATGATGACTATTATTGTGAGATCCAAGGATATCTTCTTCTTCTTCCCTCTTCTTCTGTGTTGGTTGTTGGATTATGTACTGGCGATGATTCCCTCTCTCTTTCTCTCTTTTAGCGTATTTCTCTCTCTCTCTTTGGTTTCTTTGATCTTACTTTGATTTTTATGAGGGAAAACAAAATAATTAATCTTTATAAATATCACTAAGCTTCGATGAATAATAATTACAAAACACCCAACTCTCTCTCTTTCTCTTTCTCTCTTATTCCCCCCCTCCTTTCCTCCTCCTCTCATTCAACGAAGATTCACTCATCTCTCTCACTCTCTTGAATACTCAATCTCCTAGTTGCGAGCTGATTTCCAAATAAACATTTCAGTCAAATAAACGATAATTTCTTTATTCCTCCCACAGCTATTATCTTGAGCTTCAAATCCATTAGAACTTCCAATTACAAACCTATTTGTTTAATGACCATCATTTTCATATTTATTTTTGAAAAAGGTTTAAATCTATCAATTTTGGAATAGTCTCTCCTCGCAAGAAAACTTCAATACTCCCAGCATTGTTAATTTGTTATTTTGATTTAATACTTAAAAATAAATATGCTAATTTCATAATTCTTGCAAAGAAAAAGAAACATCAAATGCTACAAGATTAAAAATACAAAATAAGAATTTCTGCACATCAATAAAATAAATTGAATTTGGTTTATTTATAAATCAGAACTGTTTGTAGCCTTTCCTCAATAATTATTTCTTCCGCAAACGCAAAATCGAAACAACAAAACATAACCTTTACTATTCATTTGATCATTTTCTCTCAAGCATTATCACATCCGTGTGTATTTATTGATAAGTTAGTGTTTGTGTTTTCGATTAAATAGATTTCTCGAAACTTTACAACTCTGCTGACTATCTGCAATAAATAAATATTTATTAGACTATTTTCCCTCTTACAAATTGCTTAATCTCTTATGCTATTTTCCTAATTCTTCCTTCGAAATAGTCAAAGTGAATTTATCCCTTTACCTCAATTTTATTTTCAAATCTGCAGGTGTTTTTTAATATTCTTGTTTCTTTTTGAAATGGAATTAGAAAAAAGTGCCTCCTCCCCACAAAACAATTCTTTTTCCACTTCCTTCAAGAGGAGATAGAGATATAACTCTACGAATATTCATATTTCTTGGATTGGGCAGAATATCAAAATTATTTTGAATTACTGTTATCATCGCTTAAAATGCAATAACTTTTTATATATTCACACAAACACTTAGTTAACTAATGATTTCTCTGTTTATTACTCTCCAATCTGCATCTTTTATCCTCATTCTTCCTTTTAATCAAACCTATCAGATGGTTAATTTGATTTCCCTTGTTATTATTCTAATTATCCTTGCTCTTCTCCAATTGATTTCTTGGAGAATAAAATCCCTTAATTTCTAATTTAAATATTAGATTCTTTCTCATAGAGACTCAGTTTCTTGCTGATTGGGTTGTCATGCTGATCTGTCTTAGTTCTATCGTATTCTGTTTTTTCTTTAGACAAAAATTCATCAATATTCACATTATTGAAATTATTCTCTTCAAGATCGTCAGTTGTATCGTGTTTAGCAGTTGCTTTGGTGATGACATCTTTGCTAGAATTATTCTGATACTTATCGATATATTTCTCAACAGCCTATTATCCTTCTTCGCTATTCTTTCCATCTTCGTTTCCTTTCCCTTCAGCTTCGTTCTTTCGATTCTCTTTTTCTTTGTCTGTAAGATAGTTGTTCAGAGGTGGAGTTGCATATCTTAGAACGATATCTTCTGTAGAATAGCTGAACTTAACATCTGTGCCTACTCCTCCAGGTGTTTTGTTTTATTCAATAAGAGCTTATGGTGCATTTTGTTAGATTTATTATTATTTGCCTTCTTCTTCTTTTCCTGGGTTAATAGTCTAATTATTGAATTTTGCCAATCCATTTTCACCATTGATTATTGATTTTACAAATAATAAATTCTCTTCCTCTTCTTCTCCTCCTCCGTCTTGCTGTATCTAACCCTTTGGTTTCATGATTACAGATTATGTTGGCATATCTTCATTGTTATTATTAGCTTTGATTTATAGATTTCTCTATCCAAACTAAAAACTATTTTTCTTCCTCTTTTGATCGACTGGCTTAGTCGTATCTCGATTAGTTAGAGATATTATCTGATGGATATTGTTGTCTTGTTAGCCAATCGTTGGGTTTTAAATCACAAGGTCGCTGGTAATCTTATTATTATCATCCTTACTTACATTGATATTATTGATTTTAGGCGATTTTTAACTGATTTATTAAGTAATTTAAGCATTTCTATCATTTTTAGTTTGACTCTCTGTTTATGGTACTAATCCTCGTTTATCAGGCCGAATAATCGCATGCATCGGCATATCTTCTGTGTGGACATTGTATTAGTTTTCTATTTTAATTCCTTGTATGGCTTCACAAGCTGGAATCGAGTTTGGATAGATTCCTAGCTCGATCTGCTATTAAATCAAGCTTTTCTTCTCTTCTTCCTCTTGATTAACTAGCTTCTGATTGTGGACATGCATTTCTAGCTTCTCAATCAATTTAGGATTGATGAGATAATTGTAGATTTTGACCAAATGCATGATCACCACCACAAAGGTAACGTTCAAGAAGAGAGTCAACCAGAATTTCAGATTAGCTAAGTATGTTATCAACATATACTGAACTGGGCCAGTGAAGTTATCCCAAATGAACATAAACAACGGGAAAAACAAGATTATGCTCATTGGAAAATACCCGAAAAGCGTGAATAACGAGAAATAACGAGTGTCCATGAATAGAATCGCCCAGACTACTCCAACTGTGCATGTATAAGCTAGAACACTCATGTACCATAGTCCATCTATTCGACCTGATTCGGATATTATTCCCTGTAGATTTGAAAGAAAGAATAAGAAAAAAACGGGATTAAGAAACAATAAACCCAAAATTAAAGCTAAAATCAAGAAAATATGCGCTATTGTAACAATTATTTTATGGAAGTGAATAGTTGCTTTTGGTGATTACATCGTAGCAGATGAAGTACACGGAGAAGAATATTGTGCAAGCGAAGAATGTTCCCTAAACCATCATTTTCCAGAATTGTTTGTAAGAGAACAGATCTGCGCTGCGGAATTCCTTGTAAAGAATCGGCAGCTAGGAATGAATGAGCTTCGATTACGAGCCATCTTCTTTTTGTTCATTTACATCTTGCTCAAACCCAGCATAATACACAGGTGCGCATGCTGTCACAACTGAGTTAAACAGCAGCAAGTACCCATCTTCCCAGAAGGATTGCCCGGAATAACCACAGAAGAATGCAAATAGAAATTACTGAATTGTGAAGACAAAATTCTTCAAGAAAAAGTAGTTCACAAAGTAGCTTGATCGAAACAGATTCCATCTTCCATGAACAAACAGCAACCTCGAGAGAAATCGGAATTATCCAAAGTAATAGTCACTACTAAGTGCAGCTTGATTTCCTTCTTTCCCGATGATTCCCACTCCTATGTCCGCTTCTTAAATCATAGTGACATCATTTCCTCCATCGCCAATAGCTAGGCATGTCTTTTTAAAATGTTTTTTCACAAACTGTACGACTTCAGCTTTCTAAGTCGGTGTGGATCTGCAGCAGATCAAGGAGGAACACTCAGGGATTATCTGTAAGAATTCGTTAGCGCACTCGGCGTCTTGAAGTGCATGACCGATGACTTCTCCTTCGATAACTAAAGCAAATCTGCTGTATGATTAGTTTGAGAATAGATCCTTATTGGAATCGTCTTTCATTCCTGATTAACCGAAGGAATCTTTCAAATCTGGAGGAGTGTGAGCGCCTTTATTATTGGAGTTAACTTTTATGGAAGCTGGAGGCGTAGATTCTTGATTCTCCAAGTGAATTGCAGTCTTACCACCTGCAACGTTAGTCTGAACATTAAGTACCTCTGGGCTAATAAAGCTAGGAGGATGCTTATCGATTGCTATGATGGGTTGCTTAATCTCACCAATATCGTTCATTGTCTTTAATTCATTGATTTTTCCTTTTATCCTGAACAGTTTATCTCTAAAACATCAAAGCAAACACCACTGTTACTTTCAAATTCTTATCCTTTTAGTAATTCTCCTTACCTTGTCGTCTATGGATGAGATGATTAGATCCTGAATACTTTCGTGTGTGCATCGAGTAAATTACAAAGATACCCGATATTCTCTGCCGTTTCGAGTTTATCTCCTGTGAGCATCCATACACTTATCCCTGCATCTTTGATATCTTGCAATATTTCGGGTACACCTTCTTGCAATTTGTCTTCTAGAGCAGTCACACCGAGCAACTCGAACCCCGTTTCAATTTCACTTTCCAAGGATTGCTGCTTCTTCTCGTTATTCTCGAGATTCATAATCCCAGCGATCTGCATCTAACATTTATCATATTGATTTCTCCACTTTTCATATTCCATTCCGTCGATTTCCTTCATCCCAAGACACAACGTGCGCAAACCCTAAAAGAAGTTTCAATTTGTAAGTTTAAAATAAGTATATCTTCCTCATAAAGATTTTTGACTTGTTTGGAGTATGTTCTGAGACTGTCTTTGGCTTTCCGCTTAAGGGAGTCAGATTTCGCAGAAAGATTCTTCATAAAGAATGAATCAGCTCCTTTAGAGTACATAAATATCTTATTTGTTGCTGTCTCCTACAAAAATAACATACCAACAACAATTTAAATAACTACCTTAATTTCATATTTCTTTCAACATAAAAGCAGCTCTTTTCTCTCTCATATTTCGCCATATTACCTCCACAATGATGCTCATTCTTTTCCTATCGCTGGAGAATTCAATCTTATGCAGCAGTTTATAAGTCAGCATCTCCGTGCCGACTTGCAGAAATATCTAAGTAGCTGTTCTCTTGCAGAATTTAATCCCAAATTTGTTAGCTGCTTCAACTAAGCAGACTTCATCAGGAGAAGATCCTTAGTAGACTACTTTGCCATCGCGCTCCTCGAGGAGTACTTCGTGACATAACGCAATGCACAGCCAGAAATCGAAGAACTCTAGATAAGATCTATTCTTTGATAACGTCTCTAGATTCAAATCTTTCATGATATTTTCGAGCTCGACCTCATTGTAGTCTTACCCTACAATATTGGCGTGCCGAAAGACCATTGAGTTGGATGTGAGCGTGCCTGTCTGGAAACAAGAAGAATATTTTTGAGTTTTGAAGATAATATTTTTTCGATTTTTGTACCTTATCAGTGAAGATACAGTCAATCTTGCCAAGTTCTTCATGGATGAGTGTATTCAGCACTTTCATTGGTTAAACTGATCCATCTTCAAGGGTGTAGTGCATGAGATAATCATATTCAATCCAAGATGTCTAGAACAGCTTTGCAACTTCCAGAGAGATAATCAGTGATATTGGCACAAGAGTATTCAGAAGAAGGAAGTAAGTGAAATTATTTAGAATCCCCTAAACCCAATCATTGTAGATTCCTTCATCGCTGAATCCGTAAAGATAACGATATTCTGGATAAGTGTCTCTCTAAACAATAATAAGATAATTAGCATATGAGCATCATTAAATCAAGTGATAAAACAAGATAGAATTAGAGTTAAAAAATTTAATTGTATTTTGTGAAATACTTGAAATTAGACATTCAAGATTGCAGCAGCGATGCACAGTCCAGATTAAAGTACAATAGTAATGAAGATAATTGGATTCATTAGCTTTTCGATGTGTGTAGTTTTGTTTTTCACTTATCCCTAGTTCTTCATGATTTTTGTGTCTTATCCTGAGTAGATCATCAAACCTACAGCCCAGTCTGTATTCTTCAGTGTTGTTCCCTAGAATTATTCAAAATAACAGCAAATTTTATATAAAGAATGCTAACATTTCCTCGAAATATCTTTAAAGTTCTCGAATAATTCAAAAGAACTCACTCGAAGCATAATGTTAGCGTTGCTAAGCATAATTGGTTCACGATGTGCATCTAAGTAAAGCAATCCCTTGAAACTATGAATTGAGTTGTTAGGCTTATCACAAACAATTTTTCCCTTGAAATTAACTAGTGGCAGCTCCCTTCCGAATTTATTGACTGCTTCATGGACAGTCTTGCACTTTAGATTTCTCTCTCTACAAGAATCAATCCCAAAAACAGAGAATATTTAGCTAAATATGTATTCCCTCAAATAACATTTAAATGCTGATTATATGCCAGCTTTCAAAAATATTTATGTTTGATTCATTTACCCATCGAGATTTGCGGTTTCTACAAACCCAATGCCAGTTTCTTCGTTCGTCGCTATCAGCAGGATGTCAGCAGGAAGGACCTAAATGATGTAGCATAAATGAATTCAAAAACAGTACTTTTCAAATAATATTAGTAATAGAAACGATAAACTATACTTTTTCAACGGCCCTTTTTTTCTAGCAACATATAGGAAACGCATATATTTCTCTCTTCCTTCAAATAAGGGACTTCTTTTACCTGTTCGCAATTAACTTTGACGATGTCTCCGATTTAGAGATCCTTCCAGAGAATCGATGTAAAGTTTTTGTTATTGAAAATCAATGTTTTCTATTCATTCACGAGATCATCGTTCCGATGTCTTCTCTTTGATTATCAAACAAAAGGCAGAACCAATTAGTTTTAGCACGAGAAAAACAAGAATGAAGAATTGCGTCATTCAAAATGTATTTTTTCAACTATATTTCTTAAATCCAACAAAATATTCTTTTCTAAAAGTGAATTCACCTCCCCCATCAACAGCAACTCGATCTTACATAATCTTCGATGGCTTCACGGGAGAGGGACACAGCCATCACAAGAACCAGCGGGAATATTGCAGAGAATGGTTGGATTGGAGAAATAATACTGATACAAGATATCACAGTGGAAGCCAGAAAGTAGAGATTTGCAGCTCGCATGAACTGTAGAATCAGCGCTTTTGGCAAGAAATTCCACCAGGTATACTTGGATGTTCTGATTTCATTATTGAATTTCTTATGCAAGGTCTAGTTCTAGACTCTGTCGTTTAAGTGAACTGTCCGCCGATTAGGGAGCTCAGCATCACCTACTTTGTTATTCATTTCTTACTTCGACGATTAATCAATCAAAAACAATCAATCTTTTAATCTCTCTTGTCGTATGGAATTAATCACAAGAATTTCGAAGTCCCACTGTCTATTACCCCTATTTTATATTTAATCTTCTTTGAATTATTTTTTTCAATCGAAAAGTTTCTACCTTGAACACTCTTTCTTTCGCTTTTCAGCTTAACTTCTTTCTAATTTCTATTTTCTTTCTTTGTTAGACTTGACGCCCAGCACAATTCAAAAATAACTAAGGCTAAGATTAACGAAAGATTGATTTCTTAAAAAGTTTAAAAAATTCATTAGCTCAAGCAAGGAATTGACTCAATAAATCTAACCAATAAGCTAACTAACCATAATAATCTCATAGTGGATAAAAGAAAAGAGTGAAAAAATATCGATTTTTCGATTTGGAGATCTGTTTAATTTACGAAAATCAAAGATTATTTTAGAATCAAAGAGCCTCCCTTTTGTGATCACTGTTTGGTTCCTTTTCGTTGTAATATTATTATTGAGCAGTGTCTGTAAGGTTAAACTATAACGACGCATCGATGTCCATAATAAGAATATTAATTTCGAGCCTAAGGAGTTTTGATGAAAATTAGTAACAAAATCTAATTACCCATCTGATCTTTATTACGTGTTAAAAACCCACGCTCAGGATATAGCTTCCTTGGGATAAATCAATTATGGTAAAGGATATTTCTTAGTATCCTGTGTTTCTAAAGGTAGTTTGACAAATAGTTATTGCGAAGTAAGTATCAAAAGGAGATGTTGATAAGAAGATAAGGAAAATACGTTAATGAGAGGATAATTATTCATAATTATGTAATAAACTCACATTTACTTTGCGTTTTTGAGAAAAATATTAAAAATGCTATTGAACAGTAATATCTCACAAATGAACTGTTTATTTTAAGGATAAGCTAAGAAGAGGGGGGGAGGAGGGGGGAAGGGAATACTAATTGAATTTCGATAAGAAGAAGAAGAAGAAGAAGGGATGTATAGAATAAATGAAATAGTTATGAAATTAATGATAACTATAGATAGTACTAAAGAAAAATATTAATAAATAGGAATAGTCAGCAGCATGCAGACACCAGTTTTCATATGATAGTCCCAAATTAAACTGCTAAGATTGTTTCTGCTGCTGCTCATATTTTATAAATATATCTGCTATTATCTGGATTAGGAAATGGTATTAAAGTACTTTGTTGTCTTGGTGAGGTAATCAAATCATAGCAGCAGTCGTAAAAGTAGCCTGAAACAAAGTTACTTTTTCTAACAAAATCACTCATTTTTCAGAGGGAGTTGCAATTTTGAAGGAAAGGATCGAGTAAGAGTTCAGCAGCAGTCTTTCGAATCGCAGGATCTCTTTGTAAGCAGTGCTTGATGAATGTCAGCAACTCAGCAGATATATTACTGGGTATCTCAGGTATTTCATCACTTAGTCCGATCTTCATGATTGCCTGGATAGGATTATCGAATTCATAATTCGACCATGGAGGCTTTCCTGATGCCATTTCGACTAAAGTACATCCAAACGACCATATGTCTGCTTTCGTGTCGTATTTAGTCTGCGTGACAACTTCCGGTGACATCCAAGGAACAGAACCTTTAAGGGTTTTATTCATTTCGTTGACATTTGAAGTCGTAGAATGGAGAGTTATTTCAAGTTACTTTGCACAACCAAAATCAGATAATTTCACAATTCCATCACTAGCAACTAAGATATTAGCACCTTTTATGTCCTTATGGATCACATGCCGAGAATGCAAGTACTCGATCCCACTGAGAACCTGCTAAGCGTAGACTCTAATAGTTTGTTCCTCGAGTGCTCCAAATTTCTTCAGCATAGACTCAATAGTACCTTCACTCATGTACTCCAAGAAAATACATAAATACTCGCTTTGTCTCTCATGTCCTTTGTACTATATGATATGCTTGTGAGATAGTGTCTGCATGATGCGTAATTCTTTCTAATTTACAAAAAAATAAGAATAATTTATGCTGTGTACTTGAAAAATATTGCACTAATTTTTGAGATTACCTCTTGTTCATCTAGGAAATTATTATCTAGCTTAGCTATGGAACTATGTGCGACTACTTTTTTGACTACAAAGATCTCTCCCGTGTTGCAATTCATAGCTGTGAATACCTGTCCGAAGCTACCAGCACCAATGAAATCACCATACTTCCATTTCACTATCTTGGAAGTTCTCTAGCAAAAATGATCAAACCATTTAATAGTTAGTTTAGTGTTCTAAAAACTCTGTAAAATATATTGAATTAGAGATATTCCTTTGAAGTTTGCATAATGAAATAATGAAGTAAAGAAATAATAGATTCCTCAGATTAAAAAATAAACTTATTTAAAAATATACTTTTGTTATTATTTTTCATTCCCTTTTTGCTAAGGGGATAATCAAAATGAGATTGTCAGGGAATTAGAAAAACAATTATAATAATAAAATAAAAATTAATAATTCCTTTGATGTTTTACTTCTATTTTCTCTACTTGATTGCTGTCCTTCGTTGAGATGATTTCAAACATAACAGATTCATTCAAGATAATTGGATTTGGATTCTCAATAGGTCTACTAGATGCAGTTTAATTGTTTTTAGGGAGGTTTTAGTCTTGCTGTTCAGAAATAACTTTGCATTCTTCATTAGGTTTATCTAGAACCAGCTTAGAAACAGTCTTTTCTTTATTCTAACTTTGGTTCTAAAACAATAAAGAAGGAGAGCAAATTAAAGGCATTTAGCTGCTCTTTTCATCTGAAGGTGACATTGAGAAAAATAAAGTCGGATTGGTCTTCGAATCGCTTAAACATTTATCGTTGAGACTCTACAAAACAGCAACAAAAATATAAGTATTTAAATTTCTTCAACCAAAGAACAAAACGAAGTTACCTGCGAATTGAATATCTTGTGGTTTCGATTCAGTAGACTTTACGAAGGAAACTATGAGTTCTTAATATTTTACTTGAATTTATCAACATATCCAGCTGATTTCTACTTTCTTTCTTGTTCTTCACTGTTTTTCACTTCCGTTC
>Ga0302285_10001306_pt1 | contig 13755 bp, 11 predicted proteins | sample III_Fen_E2_2_FD_200455 | JGI IMG/M metagenome (GOLD analysis project Ga0302285, IMG submission 200455) | Peat permafrost microbial communities from Stordalen Mire near Abisko, Sweden - III_Fen_E2_2 | ecosystem: Environmental > Terrestrial > Soil > Wetlands > Permafrost | place: Sweden: Abisko...
CCCCCGTTTAATTTAACAAATCTTGCATTTTTGTTGAGTTTTTTTTAGTAAAATATTCGAAGAATTTCAAACTGTAATTAATCTGCGGTAATTGCTTAAACGTTTGGGATAATTCTCACGTTTTTTATTTTTGCTTTATTTAGAAAATTACTTGAAATTAAGGGAGAAATGTTAGTATCCTTTAACTAGAAATTGAGAATATTCTGTTAATCATAAGAGGTTGGTGGGTATAGTAGTAGTACGGCATCAACGTTACTAAGGAATTAACCACACAAAAAACAAAAGTGAAATTATTTTTTGCTTGAATAGATTTTAATTCAATTAGAAAGATCTTCGTTGAAGTAGCGTAAAGAGAGATGATAGGAAAGATAGCGAGAAAGCATGAAGGATAGTGGCTGAAGAACTCACTGTTTTGCTAGAGTCGATAGAGGTTCTCAGATGTTATTCTAAAGAAGTATCAGGTAACGGAAAGGAGAAATAGAAAGAAAGAGATATGCAAAAAGATTCGATGTTTTCATTGAAAAAGGATTGCAGTTTGGTGGATTTAAGCAAAGTTTTTTTGATTGTTTTTCATTGGATAACGTTATTTCGTTTGCTGTTGTTCAGGAACTAGTCAAGGAGAATCGCTTGAAGGAAGATCCACGATAAATTTATGCAGTAAACCATAACATAATTTGTTTAGTAGTAGTTCAGATGTTCTTGGGGATTGTTTGTGAGCTGATGATATATCCTCAATATGATCTGCTGCAATTGCTAGTGAAAGAGAGCTATTTTTCAAATTCTTTTTATTTGCTGAAACTGCTGTAAAAAAATAGATATCTTAGCTCGATAAGCTGCGTGAATAGCTGATCGATTCTTAGTCCGAATGGAAAAAGTTCCAAGTATCTCTCGTTGATTCTCTTAGTAAGTTCGATCAAAGTGTGGACGAAGCAAAACTAGAGAAAGAGAAGGTCTTCAAAGCCAAAGAACAAGAAGGCATGCAAGCCATGGAAGGCACAAAACCAAAGGGGTTCTTCTCGTTTTTAAGCAACCAGCAACCGATTTGGAAACCAACATATAAAGTATTCTACGAAGAAAGAGAAGAGCGACTTATCGATATCCACGACTACAAGACTATCTCCATCGACAAGCTCGAAGGAATATACTGCTTCGGCAAGCCAGGTAGCGGCAAGACATTCATCATGGATATGTTCTATGAGTCGATTCCTTTCAAAGAAAAACAGCGAATTCATTTCAAAGAGTTTATGCTACTCATCAATTCACATTTCCACTCCATTAGAGCGGTACTATTAATGTTACTGATACATTATTCATATCTCTAGAACTAAATTTCATTAATTTACATTGAATCTTACTTTCCACCACTGATGACCTGTTTCTTTAAAAATCTCCCACAGAAAGACTACAGGAATCCTCTTGCTATCGTAGGGAGATAGAAAGCAACTGGCTTGAGACTTCTCTGTCTAGATGAGTTCTAAGTCACTGATATCTGTGATGCCATGATTCTAAAGAATCTCTTCGATGCGCTCTTCAACAATAACGTCATACTTGTCGTAAGCTAAAACAATATTATTAATAGTATCTTTAATGTAATTGAAATGTATTATTAGGAAAGATGGTTCTATTAACGTTTTGAATTGATATATTGCCTTTTGTTTTTAATATAATTCGTAGACTACATCGAATAGACCACCTGATGATCTCTACAAAGGTGGATTGCAGTATGAATCCTTCCAGCCATTTATTCCTTTCCTGAAAAGCTAGTGTGAAATCATCGAGTAAAATATATTTTTTTATGGAAAAAATAACAAAAATAACAAAAACAGCATAAAAATCTCTCATAATCTTAGATGTTTTTGCATGATTTAACTAATTAACATCCAATCCTATTCATCTATGCAGCATTCAGAGCAACATCGACTACCGCTTCAGTGAAGACAAAGGTCATGCCAACATGAAGACATTCTACTACCCTAATGACAAATACAACAACACCGAAATCGAAAAAACCTACACTTTCCTCAGTAAACAAGACCACTACGAAGAAAAAACCCTAGAAGTCTATGAAGTCGGCAGGGAAATGACCATCGATGAATGCGGTGGTGGAGTTGCAGTATTTGAATTCGAGGATATCTGCGAGGGAAATTATGCTTCCGCAGATTACATTACCATATGTAGAAATTTCCATTCAGTGATTTTGAAGAACGTGCAGAAGCTCACACCAGATAAACGCAATGTCATGAAGAGATTCATCAGTTTAGTAACATCTAGTTTGTTAGCAAATTTTTCTAAATAAATGATCGAAATTTCCTTATATTGATACCCTTTTAATTTCTTAGATTGACGAGATCTACAACCACAAAACGAAGCTTTATATGACTTGTGAGGTGTCTTTGGAGGAGCTCTTTGATGTTGATAATGTTATTGTCAAAAACGCTAAATTGAAGCTCTTCGATGTGGATTACAAAGAACCAGAATATGAAGTTGATTTTGCATTGCAGAGATGCAAGAGTAGAGTTGTCGAGATGCAATCGAAGGATTACAGCTTGGATCCATCATATTATGAGCAACTACAAAGTGGAATAGCTGCACCTAACACAAATCAAAGTAAAGAGACAAACGTAAAAATCGATTGAGAGAGAAGTATGGAGTTAATATCTCTTTCTTTTTCTTGTATCACTTGAGTCATTTACCTATTCTCATTCTTTGTATATTTTCATAATACGTTTTTCTTAATTTGTCTTTCTTCTCACAATCTCAAACTCATTTAAATGATACCAGTTTTGGATCTTTTTTTATCTTTATGTCATTGTTTCTATGAATTTTTGTATCTGTAAACCCTCTCATAAAGCAGATAATCTTTATAAGAATGAAACTTAAGCTCTTTATCAAGCAATCCCCTGAGATATCTTGATAATCTACTAAATAATCTTAAACACACACATTCTTCACAAAACAAATACCAAACTATCTTTTTGCCTTTTTTTGCAAAGATAAACATTTATGTGAATATCTTAACGTTTTCGTTCTCCTCAGTGATGAATTGTGTGCTCGCATTTTTGATTCGAATCATTCTTGTGATCATGGTTGCAACACTTTTCTTCTTTGCTGCAACTATCTTTCTATTTCTTTTACTATTCCTCTGCCGCTCGAGCATCAGCTTCTAACTACTTTTGTATTTCCAAATTTTGCTTCTACATCTTATGAATTTATACTTGTCTCTTGTAATCAATAGGCTAATCTACTGGGATCAAAAAGTACTGATCCAACTCCATCTAATTGATCTTCATAGCCATCTAGAAATCGAGTTAACTCAGTCCATCTAAAGGTGGTGAATATAACTCAATAGTCAGAAGTTCTCCTTTTTGCATCGAAAACGATGGACAATTCTAGAAATTCAATGCATCAATCTTCGCTATGTCCTTAATGAACTGCACTCCAAGTGTGTAGTCTTCGATGAAGAAGTATTTGATGAGTCTCGTATGAGTGGAATTGAACTACCATCCTTTAATGAATTCGGAGATGCTCTTCTGAATCTGAATGCATTTATCAATTGACAGTGGTTTTCCATCTTAATGATATCTGCAGCATTTCTTGCCATATTTATCACTGATTTTATTGTTGAAGAATGCCATTTAGTAGGAGGATCGTAGTGCCATCAAACGAGAAGGGAGTTGCTACGATTATGCTAAAGATGCGCGGAAGGGAAAGGAGACTAGTAACTTCTTGAAGGAATTTGAGATCATTTTTCAAGAGAATTTTTGATATTTAGCTTTTGGAAAAAAGATTTTTGTTAAGCTGTGATTAATTGAATATGCGATAATCTCGCAGACCAAAATGCACGAAACATCCATTCACACAGAGAAAAAGATATTTTTGAAAGACATACTAATCATCATCAAAGAGGTAAATAATAGAAGAGTTTATGAAAAATGATTCTATTATGAATATATGATGTTTTGTGTTGCTTAAGTGTGTGTGTTCTTGCTCATGTTGTATCGATGTTGCGTGTGTGTGGACAGATAGCTACATAGTCAAGGAGAATTGAAAGACGAAATCAGAAAAAGAGAGAGAGAGACATTGTTAATTTATTGTAACATCAAATATCACTTGAAGAGTTGAACGATCGATCACCCATCTCAGTTGAATCTAAGCACCATAACTGAAGTATTGTCTCGGGATCCGTTCTCAATAGCGAACTTCACTAGTTTCTTAGCCATCTCACCGATGTCGTTCATGCCTTTGCAGAGATCGATTGCTTTCTGAAGAAAAACAAAGTTTAAGATTCATAATGATTCAGAATCCAACAAGTATGTTAGTTTAGCATTAAATGTTAAAGGAAACAAGTGCAGGTAGATTTGATGATTGTTTACTTGATCTTCTGCGACATCCCATAAGCCATCTGAGGCAAGCACTAAGTACTGAGATTTAGGAGTGATAGGAAACTCTAGAACGTCAGGCACATTCAATACTCCCTATAAAAAGAGACAGTTAAATTTGATAAAAAATCGGATTGAAAATGAGAGAATATATGATAATGAATTATAATGGATATGATGTTTACTTCTGTTTTAAGATCAAGATCGCCTAAAGCTCTTGTGACAGCTAATGCTCCTGACACTCTTCCTTTGATAATTATCCCTCCCATTTCCCTAACCAAAAAAGCAATAATTCTCTAAGTTATTTGAAAGCTGAATTGGATTTAATTTATTCAAGTAACAAAAGGTTAAAATAGCCGTTGTTATGCTGCTTATGATTATTCTCCTTATTATTTGGTTGTACTTAACCCTTTTGATCTCTGATTCATTGGTTGCTTTATGATCTATTGACATTCTCACAGCTTTATCGTTCTCGCATAACACAGCGCGAGTATCGCCTAAATTACCAACGTAGCATTTAGTTAAATCTACCAGAAAAAAAGAGATTGTCATCAAAATAACAACAACAACATGAGCTAAAATATGCTGCTTTGAATCTAGATAATTTAATATACTTGGTCCTTCTTTTCTGACGAGGGCAAGACAGGCACAGGCACCTTAATCGGATGCCCCAACGAGTCGTAGTTTATCGTCAGTTTTCTTGTAGATCGTTGTGAATAGATCCTTCACTGGAATCTCCTTTTTATACTCTTTCTTGAATATCTAATTGTAAATAATGACAAAAGATGTTAGTCCTCGAAATAGCTTGACAATTTGTAGCTCGAAAATAGGCCTAGCAAAAAGGAGAGATAATAATTTGTTTACCTCTGGAACGAACTATATACAACTCTCTACAACCTCTGCACCACCATGCCCATCGAAGACTCCATACAGTCCTACTAGTCCGTCATTGAATACATCGTCGAGGACGAAATGAGCTAGAAATATTAGAAAAAAGGAAGGAAAAATTTCAAAAAATATTCGCAACTTATTTCGATAATTGAAAGGTTTCAAATGGTAAAAAAATCATTATTTTGAATCAAAAGATAAGTTCTTTCTTACCATCTTCCATGGCAAATCTGGCAGGATAATTCTAATCTTCCTTGTAGGCAAACTGCTTAATGATTTTAGAGTTCGTCGCTGGCCTGAAGAGGTTCTTCTAATTCCCTTACATTTTATCTCCTTGTTTGCTTGTGTGTTGATTGATGGATATTTTTCAGTGGTTTTCTTAATGATCTTTTTTTTGAGATGATTTGAGAATTTGTTTTGTTAGTTTGATTATTTTTCTATTCTTTTTTGACTATTTCCCTCCTTCCCCTCGATATCTAAAAATATCTATTAATACCTTTTCTTGCTTTTTCAAGAAATAATTCTAATTTTAGCATAGCTTTAAACAAGAAAAACACAGAACTTGGTATTAAATACAGTAGTTTTTATAATAGAAAAATCTGAATAATTTTTGAATAATCTTCTTATCTGATCTTTCTTTTTAATTTTTCCTCCCTGTCTATTTTTCTACTATCCTCCCTCCCTCAATTATATATCTCCTTCATTCTCTTTTCTTCTTCGACAAGTTCTTCTTCATCAGAGTTGGAGTAGTAATTATAAGGCTGCTCGTTGTTGTAGAAGCACAACATCAGAAGTAATTCTAGATCTTTATTCTTTTTTCTGATCTGCAGTTTGAGATCTTCTGTGAGGATTTCCTTATCGTAATCTTACCCCACAGCGTCGAAGATCGTTTTAGTTAAAAAATGACTGATATCATCTAGCGAAACATACCCTTCATTCGATGATTTCTCATTCCCTTTGACTTGATATAATTATTTCAGAAGCTGGTTGCTCTAATCGAAGATCTCATTGTAAGATATCGTCCCACTTAAGTCTTCATCTAGGAGCTTTTTGAAGAAAAACAGACATATGTCAATGAAAAAAGAATAAATCCACATCAAGAATCCAATTTTCCTTACCCTCATGAAAAGATCTATTTTCGCATCATCTGTTTTTGCTTCGATCATATCCAAGGCATAAACGAATCCTTCCCAGTTCATGCCTCCTTGATCTTTCGTAACGAATGCGTTTTAGCTTTGGAACAGCTTCTCGATTTGTTCCGTCGGTGCTACAAGCAACGAATCCACTCCTCGTCGGAAGGAAATTACATCCACGCCTTCTTCGATGACTTTGAAATGAAACGAATAAAAATTTGCTGACACAAGGACGACTGACTATTAGTATTACTTTGCTTGTATGGCTTATGATGGATGTTCCTGTATGATGCCTTGTACTCGATAAGAGCCTTGAATTTACTGAAAAGTAGATGTAACTAATATCGATTGAAGGATGTTTTCGACAAGATTGTATCAACATTCGCTGCATTATTCAGCAGTGGGTACTTCTTGATCATTTCGTGGTTCAATGATGTGTACTTGTCACTTAAAGCACGCAAACAAAGCAGTAAGAATATATTAAAATGGCATTTTATTGTCCCCATGTATTGAGCTATTTTAAACTATTTATTACATGTTTTATTAGACTTTTATACCAAGTTTTTTGCGCAGACCCTAAACAGCATTCTTCTTGTCGTCATTAGTAGGATACTTTGTGTTTAGTGCTGTTTTCTTCCACTGTTAAGAGCTAAGAAGCTGCTGTGACAGTTTCTTTTTTATAAACGGGAGATTGCTGTCTATTTTTTGTTCATAAACAATAATTAGATCTTGGATGTTATCATTTGAGTGGCTGAACAAAAACCGATATTCCTTTCTCTCGTTATCTCTCTCACTTACTTTGATAATAACTTTGCGATTCTGCCTACTGAAGTTGCGTTGTCTTCGTAGGTGTTGCAAACCTTCTGAACCTATTCGGTGATGTTTTCGAGGAGATCAAAGAATTCCTATGGGGAGTTAAAAAACTTCCATGAGACTTACTCTCCCCAGCACCATTTGCCACAGCTCCAGCTGCAGTACTCACTTGCGATCTTGGCTTCGTGGATTCTGCTGGAAATTAAGAAAGAGACGAAGGCGTAGAACGAGGTTTATTCAATGGAAGTTATTCCTCATTGAGAATCCCTGAAGACACACCATTATTCGTGTTGACAAGCCCAGAAATATTATTGGGATTATCATCTAGACCTGTGAGAAAACTCTTTTTGCTCTTGAAGAACGCTTCAATGTATTATTGATCTACGATACTGTTGAGCTTAGTTATTATTATTTAAATGTCTCGTTCAGCTGGTTTAGGCATCTAACGTGATTCATAGTATTTCAGCCAGAAATTGTCCTTGGAGTTACTCGCTGTGAGAATGAGGATAATAAACAATAATAAAAATAAGTTAATTTTCAAGTATAATGTGGTATTTTCGTCCTTACATATCACTATAATAGCTTGATCTAGAGGGATGTCTTGCAAGTGTTAGATAGGTGTTTCATCAAGGAGTGAGAGGAATCGAAGCTAATATGAAGGATTGAAGTGCTTCTAGCAAGCGGAAAGTAAGTTTTCAATCAACGAAAAACTAGCTTCAAATCCTTCCTTCAGTAAACTCTCAGCTTTAGTATTATTCTTCGGAATGCGATATCTAAGACTCTCAACTGCATGCTGCTTTTAGGAATTGAAATGAAGAATTGTGATATTCCTAAACAACTATGGAAGCCTCTGTGGTAATTGAAAACTAGATCGCTGCGGTTATGGCTAAAGTTACGACGATTGAAAGATCTAACTTCCATTGTTACCGTTGTTATTGTTATTGCTTTAGCTGATGTTATTGCTATTGGGGAGATCCTAATAGCTGAATGGGGTTTGATTGTTTAGATTGCTAGTAGTGCTGACATTGTTGTGTTCTATTTTGGTTGTAAAGAATGTATCAAATTTTTTCATAACTTAGCTGTCTGGATGATGTCTATGCAAGTTGGTTGATTAATGCGGTCGCATATCGAACTTGTTTTAGAATGTCAGTGTCTTCAATGATCTGTAAGGAGAATATCAACAGAACAAAAAAGAATGGTTTAAGACCAACACAAACTAATTTGAATGTCAAACAAAGTTGATATTACTTTTTCTCTAGAGCATTGCGTAGTTCAATGTTGATATTCGAGGACTAAAGGGAATTCAACGAGGCATTAGGGTTAGTAGGTTCATAGCCAATTCTATTAGGAAAAAAGCAAAGTAAACAAACAAATCAGAAAATATCACTTTAGAAGTTAGCATAAGTTATCCATCAAAGTAGTATTCTGTTGTGACGTATGTAACAATAATAAAATCTTAAAGTAATTCCATTTATCCACTCCCCTGTTTTGTTCTTTACAGTTTGCTGAGTTTCTGGGAAGAATTAGGGAAGATATTAGCATAAGGTGTGGAGAATAATTCCTTGGAAAGAAAATGACTACTCCTTTTGGAATTGTCTTTTTCTTCGAGAAACTAAGAAGACTTTCTAAGATGATTCTGCATATGCAGTGTATTTTACTGCAATCTTAATGTATCTGTGGGGTAGCTTGGCAATTCTTTTGATGAAAAAATAACTTTCTGCTGTTTTAGCTTGGAATCTTTCCCAGCATCATCAGTGTAACTTTCAAAATGCTACGACATTCTCGCTTTAGTACCACCACTACTACCGTTACTGAGCTTATTGCCCTCTCCATTAGGTCCATATGGCACGTAATAATACAGTTTCTCTTGGGAATGTGCTTTTCTGTGTTTGCTTCCATTAGGTGATACCCATGCTTTCACATCATTTCCCCTATCAAGCTGCAACGATTATCGTTATTAGATTTACTATTTCAATTGTTAAATCTAGTTCTAACCTGGCTCTACTCCTAAAAGTGTAGCCATATTGCTTATTTGCGGGAAATAGCTGCTTTTCGATTTGTTTTAGAATTGATATTTCTTTTTTTCTATTTCTGTAAACGAAAATATTAATTACCTGTGAGACAGACATAAAAAGAAACCTTTCTTAGTTTCAAATCCCGCACATGGAGAACATTGAGAGCTTCGACAAAAAGAACTAATTTATCTTGGTGAGAATATCAGTAGTATTATTGCAGTAGAAGACGATAAATTTTTGATTGCTTTTTGATGACAATAGAGTGTTTGTAAATGTGTAAACGAGGGGCTTCGAAACTAAGAGAATCTTGGAAATTATTGATAAACTCAATTATCCTATTTTTTATGCTATTTAGCTCAAATAAAACATTGCATATTCAAATTGTTTTTGGATATTTTTCAATCCTCAAACCAAAATAATTATTTCTCTTATTCAGGCAAGCCAAAAGGGGAAAACAAATTAAGGATTGTCAAATTAACTCATATTCAATCAGCAATTTGCAAGGTAATTCACATTAAAAGCAATAATTTCTATGAATCTCATGTATTTCTTGTGGTTTTTGAGGATAATTAACAAAATAATTATTTATTTAAATAACAGTTGATGAAATTGACTGCTTTGATGCTCTTTGTTGGTCTTCTGTGGGGAGGGGACATAAGCTAAATAATTTTGATAACGGATCTCCCTTAGAGAACACGGATAAATAAATCTTAAAACCAAAGATAAATCAAACAAATTATTGCATTGAAATAACAAATCTTCTCTTTCTTAAATTCAAACTCTTCCCCTCCCCTCTTCATATCAAACTCAAAGAATCCATAGATATTTAGTAATATCTAAAGTAAAGAAAGACGGGGATTGCTTGCACTACTTGCTAGAAGAACACAAATCGTAAAAAAATAATTGAAAAACAAATCAAACCATAACTTAAAAAGGGATAATCGTTGAAGATTTTTGCTGATAACATAGCTTGATGGTGCCACTTTCGGAGCAACGCAGTCGTGTGTTGATTCTTGTGAATTCCTGCGTGCACATTCTGTACGCTGTAGCAGCGTTGGTGTTGGCTTCGTTCGCTGTTGGACTTATTTCGGATGAAACACACGCAGCGGATAACGGAATCCAACGCAATTGGGAGACAAACATGATCATCGACATTCAAAGCAGCAAAGCTGAATCGTGTCCACTCGTAATGATCAAATATCTTTTTTTGTTTTGAATGACAAATAAGCAAGTTATCTTTGCAAGAACAAATAGGAGTAACTTGATTATTCCCTCACTCTATTTCTCTCAAAATAATGAGCTATCATAAATTGTTGTTTACATGTCAAATTGTATTCTTTTATTCGGTTTGTTGATTGTATTATTCAAAAATATTTTCTAGGGTTACGAACCGATGTTTTAGTTCAACTGGCCGGGTACTTCAAAGGCTTGTAATTGCCTACTTTGGAATGAAAACCCTCCAGTCACACATGGCACTGATGGAGAATACTTAGTAAAAGAGGAATACTCTCTGAAAAAATCTAAAAAAGATGATTACTCATAATGGATTAGCTAATCTAACGAGCACTAAAACACCATTGAAGACAATAAGTCCACTGTAAAAGCAACAAAAGAAGAAATATTAGAAAAATTAGGGAAATATGGTTTAGAAAACAAACTCTACACAGGAGAGTTATGCAGCTGGAACTAAACTTAAGCTGGATGCAGTGATGTAAATGAAATAAAAGGATAATCGTTCTCCAAATGGAAATAGCGACTAAATTGGTGTGTAGTTAGAGCATAAGCTATCAACATGGTGAATATGTATAAATACTATGATCCTGCAAATGGTACCTGCGCAAATGACAATCTTAGAGTCTGTGGAGATCCCGACTAACCTGATTTCTAGTTTTGCTTCCCAAAAACCTACCCAGCTTGTCCGATCAATTCAATTTTGATTCGAACTCACCCTCCAAACGGAAAAGATGCATTATACTACAATTCTCATCCTATTCAGTTCAGTAAGAGTCATGTGTTGTATTATTCTCGAACAATTCCAATGACGCTACCGATTTCTGAGTTCGTAATTTCAGAAGACAAACCTTGCCTTGATGGATCAGGGAATATCTCAGAAGAACATAAAGACTACGTATTAGCTAAAAAGCAAAGGAAACGATGCGAACAATCAGATTAGAGATATTCCTTAATCGATGCTCAAAGTGAATAGAGTTTCTTTTACAATAACGAAAAGTTATATGTTCGAGATGTGTTGCCTGATTTCGCGTTCAACGGTACATTCTAGTATGGGTTGTACTCCAGGAATTTCATCTAATGGAAATATAACTGCAGTAGACATATCGATGATTACCTGCTGTCTAACTCAGCATTTGATTAATTCTACGATAGAGAATGGACATTAAAGCTAGTCACATGGTTGACAGTTACATTAACGATTTTGATGGCGATTTTTGAAATGCTACTGATATGTAAAATCCCATTCGTTTTGAGCATCGAGAGACCTCTGCTGCAATGGAGTCCAGCAGTTTAAATCGCTTTAGCATTGGTACTTCTACCGTTCAATGCAGCTGCTTTGCATCAAGCTATAGCGCTAAATAACCTTGAGAATACCTTGGTTAGCAATAAATGCACTGATGACTTCACTCTCAATCTCATTGGATCTTCTAGCTCAGACATTCACGTATAAGTATCTAACTTCAACAAAGGAGAAATCATCTTTGTTTGTCTTATTCTGCTGATCAACATAATTGTCCTGCTTTTCAACCTGTGCTGCTCGAAATCTAGTAATGTTCGACCATAGAAGAAAAGAAGAGCTAGTACTTATTGAGAAAAGGAACAACAACAAAAAACATAGCAAAATCGGGCTGAATTACAACAACAAAGCAACGCTGTGGTAGCAAGACATTTCTAATGAATTTCTTGCAAATAAAAGCAGCGTTGCTATTAATGAGGTGTCTGTTAAAATGTATCTACGATTTTATCACTAAAAACAATCGTACTTTTTTCATTTATGAATATTTTTTTATTATTTTTTACAACTATTTTCCACAAAATTATTATCCTGGAGAGAGCATTTTCATGGATTATCTTCCATATGCTACTTTAAGAATCGGTTTGGAAAAATAATTGTCTTAGAAACTAATTGATGAATAATAACAAGTAAACTATTGTTACAAAAAGCTTTAAAATAAAAAAAATAGGCTGGGTTATTGTTAAGAACCAAAGTGACAAATTAAACCAAATAATTTTCAGAAATCATCAACACCAATGACGAGATCGTATTACTCAATTTCCTCTGAATCGACAGAAATATCTTGCCCTTTCGATGATTATCCTATGAAATCCTCTGAATCTTCTTCGAACTATTATCTTTGTTTATGCTGATAGTACGCATCTCCATCGATGTCTACATCTTCCACTCCTTCTTCATCGTCATACTAATCTAATTGCTCCTCAACGTCTTCATTTTCTTCGTGATCTTCACCAGCAGAATGTTCAAATTATCTCTTTTCCTCTGTTTTTCCTTAAAGATTCGTATTTCCACCAGCTACAACAGCATCCTTTAATTCTTCATTTTTGAGTTTATCCTCCTATTGTTTCTTCTTAGATAAATCATCTCCTGTTTCAACCTTCTAAGGAACATTACCAACGTCTTTATTATCTTTCTTTCCTGCTAATTCCTTTTCTTGTCTTTAGATTTCCTGAATCTTTAAATCTTCAACTGCATTAATGGGTTTAACATCTGTTTTTATAGTATTTTCCTAATCTTTCTCTATCTTTGAAGGTTTCTCATCTATTTTAATCTCGTTTTACTATTATTGTCCTTTTTGATTTTTTATATTTTTTTCCTAACCATCTGCTGTTCCCTTAGGAGCAGTATTAGTATTATTAAAATGTTTTCGTGCTTCTGCTGTTGTACTAGGTAAACCGGAGGGATTATTGCTTTCACTTTGATTTGAGCTTTATTTCTTTTAAAGCTACTCAAGGATTTGCAGCAACAACGAGCTATTCTGATCAACTTATGTGAGTGGCAGCTATGAAGATAATTATTCCCTCTTTACAGCTTCACGGATATTGCTCTCCGATGAAAACACATTTCCTGAGTAGTCCATGGAGTAGAACTAAAAGAACTCTTTGATAAGTTGTAAACACAGCAAACCATATTGGCTCTACAGCAGCGATTAGCATTTAGGATTCTCCCATGAAAATGGGCTTGGTTTTTTAGGCCCCGCAGCAGGAGTATCTGACTAATCGATAACCTTGAACACGGATGCTCTGATTTAAGCTCGGATGTTACTCAATGAGCCATTTGCTTCGAGTGACTGAATCACTAAGTTCTTTAACTCGTTTAATTCCTGCATCGATTTTGAACACTGACAGTAAGAAAAAAAAAATTTATTGTTATTTATCTTTATTTCAAATTTATTCAAATAACATCACTCTTTCTCTTTCTTTCTCGGGCTATTTGGCTGTTTAATAAATTCAAAAAGTTGATTAACTTACTCCCCCCCTTTTTTTCTTCTATCTTCC
>Ga0302285_10001310_pt1 | contig 13749 bp, 9 predicted proteins | sample III_Fen_E2_2_FD_200455 | JGI IMG/M metagenome (GOLD analysis project Ga0302285, IMG submission 200455) | Peat permafrost microbial communities from Stordalen Mire near Abisko, Sweden - III_Fen_E2_2 | ecosystem: Environmental > Terrestrial > Soil > Wetlands > Permafrost | place: Sweden: Abisko...
TCACTTTCTCTCCATATTAAATTATCCCCTTTATTTCATCAATCACCCTTCCTTCCCCTCCCTCAAAATAAGAACGATATCCTTTTCTATTCTTTTAATTACTCCAATCTTCAAAGTAAATCAAACTTCTACTAATTATCCCTCCTCGTTTTGTGCTACTTCACTCCACATACTCCTTCTACTTTCCTAATCTTCTTCTCCTTCATATATTTCATTCCTTGCTTCATTTCCTCTTCCTCTATGAATTATTCTCTCTCAGCTCTAGGTTTTATCATTTTCCTTTATTCCCTATCTTTCACTAATTCCCAGGAAACCTCCCTTGCACCTAAACACACTCTATTAAACGATTGCCTTCATTTTCAATGCCAAGAGTTCATCAAAACTGCTAATTACACATCACTCTAAAACGACTCTTGGATTTTGAACACCTGCTAGTCACAACACATTGAGTGTGCGTAGCAAATAAATCAATCTACTGAGCAAGCAACTGCGAATACTCAATACTGCTACAACCGCTGTTACCATAGAAATGATTATTCTTCTGATACATTCAAAGCTTTCTTAGGATGCTCTTGGAAGTGTGCTTAAAATGTCTATGGAATTGATAATCATTTCGATCATATCAAATGGAATAACTTTGATTCCATTGTAGTCTCCTTATTTATCATGACATTCATTGTGGTTATTCTCTTGTTGATCCAAAAAAAGCAAACAATGCAATAGAGAAACAACAAAAACAACTGATGAAAGGTCAAGTATTCTTTACATGTTATGTCTTACATATCAAAATCACAATATAATATGTATTTTAAACTATTAATGATAAATGAAAACTTCTTATATATTCTTGCAGTATTTAGCCTAACTGATCTTTCAATCCATGAGAGCTCTGACTATGGTCCTGACATTGAGCTTCTTAAGATGAGGGTACTTCTGCCCGATTCCACAAAACAGAATAGGCTTACCAGTGTTGTATGTCATGCTCAAAGCTGCTCCAACTAGATTAAGATAAATAAATAAAAACAAATGTAACTCAAAGGGTATTATTAAAATAATTTTCGTTTCTTTCTTATTCTCATTGTAATCTCTACCTTTATCGTCGACAGTATCGAATTTACTAAGAATAATCGCATCGATTTCTCTAACTTTATCTCTAGGTGACAAGTCAATCAACGCCTTATTAAACTTCACAAGCTAATCCATTCCATCGTTGCCTACTAGAGCTTCTCCGATAAACACGATTAAATCTGGGTTATTCATCACGACTAATGTTGACAATTATTTCATTAATGGCTCATTATCTTGCATTCTCCCTGCAGTGTCGATAAGCAGCACATCAACTTTTTTAGCTTGGGCTTCACGGATTGCCATGTATGCAATATCAGCTGGCTCATCTTTGTATCCTCTATCGAATACAGGCACTTCTAAGCATCTACCGTGTGTTTTAAGCTGCTCCACTGCTCCAGCTCTAAAGTTATCGCAAGCTGCAAGCATCACAGAGAATCCTTCTTTCTTGAAGAGATATGCAATTTTCGCGAGATTGGTTGATTTTCCAACACCATTAACGCCAATGAAGGTGATCACATAAGGTTTGCCTTTTTCTCTAGCTCGCATGGCTTCAGCGATGATGTCAATGTTCCGTTTAGGTGTGAGAATCTTTGAAATCGCATCGGAAAGAGCTTCCTTGACGGTTTTGGTTAACAATGTAAATGCTTTAGCTTGCGTGTTGATGAGAGATTTCTTGATACTGTCACAGAGCTGCTGTGCGATTTGCTCACCGACATTCTTGAGCATCAATTGCTCTTTGAATTTCTCTAAAATTGGCTGCAAATCCTATGCATCTAATTGCTGTTTTCAATGAATAATAAAAATACGTTAACAAAACCATTCATTCTTGAGGTTTTGAGTGATTCTTCTCTCTCCTACCTTTGTTCCTGTGAGTTGCTTGAAAGTACTTGAGATTTTCGAAAAGAAGCCTCTCTTTTTCGTTTACGATTCATCTTCATCAGACGATAGATCCTCGAACCCTTTGATAACATCATCATCTTCACCTCCGAGATACTTTTCTTTTTCTGCTGAGATGTTCTCTTCTGTCTCCTTGCTTTTATCGAGTATCTTCGATTAGCTTTTACTGAATGCTCCAACTTAGCCTAAAGTTTTATCTTTGCCCTTTTTCTCGACAACGGCAACTGGTTTCTCTGGAGTTGCTTTCGTCACGCCTTTCTCATGCTTTTCTGTTCGAAAAAAAATAATCATAAAACCTCAAAAAAGAGCTAACAAACACACAGACAAATTGGTATTTATAATTTAACACTGCTGCTGCATTCTTACATTTGAGCCTCATCCTTGCAGCTTCAGTTTCGGACAATCCACTGGATGTGGAAGTCTCATCCATACTATTTCGTCTCTCATTCGATCCTTCATCAGCTGAATCTAACGAATTAGTGCTTCCAAAGCTGTTGTTCAGTGAGTTATTGTTGCTATTGTTGTTGCCTTTCGTCGAAGAATTTAAATTATTCACATCATTTTTCTCCGTTGGTTTCTTCCCTGTCTTCGATGACGACGACGATGAAGATCCTTTTTTAAGTTCTTATCCCTTTTTCGTTTCTTCAAATGATTTCATTGTCATTCTCTGACGTTCTCTTTCTACTTTCAAGAACTCCTACCATTTAAACACCGACTATTCAAATCCCTTATCGAAATTAGGGATACTCTTCACGATGTTGTTCTCTACGACAATTTGATCAAAATATTACTCCACGTAGATTGTCTTCATCAGCTTAATGAACTTGTCAGTGCTCTGCAAATGAAGCAGATCGGAGTATGCAATCATAAACACAAGATTCTTATCTTAATCTCGAATCCACTCGATTCTATAGTTATCCAGGAGGTATGATTACTCACTGAATCGTTCATTGATTAGATTCTTTTTGATGAGATCATCGACGAGATCATATCGCAAAGTCGAAAATGCCTTGTAGAATAGCACAACTCCACCAGTCGTGAATATGCAGGCTAATTCAATCATTTAAATGTAATGTGTATGTCCCTTGTGGTATTATCTAAAAAGGCTAAGGCGGATTCAAGTTTATCCTCTACTAAATGGCTAGCTTATTAGAAGTTCTTGACTATTATCTCTTTTACTACCTGTGGAATTAATTATTATTGTTTCTATTATATCTCAATTGCAAGATTCATTTGAAGTGCAAAATGATTATTATTCCTATTTCTCTCTCTTGTTTTCTGATATTTCCTTATTCTTCTTTCCCCAACACATCAACGTGTATAACGTGTATGTGTGCATCTCCTCCCAATCTCATTTGTATTCATATTCATTCTAGAATGCCTCATAATATATTGATATTTTGTTTATGTATGTGGATTAATGTTAAAAAACGAAATTCAAATCCATATTATAAGCAATTTAAATTCAACTTTCACACGTAATTCCAGAAAATAGAACAATTTAACAACATTTATGAATTCATTTTTCATCTTTTTTTGGTTCATTTTTGACATGCACCACAGTTGCATCGCTTCATTCAGACTAATCTTCATTTACTTAGTCTCCTCCTTCCTATTCTATTTTTTCCTATTAATCCAACTCTGGTTCTTTCTTCTCATCAGGATTTACCCCTTATGCTGCTAATTCCTCTTTGATTCGTTTTTCTTCTTATCTCAGTATAGCAAATTTCAGCTATTTTGCTTTTTTATTATTATATTTTTCTAGCTTGCGTCCTTTAAGATTAGCTAATGAATCCTCTGATGATATTGCTAGTTATCTCGTGTAGAGTGGCTTGTAAGGTGTAACTCTCAGTGCTTCTTTTGCTTGCTCTCTTGAATTCTTAATAATATCATAATTACTCGTTTCAAGTACTTTTTCTTGCAAGAACATCATAGGACTAATATACAACTAAGTTTCGATTTCTCTCTTTTAAATGACACTTAAGAAATGCTCGTAGACCTTCACCATTTCAGAGGTGTAATCAAATTTAATCTTTGGATAGTAGCAGTCAACGAGAATAAGAGGATAGTCTGGTGCCATCTTGAAATTCGGTTTCTATGGTTGTTTCTAAATATCCAACATTTCTAAGAATATTTCTGGCTACTCTTTACTTTTTTCATAGAAAGCAAAAGAAAAAGTTATTCAATATGGTACTGAAACCCAGTATTTCTCCCTGTGATTTTATTCTATTCTTTACTTGTTTCCAATAAGGAAAAGCACAGCCATGATATTCCTGATCATATGCCACAAAAAAGCATTTCCTTCTATTGTGGCAATGAACATACGATGTCTTGGGTCCTCAGTGCAAGTACCTAACTTAGCCTCTTCGATGTCAATCCTAATGACATTTCTCACATAATTTGTGGTTTAAACCACATCAATTTTGCATAAATTTCTGAAATCATGTTCTCCAAGTAGCAATGCAGCACCTTGTTTCATTTTTTCAATATCCATATCGTTCTAAAAGAAAAAGTACTGATAAGTTCTTTTCGTGCAGTCGAATCTCGCATTAAACGAATTGTCAACAGGTTTGATGCTCAGCAATCTGATTTCGTCAGGTAGAACACCATTGATCATTCGTAGATAATTCAGTTTATTAGCTAAGAACAAAAAAAAACATTTTTGTTAGACAAAATATACATATTTTTTGATTTTTCTTTGCCTTTTTTTTGATACAATAATTAAAAACCCTCTGCAATAATTTTACGAACTTCTTTAGGATCTTCGCCTTTTTTGAGGGAAGTTCTTAGAGTCACTCCGATGACTTATCCTAGCGCGCTAACTCCTTTGTCTGTTCTTCCTGATCTCGTGAAATTGCATCCAAGCCTGGATGAGATAAGGGTTGCTTTTTCAAGAGCTTAAAAGAGGAATTCTTCTACTGTGTTATCAGTGTGCCCTTGGATTGTTAATCCTGAGTAATTCACACCAACATACGACATCTTAATTGCGAAATGCTGTGTTTAATAGACTTCAAAAAGTTTATTTCTCTTATCATCTGATTTATCCTTTTTAAGTTTCGAATCCTGTCTCTTTTGGAATTACTCCTATCGTTTCTCAGCTTTCTTCTGTGCTTTTCTTTCTAAAATCTTAGTCTATTCCTGCAGCGCAATGTACTTCTTCACAATCTCTTCTTTTCCTAGAAGCAACAAATCCTTTGCTCTGAAAACAGTTATCCCACCTTGCTACTAGGATTATTCCTAACTTTCAGGTTCGTCCATTTCTTCAATCGCATTGGGGAGAGTCTCAGGGACATCACCTGCGTTGGTATCATTTTCAGAGTCTTTTGGTAGATTCATCTCCAAGAGTTTAAAACTGTCTACTTATTTTTGATTTTTCTTTTTTTTGGTTACCAAAACACCAATAGTATATATTACCACTAAACTAATTAATTATTTCCAAAGGATTTTAATGTTATTTAGTTAGTAATCCTCACTTTCTCTCTTTTCCTCTTTGAAAACACATAAAAGAGGTTTATACTTTTAAAAAAAAACATGAAACAAAAATGAAAAATAACTAACAGCAAATTTTTCATTGTGCCAATTAGAACAATTTGACACTTTCCTAAAAGAGCCTAGAAGATACATCATTACTACTACTATTTCCTGAAGATTATTATTACGCTGAAGTCGCTGCTTGTAGACGCTTTGCAATCGCATCAGCTTATGTAGTGAGATCGATTTTCGTAGACGCATCAATATAAATGAGATCGAATATTTCCCTCGTTGTCTTACATTTATGTAGCAGCTGCAGTATTTCAAAATCAACATTCTCTATCCCAGTATTGAAATCCGAAGAAATCTCTAAGGGGTTCTTGTCTTTCTACGATTTCTTTCCAGTTAACTCTTTATTTGCAATTTTTTATTCCTCAGAGAATTTCTTTTCCATTTGCAACAGCAATTCTTCAGTGCTATCGTGAATTCTCGTTAGATTTGCTTCTTTTAGTCTCTTGAGTATCTCCTAGAACGCTTTCTTGCAGACATAAAATGCAAGTTCAGGATCAGCTTTGGAGATTGAAATCGAGGTATTCTGCAGTATCTCAGGTAGCCCTTAAATGAGCTGCATGTTCTTGAACACAACGAAAGGTTCTGAATCGTTTGGTCTATTTTTACCACCTTGCTTTTCAGCGAATTTATTGTTGGTATTGTTGTTATTCAGTTTTTTATTTCCAAGTGAATCATCTTAATCGTTTTGATTTGCCATTGATCCATGTGCACCCATGAACCCTTGCTTGTTTGGAGCAAAAGGCATGTTTCTCATCTATTACTAACCCACCATATTAGGGTATCGCTACATCATGGGGAAGGGAATTGAAGGGATTTTAAATTAACCCATTTGCGGCATGTTCATTCCGAAAGGCATCATAACATTGAGTGGCGTAGGTGGTGCTTATCTCATGAAATTCATATTTCCCATCATGTTCATCATCCTGGAATTGTTGTAGTTACCCATCATCGCCTATGAAGCCGCCGCAGCTGCTGCAGCCATCTAGTTCATTTCTTTAAAAGAAAAAAAGATAAAGAAATCATCAGAAAATCATCAAATAAATGAGACAAAAAGCCAATCATTCTCTTACTAGCATTATTCTAATTGTTGTTAGGTCCTTAGTTGGAAATACTTAGCCCTTCATCTCCACCTATCTGCTAGTTATTATTTGATGGTCTCATTTTCTTTGATCCCTTTGAATACTGTTGCTGCTATTACTACTATTATTGCTGCTATTATGGTCCATCTTCATAACTCCTAGAACTTGAATGGCTGCGAGATCGTTTTCTTCTCTTTTTGTCCTTTCTACCAGTTGATCTGTCTCGTTCTCTAGATCCTCCCATATTATTGAAATATATCTGCTTTATCCTCTTCTAAAGCGCTCTCTGTATTCAATTAAAATTGTATTTCCTTCTTTTCAATATCAATCCCCCTAGTTTTCCTCCAAATCAAGGTAGACATCTAATTACATAAGATATTTCAAGCAAAAAACTCAAAAAAAATAAAAATATTTTATTAATTGCTATTCATGGAGTTAACAAATCTCATAAATTTTGTGTATTATTCTCTCCTCACCAGGAAAATCAAGTATTCTTTTAAATAGGTCTAGCTATTCCCCCAAGTTATGGCGTAGATATACTTTACCGAATTGAACAACACAAGCAACTAGGCTGTTCTTGCTGTCTTGATAAAAGCATCAAATATACAATGAAAGAAATGTGCAGCTGATAGAATAATTCTTAAAAACTGAATCAATAAAATTTATCTCAAAAGAATTTTTGATTAAATAAGTGAACTTAAGTTTGCAGAATTTGCGCAATAATAAATAAATATATTAGTCAAATACACATAAAATACAACGTCTTAGTAGATATGATGGCTCCACCTTGGAAAGCACCCTCGAGATAGAAGAAACTATTTTACATTGGACTCATTGTCCTGATTACTGGATCGCTCTGTTTGTTTGCAGCGTTGAATAATGATAATACCTCAAATCAAGATAGCTATGAGCATTCAACAGTTTTCTTCCGTAAATTTTCAACAAGCTCAGTATCATAAACTACTTCGAATTAGGATAAAATGACAATACCTCCTCCCCCTCCTCCTCCTTCTCCATCTCCTCCTTAGGATAGAATCCCGTTAAACACGATATCAGATTCCCTAGCAACACCTCCTGAGGTTCCTCCTGAACCTACACCTATGCCTTCACCGCCAATTCTCCCTAATTCAACGGCACCAACTAAACCAGCAACCCCAGTTGGACCAACTTCAACTCCGCCAAAACCAATCGCTCAAGCTGTGCCACTTAACAAAGTCCAAGGTAAACTTAGCAATCCAACCATAATGATACATAATCCCCTTAACAACTCATTTTTTTGAAAAAGTAATAAAACCTTCTGGAGATGTTTACGAATATGAAATGTACGAAATGAAGAATAAGATTAAGGTATTAATAGCATCCTCTCCCGAAATCCCTTAAATCGGAGTGGCTATCGGCTTAAAAGGAGTTGGAACATACCAAGACCCTCAAGATGCGCAAGGTTTATCACATTTTGCAGAGGTAATATAAAAAATAAATAGGATTATTCTTTTATTTCCATTGTATTTTTTTCGTTAAAAATGTTGTTATTTTCTCATTTCTCCCTAGCATTTACTCTTCATGGGTTCTAAAAACTACACTGGAGCTGATGCGATACTTGTCCACAGTGAGTTCAGGCAAGGATAAATCAATGGTATGACATTGTCCAACACAACGATTTACCCGTTTGTCTATGAATCATTAGAAGACGTCGAGTACTGCCTAACTAGATACGTAGACTTCGTAAAGTATCCCTTGCTCGCTGAGTAATCCATGGCAAACGAACTCTGGGCAATATCAAGTGAATACGTGAACCAACAGGAATAAAGCAGCTCACAGGTAGAGTTTGTGATGAAGCAACTCTCCAATCCAGCGCATCCTTTTCATAGTTTCGACGTTGGATCAAGATAATCCTTGAATGGAACTCTTAAGAATCCACTGAAAACTGTTGGAGAATATGTTTAAAGACTATACACCCCAGAGAATACATATCTCGTAGCGATCACAGACACTCAACTGAAAGAGCAAACTAAACAGCTATTAGAGAAATACTTTTCTCAGCTGGAATATAAAAAAGCTGACCCGAAATTCAAAAAGCAATCGGATATTGGAAGTGCATTTAGTCTAAATAACACAGGATAATACATAAAAGTCTAAACTACCTCCGAAATCAACGAACTTTAGATTGTGCTACCTCTACAAATTGAGAACTCCAAAGTCACTCAATCGTATGCTTACATAGAGAACATTTTCCAGAGACTCATGACTGTTTCGTTCTGCGAGTATGTAACAAGCCATTTCTACTCTACCGACTGCTCTGCTTCAACAGCAGAAATCAGCGAAGACGAAGTGTATTTCTCAGTTGTTTTAGCTTTAACGTAAAGTGGGTATAAACATCAATTCGAGTTAGTTCGGTTGTTCTTTGCATATTTCGATGAGATTAAATTGCAGATCCACTCTGATGTAAGAGCTTTAAATGATAGATCATGATCGTTTCTGTTGACATATATTTTATTTTCCTTTTTTTCTTAGGTGCTTCGAAAATACAGTCAGAAGCAATAACGAGAGATGTTTGATATGCAAGACAACGAGGATATCTTCCCATACATAACAAATCTGGCCTCTGCATTCTTAGCTAACTAAAACGCGCATGTTCTTGATGGGGAGTATGACTTTTCTTCTGTGAATGCGCCTGAGTTATCCCATATCCTTTCTTAAATCAACCCTGCTGGGATACTTATCTTCTTAAGATCTAATTTCCTTGCAGGATCAGCTAATAAAACCACTCTAGCTGATGAATAAAAACAATTCAAAGGCATTATTAGCTTCATTAATGGCAGCAATAATTCGAAATCTAACTTCACAGCATCACCGCATTGGAATGACTATTATTCGATTTATAAACTGTCTGCTGAAGAGAAAAAGGCGTTTTCATTGCCGCCAACGAAATCGGAAGATATCATTTAGATCAGTGTGCTTGCTGATGAAGATGGAAAAGGAAAGAAAGGAACTAAAGATAAAATGAGAGGGGATGATAGGGAAGATGAGAAGATTGTTGAGGAGTCCAATTATGATGAAAAAACCGAGAATCTCTAGATTTTAGCTGATTTGAAGAAGAATATTTAAGATATACTTTCATAAAAGAAGCTACCAAGACATATCAGCAAACACACAAGCGTTTCCCCATCGATTTCGCAGATTCTTAATGGCTTAGTGGCTTAGAAACAACAAGAAGAGATTAAACCAGTCCTCGTCTAAACAATCGACAATGTGAATCTTTGGCTACTAGAAATCAATCAACTCAAACTTAATTTAACATTTGCTTCGTTCTTGCTATCAAATCCACTACTCTAGGCAAGCTCAGTCTCACTTTTATATGAAGAGTAACGGACAATTACTTTTGATGATTTCGTTTTTTCTTTTCAATTTTTGAATTATATTATCCTCCCATCATTTCTATCTAATCCCATTTTGTTTTGAACTCCTTAGGATGCTAGCAAGTTATCTTAATATTTGGTTTGGAAGCGATCTATTTGCCAGTACTGATCGCGGTTTATCTTATGTTATCATCGGAGAAAAAGAAAATATCGAGAAATTCAGTATTGCTGCATTGCTGCTGTCTTTCTAATAGATAGAAGCTTTAGACATTGAAGACTTCGAATTCCTCAAAGAAAAAGTCTAAAATGATGTCTACCGATCAAGAGAATCCTCGCCGATTCGTGAAATGTTCCTTCAGATGAAGGACACACTTAAACCTAATCACCTTTCTAATGAAGTGAAACTTCAACTGTTGTGCTCATCGAAAATCAACTTTGAAGATTTCCTGAATTGGGCAGAACGGTTCAAGACCAGGTTTAACTTGGAAGTGTTTGTCGGAGGAAAACTAAACCGTAATGAAGCTATCACATTCCTAGAAGGTTTCCTAGAGAAAATCATTTTCACTAGAGTAAAAATATTAATAAAATTATTTAGAGTTTTCTGATTGTATTTTTGAAACATTTTCACTTGTAATTCTACCACAACAGATCCCAGACGACGAATATGGAGTCAGCACATATTACACCATCCCTAGTGGAAGTAGTAGTAGTAGCAGCACAGCCTTGAGAGTGTTTTAAAAGAGTTACGATCTCTTTAACTACTGTACAGTGAATTATTACTAGATTGGCCATATCAACAGCTAAAGAAATGCCAAGATCATGAGAATTGTGTCTAAATATTTTGAAGCCTTATCGTTTTATTATCTCCGTACGACGATGTAAATGGGCTACGTTGTGTTTTCTACCCTTTACAACTTATCCTAGGACATGTACGGACTGATTTTCTTAGTCCAAGGATTTAGATTCACTTCATAAGAATTCGATCTTCAAATTGAGAAAACTATTTCTTATGTTTTTGGAATAATCGAAGGACTTCCTGATAATGCTGACTTCGATAAGAGTAAGTGGAGGGAGAGAGAGAAATAGGATTCTCTATGAGATCATTTTTATTGATATTTGTTTATTTTTTGTTTTGAAGTAATCAATTGGGATTCTCGTAGAACACAGAAGATTAATAGTATTTTCTCTGCTTATAACAACTATTGGAACGCGATCTTAGATGGTTAGTTTGGAGACTCAAATGAAGATGATGAAACCACTAGCTAACCCAAAGATGAACCACATAGAGAGGAGAATCTGAATATCTCCAAAGCCGAAGTATTGTATTTCTTTAAGGAACATTTATTGGCAAATAAAGTCAAAGCTAGTTTCTAGGGATATAATAGGTATACCAATGACGTCTTGCCTTCATCAGCTGCTCCAGATGAAAAACTAATGTATTCCTAGCAGAAAATGAGAAAAGATTGGAAATTAGAGGTCTATGAAAATAAAATTAGCAGAAAGAAATAATGAAGAAATCCTCAGAGAGTAGACAAACAGACGAAGAACTGATGTCTCAACCCCATAATTATGATTATTGTTATTATTTAAAAGTTAAACCTGCGAATCTTAATACTATTTGAGTTGTTATTCCCTCGAATGTATTCAATTTCATTGTATTTTGTTGGTTTTAAATCATGCTTAAATTCCAAAAACAATTTTTTCAATTTATTTCTCAAATTAAAATAACAAGTTCCTGGTTAAGGTGTACCTTTACAAATATGCCTTCAAGAAGATATAAAACACAGCCAAGTGTCTTCAGCCCTTTGAGATTGTTGTTCTCACTGGTTTTTCTGATTAACTGTGCCATTTGCGTGTATGATCATGGCAAGATTTTAATTGATATTCCAGGCGAGTACTCTGCTAATCTCGCATATTCATCTAATGTGAGAGATAGCATATCAAGTAATGGACAATCTCGCATCATTGAAAACCTCAAGTTCTCCTTCAAAGCTGAAACGGATCATCAACTCGACATCAAATTCAACGATGCTATTGACTTAAACAGATTCTCTATGCCGAAAATAGAACCTTTCAATTCATTATACAGAGATTTTGAGGATTCAAAGTAGTTTCCAGCTTCAAACTCAGCAGATGTTTCTCTAAAAGTCACGAAAAGTCCATTTTCATTCACTCTAACTAGGAAATCTACATCTGAAGAGATCTTCTCGTCTTAGAGATCGCTGTATTTTTCAGATAATTATCTTTAGTACTCCAGTATTCTCCCTAGCAATGATATCTTCGGATTAGGCGAGCGTAATATTATGAATTTAAGGCTAAAACAAGGAAAATACACTCTCAACGCGAAAGATGAACTTTATTAAGTGGAAGATGGAGTTTCTGGTGGAAAAGGTGTATACAGCTCACATCCAGTGTATCTTGTTAGGGAGAAATCCGGGAACTACAATGTCGTGTTCTACAAGAATCCAACACCAACAGATGCAATTATCTCGAAGAACCAAATCGAATTCAAATCGGTATGGCTAAATCAAAATTGAAAATATCTTAATGCTATTTTGACTTATTATTGGACAAAAATAGATAGGAGGAATCATTCATTTCAAGGTGTTCTTAGGCGATAAGAACCCAGAAACAGCGATTAAGCTATATCATCGTTATCTGGGTGGAGGGCATGCATTGCCTCCTTTCTGGTGAGGATTATTTTAGAGGAATCTCAACACCTTTTGATAATGTTTTTTGGTTGGTTTATTTATCAAGGGTATTTGGGTTCCACTAAAGCAGATGGGGAGGATGACAAGCAGCTGATTCTTAGATGGATTGGTTGATTCATATTGCTAGATAATCATCAAATATCTAAAGGAGAATCAAAGGAATCTCTGTGAATTGGTGCATTTCAATCTCTTGATTGGCATAGTTCTTGGATTCAAAACCCCTTCAAAAATCTTCTGTGGATTCGAATACACAAAAAATACAAAAAAGCTACTTAAATCAGAAAGTTATTAGAAGTGATATTCCTTCTCTTTTGGTTCTTTTCACATCACCAAAATGCATTTTCCTTATGGGGAAAAAACTACAGTTCCCAAGCTCTTTCGTCTATCAGAAACCATAACATTGTTGGATGAATATGAGCTTCTTTGTCTCATGTAGATCCATAAATTCTGCATAATCCGACAAACCAAGTAGTCCCCACAAAGACAAAGACACGCCTTATAATATCTGAATCGTTATTCCAACAAAAACAATAAGAAACAGCTCTCCATTCTTAATAACTCACAACACCCTTCCTGGCTGTTAAGATCAATCCCAGTCTAACTTTAAGGGCCCACAAAAAATACCATGGACTTCAATCAATCAATTGGGAGAATGATATTATCATAACTAAAATTAGATGAATTAAGGTAATTTTTATTGCAATTATCTACATCCTGTTGTTTAGATAATCTAATCTAGCAGAAGATAATTGATTTCTTACCTCCCTTGCATTTGTTCTATTTATTTTTCCCTCACTTTCTATTACAATAAGTGTAAATTAATAATAACAAGAATGAATACGATTCAAGCAAGTTTTAAATTTTAAAAGACAAAAAATACTCTCAAACCCCTTCTACTATTACTCTTTTTCCCTTATAGGATAGTATTTAGTTCTTTATTTTTTGAAGTTTGTTTGTCTTAGAAATTTTAAAAACTATGATCATTTTCATCATCACGACGAACTGTAACAATAAGACGTTGTGACTTGACTTTTTATTGCTTTTTTAAAAATCCGTTGCAAAAAGAAATTTAAAAAGCCAAGGGTGCTGTTTAAA
>Ga0302285_10001311_pt1 | contig 13748 bp, 6 predicted proteins | sample III_Fen_E2_2_FD_200455 | JGI IMG/M metagenome (GOLD analysis project Ga0302285, IMG submission 200455) | Peat permafrost microbial communities from Stordalen Mire near Abisko, Sweden - III_Fen_E2_2 | ecosystem: Environmental > Terrestrial > Soil > Wetlands > Permafrost | place: Sweden: Abisko...
TTGATATTTTACATAATTTTTGGAGAGAGAAATTTAAATAAAACACACATCTTGAAATTAATAAATAGATAAAAATTAAATAATGATTTTTAGATTTTAATAGATAAATTGACATATCTTGATAAAATCTCGCTTTGGTTGAGAGAAATTAAAAAACAAACAAAAAATATCAAATAAAAAACTCAATTTATAATCAAATCAAACCAAAAAGCAAACCCAAAAATAAAATGTCTCTAGCTTTCGATGAATACGGACGCCCTTTCATTATCATCCGTGAATAAGACTCTAAGAAACGTCTCAAAGGCATAGATGCTTATAAGGTAAGAACAAAAAGATGGAATTTCGGTCAGTTAACTCAAGGATTGATTGACTAAATGATTCAAAAAAACAGGATTAATATTTAGTTATTTTTGTTTGAAATTTTTTTTAAACTTTTTGTTTGTTTAAAAACAACTAGGCAAACATCCAAGCTGCTAGAACAATCGCTAGCACTTTGAGATCATCTCTCGGCCCAAAAGGAATGGACAAGATGATGATTTCTCCTGATGGTGATGTGAGCGTCACCAATGATGGTGCTACCATTGTCGAGAAGATGGATATTCAACACCCAATTGCAAAATTAATGGTTGAACTCAGTTAGTCTTAAGATAATGAAATCGGTGATGGCACTACTGGTGTTGTTGTCTTAGCTGGTGCTCTCCTTGAGCAAGCTAATTCCTTGATCGACAAGGGTCTCCATCCTCTCAAGATCGCTGATGGTTTCGATAAAGCTTGTGAAATCGCAGTTGCACGTCTTGAAGAAATCGCTGAGGATATTGACATCCAAGAAAACAATCACGAAAGGTATAAAACAATATTTTTAAAATTTGTGCCTTAACCCTTTTGTATTTTAGATTAATCGAGGCTGCAATGACTGCTTTGAGCTCAAAAGTAGTTTCTAAGAACAAAAGAAAAATGGCTTAGATCTCTGTTGATGCAGTGCTCTCCGTTGCTGATCTTGCTAGAAAAGATGTGAACTTCGATCTCATTAAGCTCCAAGAGAAAACTGGTGGGTATGGTTTTGATATTAATGGGAGTTAGTTTCCTTTAAATCGTATTTTTTATAATAATTTTTAACTTTTTTTTGGGGTCATTTTTTCTACAGCTCCTTGGAAGACACTCGTTTAATCCAGGGTATTTTAATCGAAAAAGACATGTCCCACCCTTAAATGCCTAAGGAAGTCCACGATGCTAAGATTGCTATCCTTACTTGCCCCTTCGAGCCTCCTAAACCTAAGACTAAGCACAACATCAATATCACTAATGCTGAAGACTACAAGAAACTCTACGCTCAAGAATAAGAGTACTTCAAGGATATGGTCAATAAGTGCAAGCAATCAGGTGCAAATCTCGTTATGTGCTAATGGGTAAACTTAATTATTTTTAGAATTCTTTATGATTTGAGGTGTAGCCATAATTAGAGAATTAAAAATAAATATTTCTTTAATTTCGCAGGGTTTCGATGATGAAGCTAACCATTTGCTTCTCCAAAGTGATCTCCCTGCTGTGAGGTGGGTCAGTGGAACAGATATCGAGCTTATTGCAGTTGCAACTGGAGGCAGAATCATCCCTAGATTCGAGGAACTCTCTACTGAGAAACTTGGTCATGCTAAGGTTGTCAGAGAAATTTAGTTCGGTACTTCAAATGAGCGCATGCTTGTTATCGAAGAGTGCTTACAATCCAAAGCAGGTAAGATTGATGATTGTTTAATTATTTTCAATATTTTCTTCTTATTTTTTCAAAGTCACAATCTTGATCCGTGGTGGCTCCAATATGATTGTCTCTGAAGCTAAGAGAAGTATCCATGATGCTAACTGTGTCGTTAGAAACCTTATCAAGTGTCCTAGAATCGTCTACGGTGGTGGTTCAGCTGAAATTGCTTGCTCTCTTGCAGTCAACGCAGAAGCAGATAAAATCTCAACTGTCGAGTAATACGCTGTTAGAGCTTTCGCTGATGCTCTTGAGGACATCCCTTCTGCTTTAGCTGATAATTCTGGCCTTAACCCTATTGAAGTAGTTGCAAACGCTAAGGCACTTCAAGTCAGCTAAAACAACCACAGAATCGGAGTCGATTGCTAAATCGAGGTAATTTTACCCAAACTTCCCTCATAGACTTGAATCTCTAATATTTTGGATGTTTTCGATATTTAGGGTACTTGCGACATGAAACAGTAGAAAGTCTACGAGACTTATTTGAGCAAGAAGCAATAATTCCAACTCGCTACTCAAGTCGTCAAGATGATTCTCAAAATCGATGATGTTATCACACCCGATAATAATTGAAATATTAAATATTTATACAGAGATAAGAATAGTTTTACATCATCAATCGTGTTGTATTTAGTCTTTGTTTGTTTATTTTTTAAATCCTTTAAGAGTTTATCTGCACAATAACAAGAAAATTATTTTTTCTTTAATAGTTATCTCTCGCTTTTTTTTTCTCTAGTATTTTATTTTTCTTTTAATAATTATATTTGTGATCAATTAAACCCTTTATTCATTCTTATTTTTTGTCCTTCCCTTGGTTCAAAATTCTAAGCTAATCTACTTACATTCATTCTCATCTGAAAATTTAATCAAAAATCTGATTCTTTTTAGCATACGAAAAGTATTTCATAAGACTTCAAGTTAATTTATTCATTTCAAAAAAAAAAAGGAAAGTTGATAATCGAACACAAATATTTCGTCTCTCCACAAGATACTCTTAAGTTAACTCAATCTAATCTTCGCTGATCTATTATAAAAATGGGACTCATCAACAACATGGTTGCCTGCTATATCCTTGCATTGGCTGTGATCACACACAGTTCATTGCTATTATGTGTGCAGTAGCAAGTCAGCTTATCATCTGCTACTAAAACTGAAGGATCAATTTTGTCAGACTCTCCGACCTACAATTGTCCTCGCGTAAAACAATTCCCCTCCCCACACAAACAACCTACATAAATTCTTCATTTGATGTTCTTTTTTTTGGGGGATAGATTCCAAATGAAATCCTGGAATTATCAGCTCAGTTAAGTGCGTTTGTGCCACCAATTGCGTTGAGAATATTCGAAGACATATTCAAACTAGCAGGAGTTGAGATTGTTAATATTTTAATCTGGTTAGGCACAATCGCTCTTCTTGGTGATGCTCTGCTTGTCCTGTAAATATTTTTAGCAACCTAGAAAATCACAAATAAAGAAAATTATTTAAAATTTTCATTCTTTCAACAACAATAAAGAGCATTACGAATAAATTATCTCTATTCTTTCTCGTTAATGAAGGTATTGCATAATCGTGAAGCCTTTTTAAATGCTGAGATCAGTTGCTGGTGCAGTACTCAGATTAGCAATAATAGCTTTCGTCATATCATTAGTGTAAGAGTTTATTATCTTGTTAATACAAAACACTTTTATTTTCTTAACTCATTGCTATTTCTAGCATTTTCGCTTTGGGAGAAGAGGGAATCATAACCAGACAAGAATATCTCTCAAACATCAAGTATTTCCCCTTGGAAATCATCTATCAAACAATTAAAACAAACTTTCAGTTTCTCCTTAATCAGCTTAAACAAATTGTGAACAAATATTGGTGAGTGCTTTAGTATAAATAATACGTGTCTTTGCTAATGAAATACAGAATAATGTAATTGACGAATGGTTTTAAGGTATTTCTTACTTACATGCTAATTTTGGGTTATTTGAAATCTAATTGTTTCTCATAGAAACAAGAAATTTAAATTATCAGACACATTCATCTAAGATTAGAAGATCTACTGCTTTTTCAATAAAAAACTTTCCCCATTTCCTTCTTTCCAAAGCTAGTACTAATACCCAAACGCTATATGAATACCACCTTGGGACTTTATGAAATCCTCATTATAAATGAGCATAAGAATATTCTCTTCCACTATGATTTAGTCAACGATTAAGAATCAGATGAAACTAAGATTGCCATCTTGGAAAAGCAGCCACGCATTCAGAACTTAAGTGGTTTAGTTGCTGCACTGAAGGAGCTCAACAAGAAATTCTCCCCGTTTCCAACATAAAACGTGAAATACTTTCGCAGCACATTCTACAAGTTTTCTCTTTATGATTCACCAGGCGGCATCAAAATCATCTTGCTCTCAGCAAATAATGATATTGATTTCTCAGAAACCTTAGAAGACATATTCTAAAGGGCTTATATTGACTTAGCTCAGCGGAATCCACTTTACAAATCGAATACAATCATCAAAAGCAAACCATTCACAGGAAAAGTTAAATAGATCTTTGAAGAATTGCAAGCTGCTATTCAATCGAGGTCTATTTGATCTACTGTCCATTCAACTCCCAAGATAATTTAACAAACCCACTATCAGACATGTGAATTGTAGTTCTTTTCACTTATCGTTTAACAATGCTGTTGTCTTTTTTATTTGTAAATTCATATTGATTTCACTTAACAATTTTCACATGCTTACTATTAATATATCCAAGAAATCCTCATCGTTTTCAAACCAAATCTTGCTCTTAGTAGATTTTTCATAAATCTATCTTTTAAGCCCAAGTGAATAATGCTGAGAAATCCCCCAGAATTTCTTAATTAATTCCAAAAAAAATGTGCGCCAAGATTTGAAAAACAATAATCTGAGTTGAGTCTATGCTATATAACAATTCAAGTTAGAACATTAGACATAATACCCGCCCAAACGGCATATCATTGAATGTCATAATCGCTTCCTTTTGGAAGAAATAGCTCAAAGCGCTTAAATATGTCTGACATCTCCAAATGGCAAGAAGAGAAAGAGAATCAGAATGTAGGACATATGTTTGCATCAGATAGTGATAGCGATGATGAAAATGATGAGTTTCTCACTTAGCTTAAGTAGAATGCTCTCAGCTACTCGAGTTAAAATAATATTAACTCTTAACTTGAAATAAAAAAGATCTAAGTCAAGAAAGCAGAATCATTAGTAATCTCAGAAAAAAATGAAGATAAAGAAAACTATGATAAAGATCAATAGAATCTAATCATAAATTAGATCAAATAATAAGGTAATCATCGCTATTGCTTTGCTTTTTTAGCCTTTTAAATGAGTTGATTTTCAAAATCAAGAAATTAAGAGTCAAAAATGCTAACTATTTTTGCTGTGTTATGTTTGAGAAGCCAGCAGCGAAAGCGAATCTGAAGATGAAGAAAAAGAACTCGCAGCTATGATGAAAATGTCTCTTCAAAGCAAAGAAGAAACGGAGTTGGTGAGACTGATAAATGAAGAAGAAGGAGTTAGTTTAGTGATTTAGAAAGTGTTCAAAAACGAGGAGATGCAAGAAGAATAATGGAAGGTTGTGCACTTATTAGTGTAGAATGATGATAGTTTCAAAATGAAGGATGTCAGGAAGGCATATTCAGCAGTGTTTATATATTGTGAAGCAGTTGGATTATCACCGTAGTTAAATGCTAAACTTAGGGAAGTACAGATAAGTCTTGTGATGATCGGAAGTGTGCTTTCAGATATAAATTATGAGCCCGGAGACACAGGGAATTTCATTGGCAAATTTAAATTAAGTAGAATCACTGAGAATTCTAGTAGCAACTCTTCTCGCTAATTGCTTGTAGCAGTTCTTCATCATTTTTAGCCTCCCCAAGCAACCATGATTGAGGATTTTTTCTCAACAAATAATATTTTTATTCTTGAACCAGAATATATTCTATTCCCGACTCTCATAGCGTAGTCAGGTAAAATGAGATTCAAATATTAAATATTTGATGGAGAAAAATCCTAATTTTATTGTGATACTTTGATAAATCAGCACACTGCTACAGAACTCCTCTGATTAAAATGAAGTTCTCCATGACCGAAACTACCAATTGGAATATGTTAAAAGGTTCAATTCTCCACGACGTTTTCGAAGAATTGATGGATCTGCATTCCCGATCATCGGATTACTTACAAAAAGGGGATAAGTTCACTTCCCAAGGCTATTTTGAGAAAGTCATCTCAGATTTGTACACTAAATATGCAGAAGATCTGTTTTTACTGGACAAGAGTTTGGAATAGTTTGAGGGTGAAATCAAGCAGCTAACCTAGAACATGCTTGATTTTGTTTAAACTTATCTGAGTAAACAAATGAGATTTTGAAGTATTTGGTTGACACTATTTGATTGTTTTGTTTTTTGAATTGCTTTTTGGAAAAGTTTCTGGGAAGGTCTTTTTTACAAATACTACACAGCGAAAAATAAGAATTCTCAAACTTGTGGAGAACGAAATGATGGTGAACAACGAGAAAATAGGCTTGAAGGGTTAGATAGATTGTCTGTTTCTATGTGAAGTAGAGGAATGCTTAAGCGGTGAGAAATATAAATGCGTTTTGCCATTTGAATTGAAAACAGGTGGAAAGAAAAAAGCTTTATACGAAGATTAGAGTTTGTTTTACTGCTTGCTGCTAAACTAAAAATACAGAAATGGCAGGAATCTCGAAGGGTTTTTATATTATCTATGTTTCAATGAAGTTATATCTCTGTCGCCTCTCAGGTAACGGACACACTCCCTTATTGTGAGGAGAAATAAATTAGCAAAAATGATCAAAGCCATGGAAACTAAGGGAGAATTGCCTCCAATTAATCATCTAAGACCGGATATATGCAAGTTCTGCTATGAGAAAGAGGCATGCTATTCTAGTCAGATTGCTACTGATTTAGATGTGATTTCTGACATTGAAGATCTTGCAAACAATTATAGGCTTGGAAGTGACTTTGCTGATTTCCATTCTCTTTTAGATAGCATGACAGAAGGTTCCAAGAAGTATCTTTAACATTGGCTGGCGTTGATCCAATAGGAGTAGTAATTCGACAGATTCTAACGAAAAGCAAGAACAGTTAAATTGCTCTCCGATTTAGAAGATGAACTCTCATTTGTAGCTCAGAATTTCGGTGATTATTTTACAACTCTTACTGCACGAAACGGAATGCCATCTTCTCAATTGTAAAATCAAATGAAAAATGCACAAGAATCAAACAATTAATCTTCAGGGTTGTTACTGCTGATAAAGCGGTTCTCTGATTTAAATAAAATGATTGGAGCCAGTGAGCATTACAAAGAAGGTGAGAGCTTTGTTCTTTGGTAACCTGACATTAAGTCTAAGTTCAAAGCGATAATAGCAGAGAAAGAATTGAAAGAGGACTCAAATATGTTGATACTAAAATTTAAGCCGATTTAGGAGGACATTTCGTTTGAAGAAAAGAAGACAAAAATGGTATTATCGTAGTAGATAGGACATTTCTTGAAATGGAGTGTGGAGAATTACTAGAAAGATTAATACCCAGATTAACGGTAGAATGTCTTGAATCTTATTCTAAATAGGGTGGCAAATCAAAGTAGCTAGCATGAACATCTCATCAAGACATACAATCTGAAATAATCTAACAATGGATTGATTTCTGCTGTTGTTGATTTCTAACATCCTTCGTTTAAGAACAGGGAATACTCAATTGATTAGATACTCTAGAAATTTCCATAATTACTTAAAAATTAAGATCAAGCTGATGCCAGTAAGCAAAAAATAACATGAGAACCATCTACTAAAGCACAAAATAATTTATTAATATCTTTTTTGTAGTCAAAAAGGTCCTCAGTAGCGATTCTCTTACATGCGTGCTTGGTATGCCTGGAACTGGTAAAACATTCTTGATCGCTCATCTCATAAAAATCCTAGCACAGGAGAATAGGTATGTCTTGGTAACTAGTTTCACTAACTCTGCGTTGGATAATATTATCATCAAAACACTTGAGATCTTCCCGGAATTAAAAGATGTCTGCTTAAGGCGAGGATCGAATAAAAACCTCATTCACCCTAGATGTTTGGATATTTTATACATGCCCACAGCATTTCGACTTTAGACGTAGTTCTCCAATTATTTTGCCAAAAAACGCATATTCTTCTCGACAATCATTGGAGCAAACAATAAATTATTTCGTAAAAAAGATCTAAAAAAGAAGAAAGGGATTTAGAAGTTGGAGACAAATTTGATTTATTTTTACTATTTTGTTTAGATAGCGGTAAGGTATATTTTGACTTTTGTATAATTGACGAGGCTTCTTAATGTGTAGAGCCACTTTGTCTTGGTCCTATGCTTTAGTGCAGGAAATCGGTCTTAATTGGTGATCATAATCAAGTACTATTCTTGAATAGTTACTATACTTCACTGATAAATTTTTATTTTTTTTTCTTGTAAGCTTCAACCTCTGGTAAAGTGTGATTAGGCTGGGAAAGCAGGACTATCAATAAGTCTTTTTGAGAGAATGTGTTTGAAATACCCAGGCTGTGTGACTGAGTTGAGAAGCTAGTTTAGAATGAATGAATCCATTATGGAGCTTTCCAATATTATGGTCTATAAAGGGAAACTAAAAGCGTTTGATTCCAGCATAGGAGATCGAAAACTCATCTTGCCCAACGAACAGAGAGTAGATATTGAATGTATCAGGTAAAGTTTAGACCCAAATAAACCTGTTGTGTTTCTTGACACAAGCAACTCTGAAGTTCAAGAAGAATCATTTGGACAGTCATTTGAAATCAGAAATAAATCTCAAATTTCTTTAATAATAGAACTGCTAATTAGGCTCTAAGAGTAAGGAGTAAACTAGCATTAGATAGCAGTTATAACTCCTTATAATGCGCATCGTGTATTGATTTTAAAGATCCTGCTTTAAATCGGTTTCTGCCATGATAATTTAGATATTTTCACGGTTGACAAAAGCCAAGGAATTGACAAGGATACAGTGATTCTTCATATTCCAAATAAACTTGGAGGAGAACACCTTTTATAAGTAAGGAATTGGATTATCTATTTGAGATACAACAATGATTTTTAACACAAAAACATGTATTAACGCACTCTAAATTGATGGTAATTGTTTATTTTAAATTTAGAACTGGAGACGAATGAATGTAGCCTTAACAAGAGCCAAAGTTAAACTCATCATTATTGGGAATAAAAGCACAATTATGTAATATCCTATTGTCTCTAATCTTTTAAATCTTCTAGCATCAAAAGAATACGTAACAATAATAACATTAAACAACTTTTATCCTTATTTCAAGATTACATTATCAAACAAATTAACATTTAATTTAAAAATAGATCCACAGTGTGAGTGAAGAAGATCACAGACAAGTATCCATGAACCTCTCTCAAATAGCAACAACATGTTTCTCTTAGATGTGAAGAAATCAAACAAATTTCAAAAATCAACTCTCTTTTCAAGAATAAATTGTCAAAAAACCTCAAAACAAAAGCACCCTTCGGGTTAAAATACCTGACTTTATGTTTGAAATTTTATTGAAAACAGAAAATTTACTTTCATAAATGACATACAAAGAATTTAATAAGTTTGTGTCATCATTTTTTGCCAGCTTTCCAAGAAATGTCAGAGCTTGTACCATGTAACTAACTTTTTAGATTATTAGGATTAGCCCATGCACTATTCATGTATTGATCTTCGTCGTCTTCTTCAAGTTTCTTTGAAAAATATCAATAACAGTTTGTATTCTTGATAGTTATCAAATAATAATGAATTGTGAATATTTGTCTGTCTGTGTTACCTTTTGTTCCTCTTGCTTCTTGTAGTAATATGAAAGCATCTTTTTGTGAGTCTCTTAATCGATAGCTGGTTCTCTTACAGGTGCTCCACTTCCTGTTTTGGCTAGCTTCACAATAATTTTAGTTTTTTCATTCTTTCCTGAATAATCCTTGAGTTCTTTTCCTCGAAGTAACTCTTTTCCTGCCCACCACAGCACAGTATTTTTCACATTTAAGTACTATTTTGCAAATTCAAAGCAATATTAGCCTTATTTATCATGATACTTGAAAATAAAGTATTTATTTTACATCACCAATATCGAATTCTCTGCCTTCGAAATCAAGTTGATTCTCTAGAATAAGTCTAGCAGGTTCCCATTCAGGAAGTCCATGATATCCTGGGTATCCTATCATAACAGCTCCTCTGAGAATACTAACTTATTCCTTGAGTTTCTCTGCAGTTAACACAATCTTTTACTCAACCTAAAAATGCAATAAAAACAATGTTTTCCTTCAGTTTTTAAAAAAAGGCTTTCTGGATCTTTTACATTATTTTTGGAAATAGCAATTTTCGCATTATTTGATGAGTTGATCATAGTGTTAGTTTGTTCTTCTCCTAAAATCACTCCATACCTGTATGCATTCTTATCAGGGTTATATCTGCATCCTGCTGGTACATCTGGATTTAACTTCCACTGTCGTTTCTTCTCGGGTGTGAATAAATCCCTGTTTTTTTAAAATAAATTGTAATTTAAATATATTTAAACTAACAAATCAATCTATTCTATTTTGTTTTGTTTTACATTGCTGAATTATAAGTATCTCCGTCAGAGAGTCCTCTCAGCTCTTCAGGTTTCATGACACCTTCGAAATCATTCAATAAAAAGTTAAAGCAATGATCCCTTGAAATAATTAACTTTACCATTAGTAGCTAGTTCCTCGACACTCACTGCAAGTCTATCGATGATAATTCGAAGATTATTAACTTATGGCAATAAGGTAAGAAATAATTAGCCTCTTAACTCCAAGATACAATAATATGTTTACTTTCCACTAACTGCTCGATCACAGTATCAATTGGAGTTGTGTTGGGAGTCTCATATAAGAACTAGTTGAATTCAGTCTTCTTGTAGTGAATAAGCACCATCTTGAATTAATTTTTGCTTCTTTTTTTTTTCCTAACGCGAAAGATAATTAAATAGATATTTTTGTTTATTTGTTTCAAATGTTTAAAAAAGTTAATCAACCACATTTAAAAAAAATTGTTTATTATTTAGCAGACTACAACACTGAGACAAAGGAATAAAGAAAACTTGAATTAGACAGGAAAATAACAACAAAATGTAACTGCCCTGAAATAAAGAGCTTATTTCTCCAAAAAGATAATACAAACTTCGCTTAACTCTTGGTAGGAAGAATAATTTTGATAAAATGAATAAGTAAAGGTTAAACAAAAACAAGAGCATTCTCTCTTTTTTTGTTCCATTAATTGTACCATCATTATTATTATTATTATTATTATTATTATTGGCTATCTTTATCGCTTTGTTGGCTTTATTCAGCAGCTTAAGTGCTATTTTCAGATTTATCTTGAGTTACCTCACTATTTTCTTCAATAGATTATTTTGGTTATTCTACAGTAGGTTAATTTTCAGAGCTATCAACTACAGAAAGTTCTTCTTTATTGCTTTGAATTGAATTTGAAGCACCTTCTTTGTCTTTAACTATGACAAGGTCTTACTAAACAGCTTCTTTCTACTCTTGATTCTCAGATACCTGTTATTATTCTCCTTTTTGTTGTTCTTTTACTGTTTCTTAAGCAATAGCTTCTTTTTCCTCATCTTCCTCTTTTTGAGGAGAAGTTGGTGATTCAGGTTGCTTCTATGTGATTTATTAAAGCTAAACTGGCTTTGATGGCTAACTAGGGGAAGTAATAGAAGAAGAATTTTGATTATTATTTGTCTGATTGGTGGTATCTTTGGATTTCACAAAATCTTCCACAGGAATAAAGAACGATCTCACATCTCTAGACTTGTCTTACTTTAAAGACTCCACAATTTTCATGATTGATGGGTCATCAGATAAAGGACCTAAAGGATTATTAAAAAAATGTTTTCAAAAATAGCTTTTTATTAATAAAATAGTGATTTTTTTAGGAATCTTTTATTTATTACCTTTTTATTGAATATGTGAGTAGATGGCATGGGCAAGAGAAATACGTACATTCACGACTTTATCTTTAGAGAGAGTTTCAAAGATATCGATAAAAGATTTCCTGAAAATGTCTGGATACATCATCAACTGATTGCTCATGAGAATAAATCTAGGGAAAAAGCAAAAACCATTTTTTTTAGTATGATTAAGCTTAACATGTGTTTTTTATGGGTTTTTTAATTTAATTTACGTTTATCTTTGATTGAATCTCGTAGAAACAGAGAAAGCTCTGATATTATCTACAACACAGGATAGATAAATGTCAGAGCTCTCTGGTTCACTGATAAGTTCCAGTAGAATAGAATGGACCTTTTAGTGAATAATAATCCAAAAGCAAAAATAGTAAACAAATTATCATATTGAAAATATTTTTTGAATACTTTCTTCGCTGCTTATTCTCTGACGATCGCAACAGTGTCATTACAAAGCTTGAATGAAATAGGCATGATATATCTGAACACCGTCTCTGGGTTGAACATCTTAGCAAGTAAATCTATCTATCTGGCGATCAATTCTCTGATACGCCATTTCTTGGGATCTTTCTGTAAGATTAAGAATACATCCAAGAAATTCTCACGTTTTTGACTGTCAAATATAGACATGAACTCAGCCAAATGAGATATGGCACCGTATTTTACCTCGTCATCTTATCAAAAAGAAGTAAAGAATAGATTTGGTAAGGATTTTTTAAAATAAACAATTTGTGTACTTGGATCTTTTAGAATGGAATCTAAGATATTAAATAAGTCTTTTTCAGCTTTTTCCTAGCCTAGAATACCAGCTATTTCATGTAACCCACATGCGATAGGTTTCTTGACTTTCTAAGAGCAAATAATCACAAATAAGATAAAAGATTTATTTAATACATTTTAAGGCATTCACACAATCTAAAAGAATGAAACACTTAATTTACCTTGATATTAGATTTAATAAGGATAAGGAATGTCTTTTAGAGTTAAGCCCATTTTTTTTCACCATAAACTTATAAGATCGCTGGGAAGTATTGAGAGCAAACCACTAGGATCTAAAAAATGCATAACCAAACTGAGGATAAAGATAATAGCCTGGAAAAACTAATATTTTTTACTTCGTTCTCATTGGAGAGACTGTTCACAAGGGGATCAGTCATTTTAATGTAGTGATCAAATAATTTCTCAGATGCGTGGCATTTATCAAGGGTCACGATAAATGGACCTAATAAAATACATCTAAGTTATGAGAGATGTCATCAAAAAGCTTACCTAAGTTCTTATAAGCTGCTAATTTAACCCATTTAGATTGATCTTTCAGACAATTCAGGAGTAATTCTGTTAACTCCGTTTCCTTAACTTTGACTGCACATACCTTGGCTATTTCTACAATAGTGTCTACACAAGCCTTACGTATTCCCCAAAAAGGATCCTAACTCTTTCTGTGTAATAAAAATATCAAGGAAACTATAAAATATCATACTTTCCCCAACCTTTTTAGGAGTTCTTTTACCTGATATAAAATGGAAGAAGTCGTTATTAGAAAAACTCTTGAGAAACAACTTTTCCAATGGTTGGCAAATTAAGCACACTTTCCTTTCTAACACGAAGCTAAGGATCTTCTCCGAGACTGAGAATTTCAAGGCCAACAAATTACTCACAAAGATCAGTCCCAAAACAATGAGCCATTTGTGTGAGTAACTATTATTGCAAAATAGAAATATTTGTATTAGCTCAATTGAATAGAGAGAGGTTTATCTTAAAATGTTTAAAAGAAAAACACTAACCTGTATTGCCACGATTCTATTATCATCGATGAGATCATCATGCGCCATATTCAGAACCTTTGTCAGAATGAATTTTCCTCTATCTTCTCCATTCATGATATCACCGATTTAGGCCAAGATCTTACCTGAGTCCTCTTTTATCTATGGAATTCAGTTATTCGAAATTAATCATTTAGAAAACATCCACTGAAAAATTCA